>OIWN01002789.1_pt1 | contig 11237 bp, 8 predicted proteins | sample 1587591 | NCBI WGS metagenome assembly OIWN01 (sample SAMEA3888901, study PRJEB22519) | human gut metagenome | biome: human gut; feature: human-associated habitat; material: faeces | place: Denmark | collected 2010 | reverse complement strand
TGGACTTGTTGCAGCCGTAGCTGGTCAGTGCGAAAGCGGAGATACGGCTCATATCAATGGAAGTGGAGCCGCCCAGGATCGCGTCCAGAACGTCGTTCTCAGAGCCCAGAACACCGGAAGCCTGCACGTCGATGACGACGGAACCACCAGTCAGTTCCTCGACCTTCTCCTTGAAGTGGGTAGCGGTCTGGCCAACGATGGTGTCCAGCGGGTTGACTTCAGCGTAGACCAGAGTCACCTTGGGATCGTTTGCAGCGGCGGCGGCATCACCAGCGGCAGCGGAAGCAGCGGTGGAAGAAGCCGGAGCAGTGGAAGCAGCGGTGCTCTTGGAAGAACCGCCACATGCGGTCAGTGCCAGAGCCGCGGCGGAAACGCCAGCAGCGGCCAGGAAGCTACGACGAGAAATCTTCTTCATGATAAGTTATCCTCCTAAGTATTTCCTTCTATTCCGGCGGTGCACACTGCACGGGTGGCGCGCCGCCGTTCATTCACTGTTCACACTTTAGCAAATTTTCTAAGTCGAAACAAGGGCTTCTGAAAAATGTCCTGTTTTTCCAAAGAATGTGAAAATTTCTTTTGTGCAACATGTCCAAGTTCTTGTCTTTCAGTTAAGCACAGTGCACAATCGCATGGATCCCAGCAACCAAAAAGCTCCCTTTGAGAGGGAGCTTTTTGGCAACGCGGGACGGGTGGAGTCACGCTTCCTGTATTTGCCGGATGAGCTCTGCCTGTTCGGCAAACCGCTCATACATCGGGCGGACCGCCGCCCGGAATTTCTGCATCTCGGCCTCGGAAAGGGTGGTCACTTCCACACCCCAGGCCCGCATATCTTCTTCGGCCTGAGCTTCCCGCTCGGCCCAGAGGCGGCGCTCCACATTGGCGCTGTCCCGGGCGCAGCCCCGGACGATGCCCGGGAACGAGCTGTCCGGCCAGCTTTTCCAGCGCGGCCCGGTTGGCGATCTGAATCTCCGGCACACGGGTATGCTCATTTTTCAAAAAGTAGGGCGCTACCTCATAGTGGCCCATGGCCTCGTAACTGGGCCAGTTGTTCTCTGCCCCGTCGATGCGGCCATTGTGCAGGGCCGCGTACACCTGGCTGTAGACCACCTGCACCGGCACCGCGCCCATATCCGACACCATCTCACTCATCATGTCCGATTCCTGCACCCGGATGACCTTGCCCTGCAGATCGACCAGTGTCGCGGCCTTTTCCCGGGTGTAAAAGCTGCGGACACCGGCATCGAACCACGAAAGCCCCACCAGATCCACATTTTCCAGCGTGGAAAGAAACCCATCCCCGATGTTACCGTCCAGCACCCGCCACATCTGCTTGGCATCCTCGTAAAGGTAAGGCAGCTGCAGCACGCTCAGGTTCTCCAGCAGACCGGCCAGCTGGCTGAGGGAGACACGGGCAAAATCAATGCCGCCAAACTGCATCTGCTCAATGACGCTCAGCTCTGCCCCCAGCTCTCCGCCGCTGTACACCACCACTTTTACCCGGCCATCCGTCCGCTGGGCCACCATCTCGGCAAAGGCCAGCGCAGCCTTGGTGGTGGGGTAATCCTCCGGCTGGTTCTCCGCATAGCGGAGGATGAGCTCCGGCTGCGGCTCTGCCGCCGTGGGCTCCGGTGCCGTGCAGCCGGTCAGGGCCCCCAGTGCCGCACAGGCCGTGCCCACCAGCAGGCTGCGGCGGGAGATGCTTGTTTCCCGCTTCATAAATGGGCCTCCGCAGACTTTTTGCCCGCCTGCCGCCGGTACTGGGTGGGAGTCATTCCGGTGCGCTTTTTAAAGGCCCGGGCAAAATAGCTGGCGTCCTCGTAGCCTACCATGGAGGCCACCTCCGCCGAGGAACGGAACGGATCGGCCAGCAGCTCCTTGGCCGCGTTGATCCGCAGCTCCGTCAGGCAGTCCAGGAAGTTCATCTTTTGGTATTTTTTGAATTGGGCCGAGAGGTACGCCGGACTGATGTGCAAAATTTCGCCCACGCTGTCCAGCGAGAGATCGAACATATAGTTATCTTCGAGATACCGCCGCACCTGCGTCATGACCATAGCGGTCTGGCTGTTTTCGCCCTCAGGGGACTCTGCCTCCGGAGCGCCCTCTTCCGGGTTTTCCGGGACTTCAGGCGTTTCCGGCTCCGGGGACAGCTCGGTCGTTCGGGCCAGTTCTTCCAGCTTCCGCTCCGCCTCGATCTGCCGCATGGCCCGCCGGATGGAGGCTTCCAGCTCGTCGGGGTCCACAGGCTTGAGGAGGTAATCGCAGGCTCCCAGATGCACGGCCTCGTGGGCGTACTGGAACAGACTGTAGGCCGTGACAAAGATGACCCGGCAGGCGGGCCGCTGGGCCAGCACGGCCCGGGCCGCGTCCAGGCCACTCATGCCCGGCATCTCAATGTCCATCAGGATGAGGTCGGCTCCCCAGAGCACGGCCGTGTCCGCTGCCTTGCGGCCGTTCTCCGCCAGCTCCAGCACCACCTCATGCTCAAAGCGGCGGCTCACCATATCGGCCAGCGCTTCCCGCTCCAGCTTCTCGTCGTCAGCAATCAACAATCGGATCATCGTCCAAGTCCTCCTCTTCCGGCTCGATCAGGGGCAGGTACAGCCGGATGGCCGTGCCCCGCCCGGGGTGCGAGCAGATCTCCAGATGGCTGCGCTCGTCCAGCAGCCGCAGCCGGGCCGCGACATTGTACACCCCAATATGTTCCCAGCGCTCCCCGGGCTTTGCCAGCGCGTTTTTCAGCTGTTCCAGCCGGGCCCGCTCAATGCCCACGCCGTTGTCACACACGCTGATGTAAAGCAGCCCTTTCTCCCGCAAAGGATTGACCCGGATACGGACCACGCCGCCCTCCTCCTTGGGGGAGATGCCGTGCTTGAACGCGTTTTCCACAATGGGCTGCAAAATAAACGAGGGTACCATGGTCTCCGTCAGGTCCAGCGAATCCGAGATGCGCCACTCCATCCGGATGCGGTCGCCAAATCGGACATGGTAGATCGAGTAATATTCATCCACGATCCGCACCTCCCGGGAGAGGGGCACCTGCTCGTCGTTGCTCATGAGGCTGTACCGCAGCAGATGGGCCAGTGCCGTGATGAGGGCCTGGGTGCGGTAGGCCTTTTCTATGCCTGCCGTCTGCAAAATGACGTTGAGGGTGTTGAAAAGGAAATGCGGGTCGATCTGGCTGCGCAGCTGCTGCAGGCGGCTCCGCTCCATCCGGTTCTGCATCTCGAGTGCTTCGGTCTTCTGGCGGTGGAGCTCCCGCTCGATCTCATTTTTCTCCCGCAGGGTATTCACCTGCTCGGCCATGGAGTGTTTCATCCGGTTGAATGCATCGGCCAGCTGGCCCATCTCATCCTGCCGGGGCACCGGCACATCCGGCGTGTCGTAGCTGCCCTGGCTGATGTCTCTGGAGGCACCGATCATCTGCTGCACCGGGGTCAGCAGATGCATGACCTCCCGGGCCATCAGGCTGCCCAGCGCCAGGCAGAGCGCCACCACGATGGTCTGTGCCCACTTGACCCGGTCGCTCAGGGCCGAAACGGTGGTATAGTCCTCCTGCCCGTCGGTGATGGCCTTGTTGAGCAGCTGCTGGGTATACTGGCGCAGATACCCGCCGCAGGGCGAGACTTTGTCATAATAGAGCTGGGCAGCGGCCGCGTCGCGCCCCATACGGACCTCTTCTTCCAGTTGGTCCAGCAGCTCCTTATAGCTGTCGTAGGTGGTGCAGACGGCGCTGTAAATCAGATACTGCTCCTCGCTCACGGTACCAAGGTCGCCCTCGATCCGCCAGAGCCAGGCACTCATCACCGAACTGGAGGAATGCAGCTGATCCAGCAGCTCCCCCGCGTCGCCATACTCCCAGCGGTAACTTTCCAGCGCGTTCAGGCTCTGCTGCACGCCGTTCTGGAACCGGCTGATGGCGTTGAAGTTGCCCATCTGGTCGTCCAGTTCCCGCAGCACGGTGCCGGACTGGTAAAAGCTCAGAAAGATCTGGGCCGCCAGCGCCATGAAAAAGGCCGCCAGACACAGGCCGATCCGCTGTTTCAGGGTCATCTCTCGGTGCATGGCGTTTCCTCCTCTGGCCGTGGGCCATTTTTCGCTTTGAATCGCTTTATTCTACCACAGTTTATGGCAATTGCGCAAGTTTTTGCTTGCTTCTTCCCAAATAATATGTTACTATGCCTAAAAAGGAGTGTGTTTGCATGTCACAGCCCATTACCGTCTCGGTCACCATGGACGCGGCATCGTTCCGCCGTTTCCGCTGGTTCGACCTGCTTCAGCATAACCGCATCTGGAAACGTCCGCTGGTCTTTACGGCCATTCTGTTGGTCTTTGCCGGGGTCTGCCTCACCCAGCTGAACACCCGGCATGAGGCCGGACTGCTGGCCGGTGTGCTGGCCCTCGTGGCGCTGGGTCTGCCCGCCGTCTATTTCTGGAACTGTGCCCACGGCATCAAAATCTTTATCCGGAAGCTGGGCCTCGAGAAAGCCGCCAAGCCGTTCTACCGGCTCCAGCTGGACGAAACCGGCCTTTCCATCTGGATGGCCGGTGAGCAGGACAAAGCTGCCCCCTCCCGCCAGTGCGGCTGGCACCACATCCACCTGGCCTACCGGACAGAGAATGCCATCTACCTCTACGTCCAGCAGACGCAGGCTTACTTATGGAACGACAGCCTCGACGCCGGGTGGGAAGCCCTGAAAGCCCATCTTCCCGCCGACCGCCTGCGCGACCTGCGCTGACCTTTTCCCAAAAACACCAAAAGGCACGGAGCAAAATGTTCCGTGCCTTTTTTGCGCTTTGTTTCAATAACGGGAAAACAAAAAGACAGGCAGCCACCGTGGAAAGGAGGAGAAAGCGGTGCTGCCTGTCTGTATGGTGAACTCCTAAACATTTGCGGCTGTCAGGAGGGGTTTGGTAGTCTGTCCGCCGCCTCTGGCTATTGCCTCGCATAGGTGGGGGACAGTGTTTTAAAGGGGCCGCGTTTGCGGCGATCATTCTTGCCTGCGTTTGCAGGTCTTTGGGAGGAGCTCTCTCGGAGCGGTCCTCCCTGACTGCACCCTTATTGTACCGGATAAAAATGGAGTTTCTTTGTGTGGATTTTGAACAAATTGCAAATAAAAAATCCTCAGACGAATGTCTGAGGATTTTTGTGGTGGACGGTACAGGACTCGAACCTGTGACCTCCTGCACGTCAAGCAGATGCTCTACCAGCTGAGCTAACCGTCCAGATGTCGTATCGACTTGGATATATTACCACAGGTTTTTGCAAAATGCAAGCCTTTTTTTGAAAATTCCATCATTTTTTATTTTTTGATGGACAAACCGGCGGGGTTTGCTCCTTGACGCCTGTTTTGAATGCGGCTATTATAATAAAGTACATTGCCAAAAACGACAAAGGACGCTTTTGTATTCTCCGCAAAACGTCATTTTTTCAAAATGGGAGGCTTTTCATGAAAAAAATCGCGCAGGCCATTGTCCGGCTGCGGAAAATGATCCTGATCCTCGCAGTTCTGCTCCTGATCCCCTCGGCGGTGGGGGCCATTGCCACCCGCATCAACTACGACATCCTCTCCTACCTGCCGCCGGAGCTGGACTCCCGGGTGGGCCAGCTCATTCTGGAAGACGACTATCAGCTCGCTTCCACCAGCATGATCACCGTGGAGGGCCTGCCCACCCATGAGCTGCTGGCCATGAAGCAGGACATCGACGCCATCCCGGGCGTATTGCAGACGTTCTGGCTCAGCGACGTGGTAGACCCGGCCATCCCGGTGGAGATGCTGCCCGCCGATGTGCAGAAATTCCTGTTTGGCAAAAACGATTCCACCATCCTCATCGTCCGGTTGGGCGGTTCCAGCGTCAGCGAGGAGACCATGGAGGCCGTGGCGCAGATCAAAAAGGTGCTGCGGCGGGACTGCTTCTTTGGCGGCATCAGCGTCATTTTCTACGATACCAAGGCGCTGGTCACCCAGGAAATGCCTCTCTACTTACTGTTTGGCGGCGGTGCCTGCCTGCTCATTCTGTTCCTGGCGTTGGAGAGCGTCATCACGCCCCTTCTGTTTATGCTGGGGCTGCTCTTCCCGCTGGTGTACAACTTTGGCACCAACTTCTTCCTCAAGGATGTCTGCTTCATTACCGAGGCGCTGGCCGCCGTGCTGCAGCTGGGCGTGACGATGGATTTTTCCATCTTCCTGCTCCACCGCTACGAAGAGGAAAAAGAGCTGGCCTCCTCCAACGAGGAAGCCATGGTCAACGCCATCTGCAAGACGACCACCTCCATCTCCGCTTCCAGCCTGACCACCATTGCGGGCTTCCTGGCCCTGTGCGCCATGCAGCTGACGCTGGGCCGGGACATCGGCGTGGTCATGGCCAAGGGCGTGGCGCTGGGCGTGGTCTGCACCATCGTCATCCTGCCCGCCCTCATCCTCTTCTTTGACAAGTGGGTGGAAAAATACCGCCATCGCACGTTTATCCCCAAGCTCACCCGCCTGAGCCACTTTGTTTCGGGCCACCCGGTGGGGGTGCTGATCGCGTCCATTGCCATTATCATTCCCTTTGCGCTGGCCCAGGGCAGGACTTCTGTCTACTACGCCCTGTTTGATGCCCTGCCGCAGGATATGCCCGGCATTGTGGGCGTGAGCAAGCTGGGCGAGGATTTCGGTATGGTAACCAACCACTTCATCCTTGTCCATGACGACCTGCCCGCCTCCAAGGTCAGCGCCCTGTGCGATGACATCGGCGAGCTGGACGGCATCACCCAGGTGGTCAGTCTGGATGCCATCACCGGCCCGGGCTTCCCCACCGAGATTCTGCCGGACGGCATTCTGGAAATTTTGCAGAATGCCGGTTACAAGCTGATCCTGGCCAACGGTGCCTACAAGGCCGGCTCCGACGCCGTGAACGCGCAGGTGGAGCAGATGATCGCCCTCGTCAAAGCGGCGGACCCGGAGGGCCTCGTTACCGGTGAGAGCGCCATGACGAAAGACCTGGTGGAAATTGCGGACAACGATTTTGCCAATGTCAACGTCTGGTCCATCCTGGCCGTGCTTGTCATCATCCTCATCTCGTTCCGCAGCCTGTCCATCCCGGTCATTCTGGTGGCCAGCATTGAGGCCGCCATTGCCATCAATCTTGGCATCCCCTACTTTACCGGGGCTTCGCTGCCGTTCATCGCCAGCATCATCCTGGGCACCATCCAGCTGGGTGCCACGGTGGACTACTCCATCCTCATGACCACCCGTTACCGGGAGGAGCGCGCCCTGGGCCGCACCCCGCGGGAGGCCGCCCAGCAGGCACTGGAACACTGCAGCCAGAGCATCCTCACCAGCGGCCTGACGTTCTTTGCCGCCACATTCGGCGTGGCTGTCATCAGCCAGATCGAGCTGATGCGGAGCATCTGCCTGCTCATCTCCCGGGGCGCGCTCATCAGCACGGTGGTCATCCTTGTGGTGCTGCCTGCCGCCCTGATGCTGCTGGACGGCCTCATCCGCCGCACCACCCTGGGCTGGCTCCCGTCCGCTGCCCCTCAGATGTCTGAAAAGGAGTAAACCTGCCATGAAAAAAACACTTCGCTTTACCAGCGCGGCCCTGACGCTGGCGCTGGCTGCCGGGATGGCCCTGCCCGCCTTTGCCGCCGCCAAGCCCAGCTTCTCCAAAGACGAGACGGTGTACGCCGTCATGGCCCCGGACGGCTCTGTCACCAGCACCACGGTCAGCGCCCATCTCTACAACGCGGCCGGCCTCTCCGGCGTCACCGACCGCTCCACCCTGACCGATATCGTCAATACCGAGAGTGACGCCGCGTTCACCCAGAACGGCGACAGCCTGACCTGGGACACCACCGACACCGATGTCTACTATAAGGGCAATACCAGCCGTGCCCTGCCGGTTTCCGCCGCCGTGACCTACACCCTGGACGGTGAAACCGCCCCGCTGGAAAACCTGCTGGGCAAGAGCGGCCACCTGACCATCCGCATCGACCTGACCAACAACGAAACCGGCACCGTGACGGTCAACGGGGCCGAGCGCACCGTTGTCACGCCGTTTATCACCGCCGTGGGTGTGGTGCTGGGGGAAGACGCCTCCAATGTGACGCTGGAGCACGGCCTGCTGGAACATGCCGCCAAATCCACGGTCGCCGCCTTTGTCACCCTGCCCGGCGTCCGTGGTGCCCTGAGCGGCCTGCTGCCGGACAGCTTCTCCGCCGCAGAGGACTACTTGCAGGACAGCGTGACCGTGGAAGCCGACGTGGAAAACCTGTCCGCCCCGCAGATTTTGCTGGCCAGTGCCGCCAGTGCGGAGGCGCTGGGGCAGGACAACGTGTTTGACCTGAGCAGCATCAATTCCCTGACCGACGGCATCAGCCAGCTCAACGACGCCATGCAGCAGCTGCTGAGCGGTGCTTCCCAGCTGGTGGACGGCGTGGCCCAGCTGGACAGTGGCGCGGCGGCACTGCTGGATGGTACCAGCCAGCTGAACCGTGGTCTGGACCAGCTGACCGAGGGCCTGGATACCCTGACTTCCAACAACGCGGCCCTGACCGCCGGTGCCCAGCAGGTGGCCGACGGGGTTCTGGATTCCGCCAGCAAGACCCTGATGGAGGGCGGCCTCATCGACACGCCCCTCACCTGGGACAATTACGCCGCTGTCATTGATGAAATTCTGACCCTGAACGATAAAACGCTGGAGGCCGGCCGCAAAAAGATGGTGCGCACCATCTGGGAGCAGGCCCCACAGTTCAAGGCCAGCCAGCTGGACCTGGCCCTCTACCTCTCCGCCACCAAAACGGACAGTGATCTGGAAGCCGCGCTCCGGCTGATGCAGAGCTACAGCCCCTCCATATTCGTGGCCATGTTCCAGAAAGCCACCGACCCGGACGCCCGGCAGGTCATCCACGACGAGCTGGTGCTCCAGACCGCCCAGAGCCAGGACATTGCCGATGTCCGCGCCCTGAAAGACAATCTGGCGCAGATCCAGTTCTTTGTGTCCAGCGTGGGCCAGTACGCTGACGGTGTGGCCGCCGCGGCGGATGGTGCCCACGCCGCCAAGGACGGCAGCACCCAGCTGGTTGCCGGGGCACAGGCCCTGCTCAACGGTGCCAACCGGCTGGTGGACGGCACCCACCAGCTCCACAGCGGCCTGAATCAGTTCAACGAGGAGGGCATCTCCCAGCTGACCGGTGCGCTGGACGCTGACCAGCTCCACGCTCTGAAAACAGTGCTGGATGCCATGATGGGCCGCATGGAGGAGTACACCAGTTTCTCCGGCGCTCCGGAGGGCGCTGTTTCCAGCATGAAGTTCCTCTACAAGACTGCCGAGAACGTGGAGCCCGCAGCCTCTGTGGTCCAGCAGGCTGCCCCTGCCGAGGCCGACAACTTCTTCGTCCGGCTCTGGAAAAAGTTTATCGCTCTGTTCCAGTTCTGATTTTCCCCAATCTTTCTCAACATGCAAAAACGCCCCGTGCAGTGCACGAGGCGTTTTTTGATTCCTCCCAAAGGTTTGAAGCAGATCGTTTGATCATAAACTATCCTGCCTGAAAAATTCCCTCAGCGCGGACGCGCTGGGGGAATTTTTGCAGCTTGTGCTATCCAGCGGGGCGTCTCAGCCGCCCAGGTATGCGCTGCGGACCCGCTCGTTGGTCAGCAGCTCGGCACCGGTGCCGTCCATGACGACACGGCCCGTCTCCAGAACATAGGCACGGTCGGCCACGGAAAGAGCCATCTGTGCGTTCTGCTCCACCAGCAGGATGGTCATGCCCTCCTTGTGGATGTTGCGGATGATGTCAAAGATCTCCTGCACCAGCAGGGGCGACAGGCCCATGGAGGGCTCGTCCAGCATCAGCATGGAAGCGTTGCTCATGAGCGCACGGCCCATGGCCAGCATCTGCTGTTCGCCGCCGGACATGGTGCCGGCCAGCTGCTTGCGGCGCTCCTTCAGGCGGGGGAACAGCTCAAACACCTTCTCCTTGTTGGCAGCAATGGTGGAGGCAGGCTGGGTGTAGGCCCCCATGTCCAGATTTTCCTCCACGGTCATGTGCAAAAACACATGGCGGCCTTCCGGCACCTGTGCCAGACCGGCTTCCACGATCTTGTGGGCGCGCACGCCCTTGATGCTTTTGCCCCGGTACAGCACGTCCCCGGTACGGGGCTTCAGCAGACCGGAAACGGTTTTCAGGGTGGTGGACTTACCGGCACCGTTGGCACCGATCAGGGTCACGATCTCGCCCTCGTTCACCGTAAAGGAAACGCCCTTTACGGCGTGGATATTGCCGTAATACACGTTGATGTTATCGACCTTCAGGATGGTATCTGCCATCGCTCAGCCCTCCTTCTTGCCCAGGTAGGCTTCGATGACCTGGGGGTTGTTGCGGATCTCGTCCGGGGTGCCCTTGGCAATGATGCGGCCGAAGTTCAGCACCGCGATGCCCTCGCAGATGCCCATGACCAGGCTCATGTCGTGCTCGATCAGCAGCACGGCAATGTTGAACTCGTCGCGGATGCGGCGGATGGTCTCGGTCAGCTCGGCCGTCTCAGAGGGGTTCATGCCGGCAGCGGGCTCATCCAGCAGCAGCAGCTTCGGGCTGGTAGCCAGTGCACGCATGATCTCCAACCGGCGCTGCGCGCCGTAGGGCAGGCTGCCGGCCAGGGTATCGGCCAGGTCTGCCATGTGGAAGATATCCAGCAGCTCAAAGGCACGCTCGGTGCAGTGCTTTTCCTCTTTCCAGTAGTTGGGCAGGCGGATGAGGGAGGAAGCCAGATCGTACTTCATGGACTCATGCAGGCCCACCTTGATGTTGTCGATGACCGACAGCTCTTTGAACAGGCGGATGTTCTGGAACGTGCGGGCCACGCCCATCCGGTTGACCTGATAGGTCTTTTTGCCGGCCGTGGGCATCCCGTCGATCAGGATGGAGCCGCGGGTGGGCTGGTAAACGTTGGTAAGCAGGTTGAAAACGGTGGTCTTGCCCGCGCCGTTGGGGCCGATCAGGCCGGTGATCTCGTTGCGGCCGATCATCAGGTTGAAGCCGTCCACGGCGGTCAGGCCGCCGAAGTCGATGCCCAGCTCCCGCACGTCCAGAATGGGCTTTTTGTCCTTGTCGCGGTCGGTCAGGAAGCCGCCGGAGGGCACACTGTTTAACTTGGTCTGGAACTCACTCATGGTCAGCACCCTCCTTTTCCTTGTTCTTCTTGAACAGTTCGCCGTTCATGATCTTTTCCACAATGCGGCTCATGGAGAAGTCGTAG
>OIWN01002781.1_pt1 | contig 11263 bp, 10 predicted proteins | sample 1587591 | NCBI WGS metagenome assembly OIWN01 (sample SAMEA3888901, study PRJEB22519) | human gut metagenome | biome: human gut; feature: human-associated habitat; material: faeces | place: Denmark | collected 2010 | reverse complement strand
TGCTGCTGGTATGTGTAAACCCCATTGTGACGCTGATGTCCACACCGGAGGCCGCTGTGGCAGGGACCCGGCAATATCTGACCATCTGCTTTGTAGGGATTCCCTTTATCACGGCTTATAATATCATTAGTTCGATCTTCCGCGGTTTGGGGGATTCCAAAAGTCCCATGTATTTTATCGCGGCGGCGTGCGGTGCCAATATTGCCCTGGACTACCTGTTCATCGGCGCGTTGGGCCTGGGCGCGGCGCTGGGTACGGTGCTCTCGCAGACGCTCAGCGTACTCATTGCCCTTGTGACGATCCGGCTGCGCAGGAGCGGTCTGCAGTTAAAAATGGGGGATCTGCGGCCGCGGAAAGCTGTGCTGCGCCCGATCCTCCGGGTGGGCATTCCCGTTGCACTGCAGGATGGTTTTATTCAAATTGCGTTTATTGTCATTACCATCATTGCCAACCAGCGTGGTCTGAACGATGCCGCAGCGGTGGGGATCGTGGAAAAAGTGATCGGAATGCTGTTTCTGGTGCCTTCGTCCATGCTTTCCACGGTGTCGGCTATATCGGCCCAGAACATTGGTGCAGGGAGGCATGAACGTGCTGCCAAAACGCTGCGCTGCGCCATTCTGATCTGCGTTCTGTTTGGTGCTGCCGTGGTGGTGCTGGTGCAGAACTCGGCCGAATCCATTGTGGCGCTGTTTGACAGGAGTCCGGCCGTGGTGCTTGCCGGTGGGCAGTATTTCCGCGGATATGTGTGGGACTGCATTTTTGCCGGTATTCACTTCTGCTTCAGCGGCTATTTCTGCGCCTATGGCCGTTCGGATATTTCCTTTTTGCACAATATGCTTTCCATCGTTCTGGTGCGCATCCCCGGTTCATATCTTATGTCTGCCCTGTTTGTCAGCACGCTGCTTCCCATGGGCTTTGCGGCTCCGGCCGGCTCGCTATTGTCCGTTTTGGTCTGTCTGATTGCTTTTGGCTGGCTCCGGCGGCGGCATAAACTAGGATAGAAGATGAAAAAGCAAGTGCGCGGAGGCCCATATGGACCTCCGCGCAACCTGTTTAGGGGATTCTCAGTGCCCGCAATATTTCTCGCGTTTCTTTTGCTGCTTTTTGGAAGTGAAAAGCCGCCTGCACCGTTTTTTCAGCAGTTCTTTTTTGCAAATTTCCAGGTGATGCGGAGCACCTTCGGTATGAAGATTCACTGTTTGCCGGATCAGGGCAGAGAGAAGCGATGGCTTGAGCGCATAGTGCTGTGCGGTTTTATTCAAAAATTTTTCAAAAAGTACGCTGCCTTTTTCGGCCGGGACCTCCCGCAGTGCGCCCCTCAGAACCAGCAGGTTCTGAGGGGCGCACTGCGCGCGGCAGCGATCCGTGCATTTGTTTGCCATCGTTTTCTATGTGCCTGTTCTGAGGCTCATTCTTCACAGAGAGTATGATAGTAAACGATAATATCTTCGTATTCCCCGCGAATATTAAAAAAACCGCCGGGAATCCGACCCAGCTGGACGAAGTTCAGCTTTTCATACAAGTGCTGTGCGCCATGGTTGCTGGCCACTACAGCGTTGAACTGCAAAATATGGAACCCCAATGCTTTGGCATGGTGCAGACAGTCCCGGACCAGGGCCTCACCGATGTGGTTGCCCCGGTGCGTGCTGCTTACTGCAAAACTGGCATTGGCAATATGGCTGCAGCGGCCTATATTGTTGGGGTGCAGAATGTAAAGCCCCACGACCGCGCCGCTTTCGGCCTCCTGTGCCACGGCGCAGTGAGATTGTTCTGCGAAAAAGGATGCTGCGTTTGGGGCTTCCAGCGTTTCAAGCTGTGGGAAAGCCTCGCCCTGGCGCACGACTTCGTTCCAGATTTCTGCCATAGCGGACAAGTCCGCAGGACGGTACGGGCGTATGTAAATCTGCATCATTGTATGCCTCCCAATCTGTGCAAGTTGATTTATGAAATAGTGTAACGCGGTTGGAAAAACAGGTGCAATGGGAAATGCCACAGAAGAAAAAAGGAAAAAAGCGCCCGTCTGCGGAAAGCAAACGGGCGCGGGGAATCAGAGAAATTCCTCTCAGCCCAGCAGCGCTTTGTCGCTGGCAAAGGCTTCGCCGGAAATCTTTTCAAATTCATGCATCAGATCTTCCACGGTCAATTTCTGTTTTTCATCGCCGCGGATATCGAGGATGATACGGCCGTCGTGCATCATGATCAGGCGGTTGCCGTGGGCGATAGCGTCACGCATATTATGGGTGATCATCAGCGTGGTTAAATGATCTTTGCTGACGATACGATCCGTGGCGTTGAGCACTTTGGCAGCGGTTTTGGGATCCAGGGCGGCGGTATGCTCATCCAGCAGCAGGAGCTTCGGCTTGATGAGGGTGGCCATGAGCAGTGTCAGTGCTTGGCGCTGACCGCCGGAGAGCAGGCCAACCTTGCTGGTCAGCCGGTCTTCCAGACCAAGCCCCAGGGTTTTCAGCAATTCGCGGTATTCGTCGCGTTCGGCCTTTTTGATTCCGGGCATCAGCGTGCGCAGCTTACCGCGGCGCTTGGCCAGGGCCAGGTTTTCTTCGATGCCCATGGTGGCGGCGGTGCCCATCATCGGATCCTGGAACACACGGCCGATGAATGCAGCGCGCTTGTGCTCTGGTAAATGCGTGACGTTAGCGCCATCGATGAGTATAGTGCCCTCATCGATGGGCCACGCGCCGGCAATGGCGTTCATCAAAGTGCTTTTTCCGGCGCCGTTGCCGCCGATGACGGTGATGAAGTCGCCGTCTTCCATGGTCAGATTCACACCGTTGAGAGCGTGTTTTTCATTCACCGTTCCGGGGTTGAAGGTTTTGTAGATCCCTTTTACTTCAAGCATGGTTCACCGCTCCTCTCTTTGCGCCTTTGGTGAAGAATTTGCTCTTCCAGTAAGGCAGCGCCAAGAACAGGGCTACCACAATGGCGGACAGCAGCTTCAGGTCGTTGGAGTCAATCAGCTTGGTCCAGAGGATTACCTGGATCACGACATAATAGATAATGGAGCCGAATGCCACGGAGAGAAGTTTCAGCGCAAAATTGCGGAAAATTTTGCTGAATAGTACTTCGCCGATGACGACGGCAGCCAGACCAATCACGATAGAGCCACGGCCCATGTTGATGTCGGCAAAGCCCTGATACTGCGACAGCAGCGCGCCGGACAGTCCCACAAGACCGTTGGACACCATTAAACCCAGCACCTTGGTGAAATTAGTGTTGATCCCTTGGGCGCGAGCCATGTTCTGATTGGCGCCGGTGGCACGCAGGGAGGATCCCATTTCTGTGCCGAAGAACCAGTACAGCAGCGCGATCACGGCCACGAGGAAAACTGTGATTATGACCAGCGGGTTTTTCCAGAAAGGGATTTCGGTGTTGGTCAGATAGCGCAAGGAAGTCAGTAGATCATATTTGTCTGCACTGATGGCCAGGTTGGCTCCACCCAGAATCCGCAGGTTGACCGACCACAGAGCAAACTGTGTCAGAATACCGGCCAGAATTGCGGGAATACCGAAAGCGGTGTGGAACAAACCGGTTACCAGACCGGCCAGCATGCCGGCGATCAGCGCCATCAGGATTGCCAGCCACATGGGACAACCACCGATGATCATCACCACGCACACAGCGCCGCCGGTGCACAGTGTGCCGTCCACAGTCAAATCGGCGATATCCAGGATTTTAAAGGTGATGTACACGCCGATGGCCATGATACCCCAGATCAGTCCCTGGGATACTGCGCCGGGCAGCGCGTTGAAAAGTGATGCAATGTTCAAGAAAAGGCCCCCCTTGGTGTTGATGTTCGTTTGCGGGAAAAGCAGCGCGAGAGGATTTAAGCCCTTCGCGCTGCTCTTGCGTTTTCAGGTGTTTTCCGGATTATACTTCGGTTTCCAAAGCGGTATAGTCATCGGGAACAGTGATGCCCAGCTGTTCGCAGACAGAAACATTGTACAGCTTGCTGACATTGGGAGCATACTCTACTTCCTTGGTGGTGATGTCCGTGCCGTTGGCCAAAATGTCGTAGGCCATGGTACCGGCCTGATAACCAAGGTCATAGTAATCGATGGAGAGAGTGGCCACACCGCAGCCGTTGCAGATACCCTGCTCGCCAGCGATTACGGGTACTTTGGCGGGGAGAACCACATTGGCGATCAATTCGGTGTTGGAAGCGGCGGTGTTGTCGGTGGGGATGTAGATCACATCAGAAGCGTCGCAGGCACTTTGCGTAACTGCAGCCACATCGTTAGAGTCGGTGAAAGAGAAACGCTCACAGGTATACCCCATTTCCGTGAGGTAGCCCTCGATGGTGTCCACCTGATATACGGAGTTGGGTTCGGCGGAGCAGTACAGGAGGCCAACCGTTCCGGCGTCGGGGAACAGTTCCTGAATCATCTCGGCCTGCTGATCCAGAGGAGCAAGATCGGAAGTGCCGGTGATGTTGCGGCCGGTGGTGCCGGTCCAGTCATCAATGGCCAGCGCAGTGGCATAGTCGGTGACGGAGGTGCCAATAACGGGAATCGTGTCCGTTCCGGCGGCTGCAGCCTGCAGGGGTGCGGTGGCATTTGCCAGGATCAGATCCACATTGCTGGACACAAAACCATTGATAATTGTAGCGCAGGTGGGGGAGTCGCCATTGGCATTCTGCTCGGTGAACTCCACGTTGCCTTCACCCAGCATGTCGGTCAGAGCTGCTTTGAAGCCTTCCGTGGCCTGATCCAGGGCGGGGTGTTGCACATACTGGCAAATGCCGACGGTATAGTGCTGTGCGTCGCTGTCGCTGCCGGCATTGGAAGGGTCAGTATTGTTGTTATTGCCGCAGGCTGCCAGGGACAGCATCATGGCTGCTGCAGAAGCAGTTGCAAGAATGCGTGTGGATGTTTTCATCTTTTCTTCCTCCAAACAAGTATTGCAAGCTTTTTCACTTTGCGTTGTTAAAGTGTATTATAAGAGCCTTGTATCCAAAAGTCAAGCTGTTCCAACAAAAAAGTTCATGCTCCGGGGGATCAGGCAGCCCATGAAAAAAAGTCCTTGACAAACGGACCCGCTCTGACTATAATAATCCAAGTGATCAGTTGAACTAAAAAATGCGAGTGTGCTGGAACTGGTAGACAGGCACGTTTGAGGTGCGTGTGGCGACGCCGTACGGGTTCAAGTCCCGTCACTCGCACCAGCTGATTCTTCAATTTATATATGCGCGAGTGGTGGAATTGGCAGACTCGCTAGATTCAGGTTCTAGTGTGCATTACGCACGTGCGGGTTCAACTCCCGCCTCGCGCACCATAAAGAAAGACATTTGCTTTCAGCAGATGTCTTTCTTTATGGATTCCGCCTCCCGAAGGGCGGTTTCCCCTTGCTGAGAATTTCAAACTATCGATTTGAACCGTCTATCGCCAAACGTAAAAAAAGACACGCAGTAGACGTGTCTTTTTTTAGCTTTATGCAAAATGATCATCTGAACCGATTTCCAGTAGGGAATCGGTTCAGATGATTTTTATACTGAATTTCGAGTGGTATAGAGCAACAGAAGAGGGGGGCGGCGGCATCTTCTCCTGTTGCAGCAACAATCCAATCAGTAATTGACGCAGCGCCGCTCAAAATAAGCTTGGGGATGGGCGCAGACGGGGCATACCTGAGGAGCTTCCTTACCCACGCTGATGTGGCCGCAGTTGCGGCAGATCCAAACGGTTTCCTCACCGGCCTGGAACACCAGGTTGTCCTCGATGTTGCCCAGCAGCTTCAGATAGCGCTCTTCGTGCTCCTTTTCAATGGCGGCCACGGACTCGAACAGGAACGCCAAACGGTCGAATCCCTCTTCTTTGGCGGTTTCGGCCATTTCCTTGTACATTTCCGTCCATTCCTCGTGCTCGCCCTCAGCGGCAGATTTCAGATTGGCTGCGGTATCGCCGATGCCGCCCAGTTCCTTGAACCAGAGCTTCGCATGTTCTTTTTCATTGCCTGCGGTTTCTTCAAAAATCGCGGCGATCTGCTCATAACCCTCTTTTTTGGCCTTGCTGGCGAAATATGTATACTTGTTGCGGGCTTTGCTTTCGCCTGCAAATGCAATCCACAGATTGGCCTCTGTTTTGCTTCCTTTCAGTTCCATGGTTTTCTCCTTTCACTCCATACCGTATCAAATGTATTTCTACTTTTTTACTATACACTGTTTTCGGTGAGAATTGCAATAGAAATTCAAAAATTTTGTGCGCTGGTGATACAAGTGTGATACAATTAGATATAAAATCCAGGGATATGGTAATTTACCCTGTTGTTTCTCAAAGGAGTCCTTTTTATGATAAAAATTTTGATTGCAGAGGATGAGCAGGCGATTGCAGATTTGCTGACGATGAATTTGGAGCGCTCCGGCTATGCCTGCACTTGTGTGGCGGACGGGCTGAGCGCCATTGAAGCACTGGAACGGGAAACGTTCGACCTGGCGCTGTTGGATGTAATGATGCCGGGCGCGGACGGTTATGACGTGCTGCATTACATCCGTCCCATGAATATTCCTGCCATTTTTATTACGGCAAAAGATAGTGTGGCAGACCGTGTGCGGGGGCTGCACGAAGGGGCTGACGATTATATTACCAAGCCTTTTGAGATTGTAGAAATGCTGGCACGGGTGGAATCTGTGCTGCGGCGTTACAATAAAGCGGCGCAGCATTTTTCACTGGATGGGGTGGAGGTGGACATCCCATCCCGCACAGTGACCAAAAACGGCATTCCTGTGAACCTCACCATGAAAGAGTTTGATCTGCTGGTGCTGTTTTTGCAAAATAAAAACATTGCCTTGTTCCGGGAAACACTCTACCGCCGTGTTTGGGGCGGGGATTATACCGGCGAAGGCCGCACAGTGGATCTGCACGTCCAGCGACTGCGCAAGAAACTGGAATGGGAAGAGCACATTTCTGCGGTCTATAAAGTAGGCTACCGCCTGAACTGAATCCACCGGAGGCAGGCTGAGTCGCAGGAGGGATACCGTGAAGTTTTCGCACAAAGTCTTTTTTTCCACGCTGCTGATCATAGCGTTGATTTTCGGCGTAGGCAATACCATGCTGCTGAACTCGGTGTTCCGTTCAGCGATGGAACGGGAAGAGCGTGTCACGCTGGATGAAAACCAGATGCTGCGTTTTTCTTTCGGCACAGCAGCTGCCAGTGCAGTGGCCACGGCGGAAAGTTATGGCATGATGGACGCGCTTTCGGATGGGACCATCCGCCGCATTGGCTGGACGCTGGAGAGCAGCAACAATTGCTGCATCCGCATCAGCGATGCGGAACGGGGAACGCTGTACCTCAGCAAAAGCTTTCAGTCAAGCCGGGATCTGATCGGGTCGCTGGAAGAAAACGGCCGCAGCTGGATGTACTTTTTCCAGGACGGACGGTACTATATGCAGTCGGCCTGCTGTGTGGAAGTGGGGCAAAGGCAGTTTTATCTGGAGAATCTGCGGGATATCACGGCGACGATCCAGAAACGAAACCGCTATTTGATGTTTTATCAACTGATGACCTTGGTACTGATGGCATTTTCCGCCGTTGCGATGCTGCTTCTGTCTGTCTATCTGACACGGCCCATGCATAAGCTCTCGGTGGTCAGCCGTCGTATCGCAGGCGGGGATTATCAACTGCGCTGCACCGTGACTTCCCGGGATGAAATCGGCGCCCTGACAGAGGACTTTAACGCCATGGCAGACAGCCTGGAAACAAAGATCCATCAGCTGGAGGATGCCTCCAAGCGGCAGGAGGATTTTATTGCCTCCTTTGCGCATGAATTGAAAACGCCGCTGACCTCCATTATCGGATATAGTGATATGCTGCGTTCGCAGACACTGCTGCCGGAGCAGCAATTCAAGGCGGCCAATTATATTCATTCTGAGGGAAAACGGCTGGAGTCCCTATCGCACAAACTGCTGGAGCTGATCGTCTATCGGCGTGAGACCTATACGCCCTCCGCCTTCGAGGCACAGCCGTGGCTTTCTGCCATCGCGGCGGTGCTGGAGCCGGCGTTTCGGGACAGTGGCATTTCTCTAATGTTGTCGGCCGGGCCGGGCGTCATATGGGGCGAGGCAGATTTACTGGAATCCTTGGTGGTGAATCTGTGCGACAATGCGCGCAAAGCCAGTCCTGCTGGCAGTGTGGTGTCTTTAATGGGGACAGCGGAGGAAGGGGGCTACCGCATCTGTGTACGTGACCATGGAAGCGGTATTGCGCCGGAAGAGTTGCTGCGCGTCACAGAGCCGTTTTACATGGTGGACAAGTCCCGTGCCCGGGCGCAAAATGGTGCAGGGCTGGGCCTGGCCCTGTGTGCTGCAGTGGCGCAGGTGCACGGCACGGCGCTAGAGTTCACCAGTGCGCTGGGAAAAGGTACCACGGTGTCGCTTCTGTTGAAGGAGGGAGGAAGATGAGGGGGCGTGCTCTCTTTTTGCCGGTGTTTACCGCTGCTGCGGTGCTGCTGGCCGTGTCGCTGCCTATGGGCACACTGCAGCAATGGGATCGTAACTATCAGGATGTGCTGCATCAGGAGTCCGTGGATGAGGACGCGCTGGTTACGAATTATACCCTCAGTGGCTCGGATCGTCTGCATCTGCTGCGATATTCCGGCATTTCTGCCCGGAATGGGGAAATCCATTATGAGAATCCTGTTGGAAGTGTCTCGGTGGAGGTGCGGCAGGTGGAGTCCATTGCATCCATGGAAGCTGGCGGGGAAAACGATGTCGGCGAAAATTCCGTTTCCGACAGTTATCTTTTGAGCCCGATGCAAGGTGGCAGTATTTCTGAACACGTCAACGATTATCTTTTTCAGGGCGTCTATTTTCTGGTGGAAAGCGGTGTGATCAGCAACGATCTTTTGCTGCATTATCAGAAAGCGGCAAGTCAGATGCAGGTTGAATACTGTTCCATCACGGATGACAGCGATCCTTTTTTCTCCATGTCGCTTCTGTGCATTTGTCTTGCGCTGGAGGACGGGGAAGCATACGGGCTGGAGCAGGATACCCGTTTTTCTGTGGTGCTGGATGAGGAGACCGGCGTAGTCTACGCCCTTTCCATACAGGGTGAGCCAGATCTGGTGCTAACGCAGTGGCCATACCGTTTTTCTATCTTGGCAGACCTGATCGGTGTTTCCTGTACGGAATATAAGGAAATACCCGCTTCCGGGGCAGAGTACCCCAATGCTCGTTTTAATTTCGGCGGATATTCCTATTGCCTGGAGCAAGCGGCAGAGGCGGAAGGCGGCGCGTTTTTAAATTTTAATCTGGATAGCGACTGATTATACAGAAAAGGCTGTTCCCGGAGCTGTGGGGCTCGTGGGGACAGCCTTTTGATTTTGCTTCATCGGCACAGGAAGGAAAAATATACGGGACAACAGCTGTTTCAAGGCACAAAAAAGGATGCACCTACTGCGCGGCTGCCCGGCTAGTAGCAGCTTTTGCAGAAGGAGCATCCTTCCCTTATAGAGATAGTATAACAGAATTCGTGCGCCGCTGCAAGTCCTGCTTAGAGCGTATCCACGCGATCCAGCGAAACGTCCAGTGCCCCGCCCACGGCAGAGGCATAAGCGGCGCGCAGATCGGTGGTCAGCGTTTCACCCAAGTCAGTGTTTGCCATAACCAGCATGGCAGTATCGCCATATGCACCAGCGGCTACCGCGTTCGCAGTGACACAAATCCATTTGTTTTGATTGATGCCGTCAAACATACTCTGGGCAACGGAAGCGGCATCTTTAGCGCTGTTGGCGCGCACCACGACCAGAGAATAGGCCTGAGAGCCGATCAAGGCCTCAGAATAATAGGCTTCCTTGAGTTTTGAGGCATCGGTCAGCCCCAGATAGTAACTGATTTGGTCACTGTTGCTCAAGTCCACTGCGGTAGGGTCGCTCAGGCTCAGATCCACGCTGTGGTTGGCATAAATGGCGTTGATCAGATCCGGAAGAGTGCCGGAATACGTTTTGGTTTCATCCTGAGAGCCGCTGCCGGTATTGCTTCCGCTTCCGCTGTTGCTTCCATTTCCGCCGTTGCTGGGCTTGTTGTTGTCCGGCTTAGAATCCGGTTTCGTCTCCTGCTCGTCGTCTGTCGGCGGCGTTGTCTCTTCGTTACCCTCCTCTTCGTCGGTAGAAGGCTGCTGATCCTCGATGCTGCTGTCCTCGCCGAGCACATCTTCGTATGTGCTGTCTTCGCTGGAAGAAGGCTGTTTGTTGGCATTGCCGCCGCAGGCGGTCATGCCTAAGGCCATGGATAGGGCCAGCAGCATTGCAAAAAACTTTTTCATACAATTCATCCTCCTCTATCATATTGACCGCGGTTTATTCCACGATACGCGCACAAATGTCTTTGCATTTAGATATTCTGTATTTTATGCAAGTCCTTTCCTGTGTGCAAGGTCAAACCCGCACAAAATATTTTCCGCATTTCCGCGCTGTCCGCTTCTCTTTTGTTTGCATTATAAGCACATTTGTTTTTCATTCAAAGACAAACGCACCCATTTATGCAATACAGTTCTCATTTTGTCCTCTCAACGAAGACATTTGTGTTCGTTATTTTGACGAATGGCCTTCCGAATTTTTTTCTGTCCCGCTTTCCTATCATTCTATTCGGCTTTTGACAAAAAAATCCCCGGAGCTTTACTCCGGGGATTTTTATACCTTTATTTACTTACCGCTTTCCGTCCATCAAAACGCGGGCACAGCGGGGACACAGGCCGTTCTCGTCGGCCTTGGTGCTGTGCTTCCAGCAGCGGGGGCACTTGGTACCGGCCGCCTCGCTGACGGATACCGCCAGCTCGCCGCCCACCGTGACCTCCACCTGAGAGACGATGAGCAGGTCTGCCAGCACGGCGCTGTCCATCTCGGCAAGGAAGGCATCCTCCGCCGGAACAGTCAGGGCCACATCGGCTTCCAGGCTCTTGCCGATTCTCTTTTCGGCACGGGCGGTCTCCAGCGCGCCGTTGACAGCGGTCCGGACCTCGATGATCTTATCCCACTTGGCCATCTCATCGGCGGAGAGAGCATAGTCGGCAAACACGCCGTTCATATCGTTGAACAGCACGTTCCGGCCGTCATCGCCCGCCTTGTGGGGCATGGCCAGCCAGATCTCGTCGCCGGTGAAGCACAGGATGGGGGCCATGATCTTTGTGATGGTATCCAGAATCAGATACAGAGCGGTCTGGGCGCTGCGGCGGGCAAGACCGTCCTTCTCCTCGCAGTACAGGCGGTCCTTGATGATGTCCAGATAGAAGTTGGACATGTCCACCACGCAGAAGTCGT
>OIWN01002774.1_pt1 | contig 11267 bp, 5 predicted proteins | sample 1587591 | NCBI WGS metagenome assembly OIWN01 (sample SAMEA3888901, study PRJEB22519) | human gut metagenome | biome: human gut; feature: human-associated habitat; material: faeces | place: Denmark | collected 2010 | reverse complement strand
GGGGGTGGGGGGGTGGGGCTATGTTCTGGCTCCCCGCCGGCCGCCCGGGGCCTTTTGGCCCCGGGCGCCGCCAGCGTGCCTAGCGTTTACGGACACCCCAGACCAGGGCTCCGACGCCGGCTATGGCGATAACAAATGCCATGAGCAGTGCGGCGGTCTGCTGGTCACCCGTGGTGGGCAGGAAACCCTTGACCGTCTTGACGATGTTCGTCACGGTCTTGGGCGTGCCGGGATCGGGCGTCGGCACGGGCGTCTCGGGCTTCTTGTACGTGTTGTTGAACACGATACCCTCGACGCTCTTGTCGCCCTTGGTAAAGGCGACATTCGCCTTGAGGTTGCCCTCGCCGTCATCGGCCACGTTGACGGTCGCGGTAAAGACGGACTTGTCATAGGTCATACCGGCCTCGTCGCCCTTGACCTCGCTGATGGTGTAGACGTACGTACCGGGCTCGTCGTACTCGAACTTGTCGAAGTTGATCTTGCCGTCGGCATCGTTGGTAACAGTGGACTCGATGTCCTCGCCAACGAGCTTAAAGCTAAATTCGTCCTTCTTGAGTTCGCGTCCCTCGAGCACCTTGATGGCACCGATGGAGACCTGCGTGGGCATGGCATGATACTTGTTGGTAAAGCCAGCCGACTCAGTAGTTCCCTCGAGCTTGTGCGTCGCGGTCAGCGTGCCGTCGCCGTTGTCGGAGACGGTGCTCACGACGGTGTAGGTCGTGCCGTCATAGGTGACGCCCTTGTACAGGCCGAGCGCGTTGGGGCAAGCCTCGCGCAGCATGTACGTGTGCGCGCCAGGTGCCTCGTAGCGGATCGGGCTCAGCGCGACGGTGCCATTGGCGTCGTTGGTGCCGGTCGCGACAACCACGCCGTCCTCGAGCAGCTCAAACGTGAACTCGCCTGCTGCAAGGTCGCGTCCGGTCAGGCGCTTGACCGTCTTGACCTGATCGGTCACCACAGAATCGGTAGGCGTCACGCTGTAGGTGTTGGTGAACGTGAAGGCAGCGCCGTCGTCACCCTCGCGCACGACCTTCAGATGTCCGGCACCGTCGTCAGTCACGGTGTAGGAAACCTTACGCGTGGCATTGGCGTCGTTAGTCACGCCAGGGGCGCTACCGGACTCGGTCACCGTGTAGGTAAAGGTGTGCGAGCGCGGGGCAATGGGGGCTGCGGGCTCGGACTCGCCGCCGGACTCGTCGGCATTGGCGTCAGCGTCGGCGTCGGCCTCTTCAGCCTCTGCCTCGTCGGCCTCGGCTTCGTCAGCTTCGTCTGCCTCGGCCTTATCGGTCGCATCGTCCGTCACGCCCAAGGCGCGGTTGAGGTCCTCGAGCGTAAAGTGAATCTTGCCAAAGTCCACGTTGCCGGCCGCGTCGTTGGTTGCGGTCGTGCGCTCGGGCATCGGGGCGCCCGCCTCATCGGCGGTCACGGTAAAGGTGAACTTACCCGTGATGTCGGCCGGGGTCAGGCCCTCGGCAGCCTGGAGCTTCTTGGTGCCGGCAAGTGCGGCATCGACGGCCTCGGCGCCATAGACGTTCTCGAACACGGGCTCGGTGCCACCGTAGTCAGGCGTCGCCGTCAGGGTGCCGTCGCCGTTATCGACGACGATGACCTTAAAGCTAAAGCTCGGCTTCGCGGCGGTTATGCCCTTCGCTGCGAGCGGGGACGTGTACTCAAACGCCGTGTAGTTGATGGTCCACGCAAGCTTGGCATCCGCGTCGGTGCGGATGGCGCGTTTGGCGTTTACCAGGTCGGCAAGCATCTCGGTCGTGTAATGCAGCGTGCCAAAGCTCACCTGGCCGTTGATGTTGGTCGCCACAGTGCCGTCAATGGCTTCCGTCTCGCCCGCATAGGCGATGCCAAAGTAGAACTCGCCGTTGGCCAGCGGACGACCGGTCAGGGTCTTGGTGGCGACAATCTGCGCAAGCTCGCCGCCCGGGTTATCGGTCGATGCGTGGTAGCTGTTGGTGAACGGGACCAGCGCGCTCTCGACCTTGTTCTCGCCGCTCTTGTGGACCGTCGCATGCGTGCCCTCGGGTCCGCCGGAAACGGTCGTCGTAGCGGTGAGTGTGCCGGCGCCATCGTCGGCGATAGCAATCGTCACCGTGCGCTCGGCGCTGTCGTAGGTATAGCCGGGCTGGCCGTCGTTCTTCTCGGCCACGGTGTACGTAAAGGTCTTGCCGGCATCAGCCTGCGTAAACTTGACCTCATGACCCGCCAGGATGTCAATCAGGCCGACGGTTCCCTCTGTCGCTGCAGGGGACTTGTACACGTTGGTGCCCTCGTGCAGGCCAAGCGCGTTAGCCGAAGCCTCGTCGGCGGGCGTCACGGTAAAGGTGAACTGGCCCTCGGTCATGGGACGTCCGGAGAGGCTCTTGCTGAGCTTGAGGCCGCCGGCCGCGGCGTAATCGAGCTCAGTGCGGTACGTGTTGGTAAAACGTCCGCTTTCCTTCTTGGTGACGTTGGCGGTCAGGACGCCCTCGCCGTTCTCGGTCACGGTCACTTCGGCGGTCGCGACATGTCCGTCATACGTCATGCCCGCCGCGTTGCCCGCGTTCTCGCGGATCTCATATTTGTAGGTTCCGGCAGCCGTGTAGCGGATCTTACCGAACTTGATGGCGGCGATGCCATCCTTCGCGTCCTTCTTGTTCACGGTTACGGTTGCGGGATCGGGCAGCGGGGCGCCCTCGGGAGCGGTGATGGTAAAGCTGAACTCGTCTGCATCCGTCCAGTCGCGGCCGTCGACGGCCTTGCTCAGGTCAAAGTCGAGCTCTGTGTCGAGCGGGGTCACGCTGTAAGCGTTCTCGAAAGTTGCAGCCTTGACATCATCCTTCAGGACATGCTCGGCCTTGAGGGTACCGTCGCCGTTGTCGGTGATGGTGGTCTCAACGGTGTACTTGGCGTCGCTGTAAGTGACGCCCTTGCTGGTGGTTCCGCCGTTGACCTCGCGCAGTGTGTAGGTGTGCTTGCCGGGCTTGTCGTACTTCACGGCGTTCATCGTGATCTTGCCTTCGGCATTGTTGGTGCCGGTGGCGACGACCTTGGCGTCCTCGCCCTCGCCCTCGACGAGCTCGAATCTGAACTCGCCAACCTTGAGGCCGCGGCCGTCCAGGACCTTGGTCGCGGTGATCTGGTCGGTGACGCTTTTCTCGACGGGCGTCACGCTATAGGTATTGGTGAACGTAAATGCCGCATCGCCGTCCGACTTGCGGGACACCCTCAGAGTACCCTCGCCGTCATCAGTCACGGTGAAGGAAACCGTACGCGAAGTCTCGGCGTCGTTGGTCACGCCAGCGACCTCACCGGACTCGGTCACGGTGTAGGTAAAGGTGTGCTCGCGCTTCTCGGGCTTCTCGCCCAGAGCCTTGTTAAGGTCGTCGAGCGTAAAGGTGATCTTGCCAAAGTCGACCTTGCCCTTGGCATCATTGGTCACGCTCGCGTTCGCGGGCATGGGTGCGCCCTCTTCACCGGTCACGGTAAAGGTGAACTTGCCGGCAATGTCAGCCGGGGTCAAGCCATCAGGAACCTGCAGATTCTTCTTGCCCACAAGCGATGCCTCGACAGGCGCGGCAGTGTAGGTGTTCACAAACTCGTTGCCGGCATCGCCGTAGACAGCCGTCGCCGTCAGGGTACCATCACCGTTGTCGACAACGGTTACACATGCGTCAATTGCCGACACGGTGGCGCTCACGCCCGCAGGCAGCTTGCCGGTCTGCTCGGCAGCAATGTAGCGAATGGTCCACGTGGGCTTGTCGGAGCTAGCATCAACCGACGCCTTGCCCTCCTCGACCAGCTTGGCAAGCGACTCGGTCGTGTACGTCAGCGGCCCGAACTCAACCTTGCCACCCTTGTTGGTTGCATCCAGCAGAACCTCGTCGTGCCCCGCATAGCTCAGCGCAAACTTAAATTCGTCATCGGCCATCGGGCGCCCCGTGAGCGTCTTGGTTGCCTCAAGAGTCAGCGGGGTTTCCGTCTTGGCGCTATAGGTGTTCTTGAACTCGGTCTTGCCCGAGATCTTTTCAACGTCAGCCTTAAGCCCACCCGTGGCCTTAACCGCCACGGTCACCTTGAACGTGGCAACGTTCTCGCTGTAGGTGATGCCACCGGCGCCGCCCTTGACCTCGCGGACCTCATAGGTGTACTCGCCCGGCTTGTTGCAGGTGATCTCGCCGAAGTCGATAGCTGCCTTGCCATTGTCGTCCAGGTCGTCATTGGTCACGGTCGCGGTCGCGTGTGCGGGCATCGGGGCGTCATTCTCGGACGTTGCGGAGAGCTCAAACTCAAACGCATCCGTATCCGCCCACTTGCGGCCCTCGAGCACCTTGGTCAGGCCAAAGCTGGCCTTGGTATCCACCGTTGTCGGCGTCACGTTAAAGCTGATCTTGCCGTTGTTGCCCAGGTAGGAATTGACATGCGTCGCGGTCGCCTTGGCGGACACGTTGTTCCACTTGGGGTTAAGAACGTCGGTCGCGGTACCAGTGTTGTTGCCGCCCACACTCTCCTTGGTGGTGTGGAGCTCGTCGATAAAGGCTAGGCGCGCGGTTCCCACGCTAAACGAAAGGCTGCCGTCCTCGTCAGCAACAATAGCGCCGTCAAACTTTGCAGCGTCGCCGCCGATAAACTCGATGACGGCAGAGGCGGGCTTGGCCTCATCGTTTTCGCCCTGCTCCTCAAACTCATCCTTGTAGTAATAGGTGCCGGTATCTGCCAGTGAATTCTTTGCAGGCTGCGTGCAGTCCTTGTCCGTGTAAATTGGGGTCTGTTTCTGGAAGTAGTAGTAGCGGTTGGTGTCGGCCGGCTCAAAGGTCGCAACCGTATTACCCAACGCGCCGGTCTCCCACTTGTTCGCGTAGAAGTTCACGGTCTTGGTGCCATCGTCGGCAACGGTCGTATTCTTTTCGATGTAAGCCTTGAGCCCCGTGACCTCCTCAGGCGTAAATAGGTTGTCGAGCGCAACACTCTTCACGCTCGAGGCATACTTCACCTGAATGGGCTTAACGTTGTCGACCGAAAGCTTGCCGTCTACGGTCTTAAAGTGACTCAGCGGTATCAACGACGCAGGAATATTGACCGTTACGATATCGCCCTTCTGGGGATTGTCATCGCCGGCACGCTGCACGGTAATGAGCAGGTCTTTTGCCTTGCCGGTGAACTCGTAGGTGTCGGTATTGGTTTCTTTATTGACCGTCTTGCTCGCCTTGGTAAACGGCGTGCCGTTAATGACGACTTCGGTAAATCCATCAACCTGCATAAAGTCGCCCAGCTCGTCGGTAAACGTGATGTAGCCGGACTTGGTCTCGTCGTAGCCCTTATGGATTTCGGTCGGATAAGGCGCCTCCGATGTGATGGCCTGAGAGATGTCGTCGAAGACCTTCTTGAGCTCTTCGGCATTGGTCGCCGACTTGTAGTAGTCGGAGTTTTCCGCACGCGTTCCGTGAGTATTCCATTTCGTGGCATTGGGGTAGTTGCTCGAAACGGCCTGCATGAACTTGTTCTCTTTTTGGCTTTTTCCCGAATCCTGGATACCAGCACTGGGGTTCGCGCCATCAAAGATGCCGATGGTATAAACGGTGGCCTTGCCGTCCTTCATATTCTTAGCAGCTGTCACGGCAGCGTTGGCGACACCCGCATCGAATTTATTTTGCTTTGTTGGCGTACCGTCGGTAAAGAACACAATAATCTTCTTGGCGCCCGCGCGACCAGAAGTGATGCCCTCTGCCAGCTGCAGGCCATTGTCGGCGCGCGTGGCACCGGCGGGCCTAATCTCATCAATTTTATTCTTGAGATCGGTTGCTTTGCTGCCAGAGCAATCGATCAGGCCCGTCATTACCTGCGAGTAGTTGTACGTGTTAGTTCTGCCGTGTTCCCGTTTCTCGTACGTGTCATTGCCGACCTTATCAGTCGTATCACCCGCAAACTTAACGATTGCAACCTTATGCTGCCTATCCACGCCCTCGATGCTCTCGTTTTGTTTGGCAATGGTGTCGATGAAGCTGCTGGCAGCGCTCTCCAGTGCATCGATACGCTTGGTGGAATCTCCACCGCCCATCTCACCATCCATCGAGCCAGAGGCATCCAGCACCATCACGATGTCGAGCGGCGTGGTAACCGTCACGGTTGAATTGGACGTCGAGGACATGGCCGAAAGCGTAGTCAGAAAATCCGACTCTTCGTTTTCCTCGGTTGCCTTGACCGTCTTGTCGGTCCAGATTCGGCCGACGTTTTGAGTTGTTACTTCCTTGCCGTCATAGCCGCCGGCCCAGAACTTCCAGTAGTTGCCGGTATCGGGGTCGACGACCGTTTTTCCGGTCATGGCCGGTCCGTCCATTCCTGTGCTGGACCTGGCGTTGGCCTCGGGCAGCATGGCAAATGCTGCAGCCGGCAACACAAGCACTACGGCAAGTATCACCGCCAAGAGACCCCTCGTGTACTTACTCATCGCGTCTCCCTTCTCGCGGTCTCAGACCTTGCATCAGCCTAAAGTTACGGAATGAGACACAATTAGGGCAGGTGACACATGTTCCAGATTCGGTTTTGGGCGTGAGACAAATGTCTCACCAAAGTTGAGACACGGCGTTTTCGCAGGAAAACGGGTGCGACTCGGAGCCATCAGGCAAAAATGATCCGTTTTCCTCCGTCCCAGGGGGATCAGTTGGTAACGCTCGCCACGAAACCGGCCCATCTACTACGTTTAACCCGATACCCCTGACCATAACCGCGTTTTACGAAGAACCGCAAGCGTTCTACCTGTGGTTTTCTTTTCGCATTTTTTGCCGTGGTTGAGGGTAGCCACCCAGACGTAGTAGATGGGCCCCTTTCGTGGCAGACGGGTCACGTGGCAGCCCTCGCAAGGCCAAAATGGTCCGTCTTCCTCCGTCCACGGGAGTTAAAGGGCTGTTACGGATATGGTGCTATTTCAAAACTATGCCGGTTTACGGGGCTAAAGTCGGGACCCTCATCCATACCTTCATTTTTTGGAAAACGGCAGGCTATCTACCTGCGGTTTTGTTTTTGCGGTTTTCTATATGGTCGGAGGTTCGCTATCCAGCCCCGTAATCCGGCATAGTTTTGTTCGCGACGGCACAACCGCGCGTTTAAGCGCGGGGCCGGCGGGGCATTTTTGCCCCACCGGCCCCTATTCCAGCTCTATTCCAGTGCTACTCCGGCTTGGTTTCTACCGTGGGAGTCTTGTCCGCCGCGACTGGAGTGCGCGCGGTGTCCATAGTCAGGCAGTGCTTGGGGCAGCTCTCGATGCACTCGCCACACACCACGCAGGCGTACGGGTCGATCGACCAGGTACCACCCTTGCGATCGACCGCAAGCGCGCCCGCCGGGCAGCGACGTGCGCACATACCGCAGCAGATGCACACGTCCATATCGTTGACGATATGCCCGCGCAGGCGCTCGGGCACCGTCAGCTCCTCCTGCGGATAGCACACCGTGACCGGCTGCTTGACCATAGAGCCCAAGGCCGTCTTGGCAAATGTCATCAAACTCATGCCGCGCCTACCTTTCCGTGCAACTAATGCAGGGGTCGATGGTCAGGATAATCATGGGCACGTTGGCAATGAGCACGCCCTGCAGTGCATGCGTCAGGCCCGCCAGGTTTTGCGACGTCGGCGTGCGCACACGGAAACGGTCCAAATTCTTGGTGCCGTTACCGCGCACATAGTAGTACGCCTCGCCGCGCGGCTGCTCAATCACAACCTCGCCGCGCGCGCCATCGGCTGGCGTAAGCTTGGTACGCCCGCCGATGCCGTCGTGCGGAATCTTGCCCACAAGCTCCTTAATGATGTCCATGGCCTGCGTGACCTCGGCGCAACGCACCTGGCAGCGGGCATAGCAATCGCCATCGGTAGCAACGATGGGCTCAAACGCAGCCAGGTCCGCATAGGCACCATCGCCAAACATGCGCACGTCGTAATCCACGCCCGAGGCGCGCCCAAACGGACCGACCATCGAAAGCTCCAGCGCGTCTTTCTTGCTGATCACGCCCACGCCATGCAGGCGCTCGCCGCAGCTGTCGTCGTCCAAAAAGGTATGCACCAGGGCCTCGTAGTCGGGGCGCATGGCGTCGAGCGTCTGGACAATGCCCGCCAGCTCGGAGTCCTCAATGTCATGCTTAAGGCCGCCGATCTCGTTAATCGACAGAATCACGCGGCCGCCGCACGTGCTCTCAAAGATCTTGAGAATCTGCTCGCGCAGGGTCCACGACCGATAGAACAGCGCCTCGAAGCCAAAGGCATCGGCGAGCAGGCCCAGCCACAGCAGATGCGAGTGAATGCGCGAAAGCTCGTGCAGAATGGTGCGAATATACTGCACGCGGCCAGGCACCTCGATATCGAGCATGCGCTCGCAGGCGCTGGCATAGCCGCAGCTGTGACCCACGGCGCAAATGCCGCAGATGCGCTCGGCGATGTAGCCAAACTGGTGCATGTCACGCTTTTCGGTGAGCTTCTCGAGTCCGCGGTGCACAAAGCCGATCTGAGGAATAGCCTCGATAACGCGGTCGTCCTCGAGCACCAGGTCCAGGTGAAGCGGCTCGGGCAGCACCGGGTGCTGTGGGCCAAACGGAATAACGGAGCGATGTGCCATGGACCTTACGCCTCCTTTTTCTGCTTATCGCGGGCGGCTTTGGCGGCAAGCGCCGCGCGAACCTTGGCCGCTTTCTCGGGATCCATGGCGGCGAGCTTTGCCTCCATCTCGGCAGCCTTGAGCGCGGCCTTGGCGGCAGCCTCGTCATGCTGAGCATCGGAGCCGGCAGCCGCAGTGGGCTGAGCGACGGCAGCGCCCGCAGCATCGCCGACGCTCGCAGCGCCCTCCCCTGCAGCAGCCGCGGCAGCGGCGGCCTTCTCGGCCGCGGCTTTGCGCACCTTGGCCTCGGCAGCGGCACGGACCTTCATGGCCTTCTCGCGCGCAGCCTTAACCTCGGGCGTGATGACGCTCATGGGCTCGGCAGTCGAGACCTGGTAGAAAAAGCCCTTAAAGTCAATCTGCATGTCGGTAATGGCAAGCCCAAACAGGTCGTGTGCCTCATTTTCAAACGGGAACACCGCAGGGTAGTACGAGCTGATGGACGGAATCTCCTGGTACTGGTCGATACCATCGACTACCAGGTTCTCAATCGCATAACTGCCGTCCTGCGCGATCTGCTCCTGGGCAGCACGAACGTTGATGAACGTATAGACCAAGCGATACGTGCCGTCGTCCACATTGCGCTCGGCGTGCATCTGTACAAAGCGGGCACCGGCACCCTTGAGCGCCTGGACATGCGACAGCAGCGCATCGAGCTCGACGGTGGTATAGATTGCCTTTTGCATTACTCGGCCCCCCTTGCAGCGGCGGACGCGGCGGGCGTCCCAGCAGGTGCGTCGCCAGCGGCGGGCGCGTCGCCGGCCTCAGCCGGGGCCACAAATCCGTCCTCGCCCAGCTCAACACCACCATCCCAGGTAGCGGCACCGCCCACGGTAAGCGGGTCGCCGCCGGCGCGCATCACGGCCTCCTTCTGGTCCAGGATGCCGCACGCCTCCACAATGGCGTCGATCACCGTCTCGGGACGAATGGCGCATCCGGGCGCGTACACGTCCACGGGAATTGCGCGGTCCACGCCACCGATCACGTTGTACGCATCGCGGAACACGCCGCCCGAGCACGCGCAGATGCCACACGCCACCACGCACTTGGGCTCGAGCATCTGGTTATAAATCTGGCGCACGACGGGCAAGTTCTGGGCGTTGACCGACCCCGTCACCAAAAAGATGTCCGCATGTTTGGGGTTGCCGGTGTTGACCACGCCAAAGCGCTCCGCATCGAACAGTGGCGTGAGCGAGGCCAGCACCTCGATATCGCATCCGTTGCAGCTCGAGCCGTCGTAATGAATAACCCACGGCGAGCGCGACATTTTATGATCCATGGATGCCGCCTCCTAAATAAACACGTCGATGAGGATGGGCATAAGGTTGAGCAGGCCAAACACCAGCGCCACGCCCCAGCCGAGCTTAAAGCAGCTGCGCCAGGTGCTACGGGCGAAGGTGTTATCGATCAGTACCTCGACAAAATACGTCATGACCATAACGACCAGGGCGACGACCCAGCTCACCGGGTTGTCCCAAACAAAGAACATGCCCACCCACATCAAAAACAGCACGGTCTCGCACCAGTGCATAAGGGTCATCTTGGCCAGCGTGCCGCCGCTCATCTCGGTGGCGACGCCCTGGACGATCTCCTGATGCGCGTGATGCGAGTACGAAAGATCGAACGGTGACTTGCGCAGTTTGATGGTAAGCACCGCGAGCAGCGCGAGGAAAATGGGCGCGCTGTACACGATGATGGGGGCCGACTGCCCCGTCACGGCGATGGAATCGAAGCTATCGGTGGCAAGGTACAGGCCCACACTCATCAGCAAAACGGCGGGCTCGTAACTCATGACCTGCAGCAGCTCGCGGTCGGCTCCGACCTGGGCAAACGGGCTTTGCGTCGAGGCGGACGCCAGCACCACAAAGATCGCAGCGAGGGTAACCATAAAGGCGCATAACAGTGTGTTGGAACCCGACACAAAGATGCCGCCGCCCACCACGGTAAAGATGAGCGCGCACGCCATGTAGGTATCGTCCACGGTGTTTACGCTGGCAGGGGCTTTGCGCAGGAGCTTGGCTACATCGTAGAACGGTTGCAGCAGACGCGGTCCCACGCGGCCCTGCATGCGGGCGGACAGCTTGCGGTCGATGCCGTCGATCAGGCCACCAACCAAAGGCGCCAGCAGGGCAAACGCCACGGTGCCCATAAAGATGCCCACGACGCCCGAGCCTTCGAAATACTTGCCGCGCAGCACCGAGGGCTCGCCCATGGCGAGCGTATCGGGACCAATCCATACGCAGCATAGCAGCGCGAACAGGATGATGCTGCAGCACACGATGCTGCCCGCGGGGCCAATGCGATTCTCGCCAAGGGCATCCTCCAGGTACCAATTGCGCTTTTCGGCCTTCACCTCGTGTCCCATCGAGCCGCGGAAATGACGGTAATTGTCGGTTCCCACACCCGAAAGATATACGTTTACGTGCGGTTTGTCGCTCACGCGGAATGAAGTTAGCAGCACCACGGCGATAAAAGCCACGATAACCACCATTAGATACATGGCATCCTTGCCAATAACATACGGCACGCGGCCAAACACCATGGCCAAGTAAGGCGACACCAGACCGCTCGAGATAATCGGGAACGCTACACAGCACAGAATCAGCAGCGCGGCGATAGTGTTGAGCGCTATCCAT
>OIWN01002768.1_pt1 | contig 11286 bp, 12 predicted proteins | sample 1587591 | NCBI WGS metagenome assembly OIWN01 (sample SAMEA3888901, study PRJEB22519) | human gut metagenome | biome: human gut; feature: human-associated habitat; material: faeces | place: Denmark | collected 2010 | reverse complement strand
TTACCAGCAGTGGGTGGAGCAGGAGAAGGCCACCAAGGCCCCGGCCATGGAGCTGCCCCAGCTGAAAGAGGCTGTCAACAGCGGCCTGATGTACGAGCTCTTTGGCAAGTACAACCCCAACCCCCAGGAGCCCGCCATCCCCCAGGAGCTGCTGGAGGAGGCCGCCGCCGGAAAGAAACGGCTGGAGGCCATTGACAAATCCTTTGAGCGCCGGACGTTTGAGGTCCTGCCCGCCGGGGGTATGGAGGGCCGCACCCGGGCCATGCTGAAGATCGAGGATGGCTGTGTGAATTTCTGCTCGTACTGCATTATCCCCTATGCCCGGGGGCCGGTGCGCTCCCTGCCCCTGGAGCGGGCGGTGGAGCAGACGCGGCAGTTGGCAGCGGAGGGCTATCGGGAGATCGTGCTCACCGGCATTGAGATTTCCTCATGGGGACACGATTTGAAAAACGGCCTGACCCTCATTGATCTGTTGGAGGCACTGTCCGCCGCCGCTCCCGGCGTCCGGCTGCGGCTGGGGAGTCTGGAGCCCCGGACGGTGACGGAGGACTTCTGCCGCCGGGCGGCGGCGCTGCCGGACCTTTGCCCCCAGTTCCATTTGTCACTGCAAAGCGGATGCGACGAGACGCTGCGGCGGATGAACCGAAAGTACGATACCGCCCGATATGCACAGTCTGTTGCACTTTTAAACCAATATTTTGACCGGCCTGCCATCACCGCGGACCTGATCTGCGGCTTCCCGGAGGAGACGGAGGAGGAGTTTTCCCAGACGCTCCGCTTCATCGCCGCCTGCGGTTTTGCCCAGATGCATATCTTCCCCTACTCCGTCCGCCCCGGAACGCCGGCGGCAGAGATGCCCCAGATCTCCAAGGCGGTGAAGGAGGAGCGGTGCCGCCGGGCCTCGGAAACCGCGGCCGGGATGCGCCGGGCGTATCTGGAGGGCTGCGTGGGGCAGGTGTACCCGGTGCTTTTTGAGCAGCCCCGGGACGGCAAGTTCTTCGGCCACGCCCCCAACTACATGGAGGTGCTGGCCGAGGGAACAGAACTGCACAACAAGGTGCGGAACGTTGTCATCACCGCCGTAGAAGGAGAGTCCCTGCTGGGGCGCATTCAGGAGGATTGAGATGAACAGTCATTTTTTTGCCTATATTTCCCGGATGCGGTTTATTCAGCGCTGGGCGCTGATGCGGAACACCGCGCCGGAGAACGTGCAGGAGCACAGTCATCAGGTGGCCGTCCTGGCCCACGCTCTGGCGGTGATCCGCAACGAGAAGTTCGGCGGCCGCCTGGACCCCGGCGCCGTGGCGGTGGCGGCGCTGTACCATGACGCCAGCGAGATCCTGACCGGCGACATGCCCACCCCCATCAAGTACGACAACCCGGCCATCCGAAACGCCTACAAGGACGTGGAGGCGGTGGCGGAGGGCAAGCTGCTCCACATGCTGCCGCCGGAGCTTCAGGGGGTGTACGGGCCCATCCTGACGCAGTCCGACCCGGAGGTGCGGCAGGTGGTGAAGGCGGCGGACAAGCTCTCCGCTTATATCAAGTGTGTAGAGGAGCTGAAAGCCGGCAACAACGAATTCCGGCAGGCCGCCGGCCAGACCCGGAAAGCCCTGGAGGGCTACGAACTGCCGGAAGTGACGTACTTTCTGGAGACCTTTATGGACAGCTTCTCCCTGACCCTGGACGAGCTGCAGTGAACAAAGAACCGCCCTGGCGCACAGCGCCAGGGCGGTTCTTTGTTCACTTGTTCAGCTTGGAGCAGATCAGCCCGCCCAGGCGGCGGACACCCTCCTCGATCAGGTCCTCCGGCGTGTTGCCGAAGCTCATGCGCATACAGTTCTTCCCCTGGCCGTCCCGGTCGGAGAAGAAGCCCTCTCCCGCCACAAAAGCCACGTTCACAGCCGGGTCTGTGGAAGACTCCTGCAGCAGGGCGGAGGTGTCGATGCCGCCGGGCAGCTCCACCCAGGTGAAGAGGCCGCCGTCCGGATTGCTGTGCTTGGTACCGGCGGGGAAATACCGGTCGATGCTCTGGAGCATCACGTCCCGGCGCCTGCGGTACAGGTCGCAGATCATCTGGTGGTGGGCCGGGTAACAGCCCCGCTTGAAGAACTCCGCGCAGAGGATCTGGGGCAGCATGGAGGTGTGGGAGTTGGTGGCGGACTTCACGTCCACCAGATGCTGGATGGTCTCCGTATCCGCCACCACATAGCCCAGGCGGGAGCCGGGGGAGAAAATCTTGGAGAAGCTGCCCGCCATCACCACATGGCCTGTGGTGTCGAAGTGCTTGATGGGAGGCAGGTCCTCTCCGCTGTACCGGATATCCCGATAGGGGTCGTCCTCCAGCACCAGCACGTCGTATTTGGCGGCCAGCTCCGCCACGGCCTTCCGCCGCTCCAGGCTGAGGGTGCGGCCGCTGGGGTTCTGGAAGGTGGGAATGACATAGATCATCTTGGGATGGCACTGCCGGATCTTCCGCTCCAGATCCTCCGGGATCAGGCCGTTGTCATCCATGGCCACACCCACGCACCTGGCCTCGAACATATCGAAGATCTCCACGGACTGGACGAAGGTGGGGGCCTCCACCAGGATCACGTCGCCGGGGTCGATGTACGCCTGGCAGGCCAGGTTGATGCCCTCCAGGCCGCCGGTGATGATTATGACGTTGTCCACGCCGCAGTCGATGCCCTTGGGAGCCAGCAGTTCCCGGACCACCACCTCCCGCAGGTCCCGGATCCCCTCAATGGGGCCGTACTGCAGGGCCTCCACGCCCCGGGTGTCCGTCCGCAGCACCTCGTCGGCCAGCTGGCGGATGGTGTCCACCGGCAGGGCCTCTCTGGCGGGGGAACCGCCGCTGAAGGAGATGATGTCCGGGTTGGTCATGGACCCGAACAGTCCTTTGACCACATTGGCCGTGAAGGCCATTTTTTCCATACGCTTGGCATAAGGCACCATTCTGCGCTGTCCTCCATTTCAAGGGCGCGCCCTTCCGGCGCGCCGCTGTGTGATTTGATCGTTTCAGTATACCACACCAGGCGGGAAAACTCAATTCCCCAAAAACAAGCCGTCCCGGGGCAATGCCCCGGGACGGGAGGATGGTCATTCCAGGGGAATTTGGATGTCTCCCACCTGCACGGCGGCGACCTGGCTCACGTCCAGCAGGTCCTGGAACTGGCTGGTGAAGTCTGCTGAGGAGAGATACTCGTCCTCTGTATTATGGCTGCCGCCTCCGGTAAATCCGAAGATCAGGTCCACGGCTGGCAGGATGCTGCCATCCCGCAGCAGCAGGGAGGTGTCCGACACCAGCTCCTCTGTATCCCGATAGGCGGTGCCGCCGGAGACCTCCACATAGATGGACAGGGGGGACAGGACGGCCCGGGCGGAGAAGCCGCCGTGCCGGTAGGATCCCGTCAGGGTCTGCGAGACTGCGGACGGCTGGAAGGTGAGGATAGCGGGGTGGTTTGTCACCGCTGTGTCCACACCGTTCACCCGTAGGACAGGCGGCGTCACCAGCAACGTCAGGGGCTGGGCGGTGAAGTCCAGGCTGTCCGCGTCTCCGGTGATATTACAGAGATAGGAGAGTGTATTGGTGGCTGGATCGTAGCCGGTCTCCCCCAGGCCGCTGGAGCCATTGACCCTGCCAATGCGGTTCAGCGTGCTTTCCGACTTCCCGTAGAAGATACGGGTGAGCGGATCTGTCCAGTCCAGTGTTGCCCAGGTATCCTGCTCGGCCGCTTTCAAATCCTCCCAGGCAATATCGTCTGTGGCGTAATAGGTGACCATTGGAAGTTTGATGTCGTCCTTTTGGGTGTTCTCCCGGCTGTTGTAAGCTATCTCCACGGTTTCCGGATCCACCGAGTCCGGCAGCTGGTAGTCCAGGATCAGGTAGATGCTCTTTTCATCCACCAGCGCCTCCCGGATGGTCAGTGTTACGTCATCACAGACGGAGGTCATGTTGACTGGCTGGAAGGCCTTTTCGGCCATGGGGGTCTCCGCCCCCTCCGGGCCAAACCGGTCTGAGAAGATGTCATCCCAGTCCACCAGCACTGCTGCCCCCACGGACAGCGTCAGTACAACAGCCAGCACCGCAGCCAGCAGCGCCTTTCGGAAAAATCCCCGGGGGCGGTAGACGGCGGTCCGGGCCTGAGGTTCCGGCTCCGCGGACAAAACAGCCTCCCGCAGCTGTTCCTCCAGCTCCGGCGGGGGCGCGCAGTGTTCCATTGACTCGTGATAGCGATTCATAAGCTCTCCTCCCATGTGTTCCGCAGGGCGTCCCGGCCCCGCTTCAGCCGCATTTTCACCGTGGGCACCGTCACCCCCAGGAGCCGCGCGATCTCCCGGAGGGTGTAGCCCTCGTAGTAGTGGAGGTGAAGGACTGTCCGCTGGGACTCCGGCAGGGCGGCCACGTGGTCCAACAGGCCCAGCTCCTCCGGCGTGACGGCGGCGGAGGCGGCCTCCAGCGGCAGCTCGGACCGGCTGGATCGCTTCCAGGCGTCCCGACACTGGTTCAGGGCCACCCGGAACAGCCATCGCCGCTCGTGGTCCGGCGAGGCAAAGACCGGCGCCCGGTACAGCCGCTTGCAGAACACCTCCTGCAAGATATCCTCCGCATCCGCCGGGTTCTTCATCTGGATCAGGCAGAATCGGTACAGGGACGGCCCATAGGTCCGGTATACCTGCTCAAAGAGCTGCTCCGCTTCGGTCACTGGCCTCACCTCCTTCTGCTGTGATTACGAGTGAGCGGGGCAAAAGGTCACAAAGAACTGCAAAAACTCCCCGGCTTCTGCCGGGGAGTTTCAGTTCAGGGCATCCGCCTGCTGTGTGAAGAGCTCCGTCACCCGCTCTGCCGTGGCGGGGCAGGAGGTGAGCGCCGGGTCCTGTGCCAGCAGCTGCTCCGCCGCCTGACGGGCCTCCTGCAGCAGCTGGGTGTCGCAGCCCAGATCCGCCACCTTCAGCCCCGGCAGGCCGTGCTGGCGCGCTCCGAAGAAGTCACCGGGGCCCCGGAGCCGCAGGTCCTCCTCCGCGATCTGGAAACCGTCAGTGGTCTTGGTCATGACCTTCAGCCTCTGCCTCGTCTCCTCGTTTCGGTTGTCGGAGATCAGGATGCAGTAGGACTGATGCTTCCCCCGGCCCACCCGGCCCCGCAGCTGGTGGAGCTGGGAGAGGCCGAACCGCTCCGCGTTCTCGATCACCATCACCGCGGCGTTGGGCACATCCACCCCCACCTCGATGACGGTGGTGGACACCAGGATGTCCGTCTCATGGGCAGCGAAGGCGGCCATGACGGCGTCCTTCTCCTTGGGCTTCATCTTGCCGTGGACGAAGGCCACCTTGAGATCCGGAAACACCTCGGACTGGAGCTTTTTGGCGTATTCCGTCACCGCCTTGCGCTCGTCGGGGAGCTGGTCATTCTCCTCTACCATGGGACAGACGATATAGGCCTGGCGGCCCTCGCCCACCAGCTTGCGGATGAAACGGTACACCCGCTGGTGATAGCCCCCGGTGACGGCGAAGGTCTGCACCGGCTGGCGGCCGGGGGGCAGCTGGTCGATGATGGACACGTCCAGGTCTCCGTAGAGGATCAGGGCCAGGGTCCGGGGGATGGGGGTAGCGGACATGACCAGAATGTGGGGGTGGTCCCCCTTGGCGGCCAGTTCCGCCCGCTGGGCCACACCGAAGCGGTGCTGCTCATCCGTCACCACCAGGCCCAGGTCGCGGTAGGCCACGCTGCCGGTGATGAGGGCGTGGGTGCCGATGGCAAAGTCGATCTCCCCGCTCTCCAGTTGCTGAGTGATGGACCGTTTCGTCTTGGCGGTGGTGGAGCCGGTCAGCAGGGCGCACCGGATACCCAAATTTTCCAGCAGAGGGGCCAGGCCCTGGTAGTGCTGCTGGGCCAGGATCTCCGTAGGGGCCATCAGGGCCGCCTGGCGGCCATTCTTCACCATGAAGTACACGCAGGCGGCGGCCACCATGGTCTTGCCGGAACCCACGTCTCCCTGACAGAGCCGGTTCATGGGCGTGCCGGAGCGCATGTCCGCCAGTGCTTCCTCCACACAGCGGCGCTGGGCGTCCGTCAGGGTGAAGGGCAGGGCACGGTAGAAAAGCTCCATGTCCACGCCGCCGCAAGGGGGCACGTGGACCACCTCCCGGCGGGAGCGGAGCCGCTCCAGCCCGATGGTGAAGAGGAACAGCTCCTCAAAGGCCAGCCGCCGCCGGGCCAGGTCCAGGGCCTCCGCGCTCTCCGGGAAGTGGATGTTCTCATAGGCGTACTCGATGCGGCAGAGCTGATGATGCTGCCGCACACGGTCCGGCAGCACGTCCGGCAGGATGTCCGCGCAGGCGTCCAGCCCCTGGCGGATGGACCGGGACAAAATCAGCTGGCTGACTCCGGCGGTAAGGGGATAGATGGGCACGATGCGGCCGGTGACCTCCCGCCGCCCCTCCGGCTCCACCACAGGATTGGCCATCTGATGCCGGAGGAGGGAGCCCTCCGCCCGGCCATAGAAGATATAGGTCTCTCCCTGGTGCAGGCTGTTTTTCAGCCACGCCTGGTTGAAAAAGGTCACATCCAGGGTGCCGGTGTCGTCCACCGCCCGGAGCTTCACCAGATCCAGCCCCTTGCGGATGTGGGAGATGGTGGGCGGGGACGCCACCATGGCGGCCACGCCGGCGGTCTCGCCGGGCACCAGGTCCGCAATGCGCCGCAGGGCAGAGCGGTCGTCGTAGGCCCGGGGGAAGTAAGAGATCAGGTCCCGCAGGGTGGCGATGCCCAGCTTGCCCAGGGCCTTGGCCCGCTGCTCCCCGATGCCCTTGATGTACCGCACATCTGTGTTCAGGTCCGCCATGGAATCACCTCCCGCCTTGCAAATCACTGGCCTCCATTATATAATGGCGCCAGAGAAAAAACAAGGAGATGGGTGCATGGGCGGATGGAAGAAGTGGGCGGGCTTCGTGATCTGGTGCGTGCTCCTGTTCGGCGGGATGATCGCGGCCGGAACGGACCTGTGGCCCCTGGGAGTGGCGGCAGTTGTCGCAGGCGCCGTGGGGCTGGTCCTGTGGAGCCGACGATATGCAACGGTGTTTGTGTGCCCCTCCTGCGGCGCAGAGTTATCGGGACAGGACTTCCGATCATCCAAGTGGAGCCCGGATGGGAGTAAAATCATGTATTGCCACATTTGTGGAGCGATGTTTCCCGTAGAGGAATGCCGCAGAAAAGAGCCATAAAAAAGAGCCCGGAATCCCGGGCACTTTTTTTGTAACAAAACTACTGTCCATGCGTCCTATGGCAGAGAGGGAGGTGAGGCCGTGCCGGATTTTGAGGAGATCTATCAGACGTATTTCGCCGACGTGTACCGCTACATCCTGGCCCTCAGCCGGGACGCCCACACGGCGGAGGAGGTGACCCAGGAGACCTTCTTCCGGGCATTGGCCTCCATCGACTAGTTCCGGGGGGACTGCCAGCTGCGGGTGTGGCTGTGCCAGATCGCCCGGAACCAGTACCTCTCCCTGTGCCGGGAGCGAAAGCACCGGGGAGAGCTGGAGCAGGAGCCGGGGGACGACGGGCTGGAGTGCGGCTTTGCGGACCGGGACGCCGCCAAGCGGCTCCACCGGCTGCTCCATGACCTGCCGGAACCCTACAAGGAGGTGTTCTCCCTGCGGACCTTCGGGGAGCTGCCCTTTGCCCAGATCGGGGAGCTCTTCGGCAAGACGGAGTCCTGGGCCCGGGTCACCTACTTCCGGGCCCGCCAGAAATTGAAGGAGGGATTTGATGGACCAGCTGGACCATGATATCGTACAGGACCTGCTGCCTCTGTACCACGACGGCGTCTGCTCGGACAAGAGCCGGGCGGCGGTGGAAGAACACCTGCAAACCTGTCAGGACTGCAGAAAGGCATTGGAAGAGATGGACACGCAGCTGCCCACGGAAAAAGTTGCCGTTGACGACGCGGCGGCGGTGAAAAAAATCTCCCGGGAGTGGGAGAGAGGCAAGTGGAAAGCCCGCATGAAGGGCGCGGGTATTGCTGTGCTGGTGTGCCTGCTGCTCTTTGGGGGCTGGATAGCGGCCACGGAGTGGTTTGTGTTTCCGGTGGAATTGGAGAATATTCAGATCACCAACGTGCGTCAGCTCTCCGACGGGCGGATTCTGTATCACTTCTACATTGATGACGAGCTCGGCCTGCGGACATTGGGGTTTGACTATGTGGAGGTGAACGGGGAAGGGCATATGTATTGTGTGCCCAAGCGGGCATTGTACACGGAAAAGAGAGAAACGACCTCCTTGGCCGACTCGGAGCAGGAAGTGGATTTGGAGGTGTGCGGGGCCTGGGCCCGCGCCAGCGGTGTGGATGAGGAACTCACCCATATCTGGATCGGGCAGGGGGAGGACGCGATTCTCCTCTGGGAGAAAGGTATGGATCTGCCCGCTGCCAGCGCGGCGGATGAAGCCCAGTGGGGCTTCAGGGAAGCCAGCGCCGCCTATTGGAAGGCGCACTACGGCGGCACGGAGACGGTGCCGTGAGCGAAATGGAAGTGACCTCGAACAATCTGCTGAAGACGGCCGCGGGCGTGATCCCGCATGAGTACGGCATCCGGGAGGATGGCGTCAGATGGACTGCTTATCGGCCGTATATCGCCCCGGACGGACTCTGTATCTCCTATGGAAACCCGGCAGAGGACGCAACCAACAAGACGGTGCTGGCGGCCCATCGGGAGAACGTGGAGGTGTTGCTGCCCCGGGCCGGGGAGATCTGGGACCTGCCGTGACGGACCTCCGCGCCGTGTGCGGCGGCCATGCGGGAAGACCTTCCGACAGAAGCAGGACGGCGAGTGCGCCGGTCCCCACAGTCGTGGGGAGAGGACTCCGGAGCTGCCCGCAGAGGCGCCCCGCCGGAAGAGAAAAAACGGCCCGCCGGGATCTCCCGGCGGGCCGCTGCTCAATCGCACAGCTTCGTATTCACATAGTCATAGAACCGATAGGTGAGCCCGTTCTCCGTCACCGGCTCGCTGACGGCTCTTACGGTCCAGCCGGGCAGCTTGTCCAGATTGGGAAAGAAGGAGTCCGCGCCCTCCGCGGCGGCGTCCACCCGGGTCACGTAAGCCCGTGCGCATTGGGAGAGCATAGCGGCGTAGATGCTGCCGCCGCCGATGACCCACAGCTGGTCCGGCGGGGTACCGGCTGTGGCCTCCCGCATGGCCGCCAGACTGGAGACGGTCTCCGCCCCCTCCCGGGAAAAGTCCGGGCAGTGGGTGATGACGATGTTCCGCCGCTTGGGCAGGGGCCGCCCGCCGGGAAAGGAGTCCAGCGTCCGGCGGCCCAGGATGACCGTGCCCCCCAGGGTGAGGGAGCGAAAGCGCTTCATGTCCGTAGGCAGGGAGAAGAGCAGATCATTGTCCCGGCCGATGGCCCAGTTTTGATCGACGACGACGATGGCATTCACAGCGCAGGCCTCCTCAAATAGCGATGGGGATCTGGTCCTCGAAGGGGGCGGGGATGTAGTCCTCCAGGGAGAAGCTGTCCCGGGTAAAGGCGTAGAAGTCCGTCACGGACGGGTCCATCCGGAACACCGGCGCCGGGGACGGCGTCTGGGCCAGCATCTTTTCAATGATGGGCACATGGCGGTCGTAGATATGGGCGTCCGCGATCACGTGGACCAGTTCGCCGGGCACCAGGCCGCTGACCTGGGCCAGCATGTGGACCAGCACCGCGTACTGCACTACATTCCAGTTGTTGGCGGCCAGCATGTCCTGGCTCCGCTGGTTCAAAATGGCGTTGAGGACATTCCCGGAGACGTTGAAGGTCATGGACCAGGCGCAGGGGTACAGATTCATCTCATGGAGATCCTGGTGGTTGTAGAGACTGGTGAGGATGCGGCGGGAGGCGGGGTTGTGCTTCAGGTCGTACAGCACCCGGTCCACCTGGTCCATCTCCCCTTCGGGATACTGGTGCTTGATGGAGAGCTGATAGCCATAGGCCTTGCCGATGGAGCCGTCCGGATCCGCCCACTCATCCCAGATGTGGCCGTTCAGGTCGTGGATGTTGTTGGACTTCTTCTGCCAGATCCACAAAAGCTCGTCCACCGCGCTCTTGAAGGCCATTTTGCGGATGGTCTGCACCGGGAATTCCGCCCGCAGATCGTAGCGGTTGACAATGCCGAATTTCTTCACCGTGTGGGCGGGGGCGCCGTCAGTCCACCGGGGGCGCACCTCCTGCTCCGTGTCCCACACCCCGTGGGCCAGAATCTCCTTGCAATTTTCAATGAACAGCTCGTCCGCGCGGCTCATATCGTTCCTCCTCCGGTTGGTTTTCCCCAGCATACCACATTCCGCGCCGGAACGCAAACCCGCCGGTTTCTAACGCCGGTCTGGAAAATCCCCCTGTTTTATGGTATTCTTTATGGAAAAAGGGGGAATCCCCCCGACGGGAGTGTATACCATGAAGGAGACCCCGGCCCGGCCGCTGCCCCATATCGGCCTGCGCAACCTCAAAACCGCCCTCTCCGCCTCGCTCTGCGCCCTGATTTACTTTTTCCTGAACCGCAATCCGGCCTTTGCCTGTATCGGCGCCATCTTCGGAATGGGAGCGGATATGGACCACTCCAAGCTCCACGGCGGAAACCGCCTGTTCGGCACCGTTATCGGCGGTTTCCTCGGCATCGGGCTCTACCGGATTTACCTGGTCTTCTATCCCGACGGGGGACGCCACCTGTTGCTGGTGCCCCTGCTCTTCGGCGGTATCGTCGTCCTGATTCTGCTGGCCCAGATCTTCTGGGTCGGCGCCGTACAGCCCGGCGGGGTGGTGCTCTGCCTGCTGCTGTTCTCCATCGGCCCGGACGACTACATCGCTTACTCTCTCAACCGCATGCTGGACACCGGCGTGGGGGTGGCCATGTCCCTGCTCATCAACGGTCTGCTCCCCCGGGAGCGGCTGGACGCCTGGCAGGAAAAGCTCGGCGCCCTGCGGAACCGGAGCGAGGCGGGCCGCTGAGGGCAGCGGCCCCTACGACACCGGCTCCTTCAGGCCATAGTACCCGCACAGCCGGGCCACCGCCACCGGGGCCTCGACGGGGTTGACCCACAGGTCGGGGAGATAGCCCACCCCGTCCCGGTTCTCCATGGTTTCGTTGAAGCTCAGGCCAGTACCAAAATAGAGCCTCAGCCCTGTATTGGGAAGATAAAAATCTATGTGATTGGCGCCCAGCGAGCATCCGCTGGTGGGAATGCCCACCGTCAGGGTGTTCTCCACCGTATGGAGGAACTCCACGGCAGTCTCCCCGGAGGAGGCGGTAA
>OIWN01002761.1_pt1 | contig 11299 bp, 10 predicted proteins | sample 1587591 | NCBI WGS metagenome assembly OIWN01 (sample SAMEA3888901, study PRJEB22519) | human gut metagenome | biome: human gut; feature: human-associated habitat; material: faeces | place: Denmark | collected 2010 | reverse complement strand
GCCGAAAAGCCTTGATTTTACAATAAAATCTCGACTTTCCGGCTATTTTACACCAATCGGGGTAACAGGATTTGAACCTGCGACCTCACGGCCCCCAGCCGTGCGCGCTACCAAACTACGCCATACCCCGTAGACAAGGAACATCTTTATCGTAGATGATATAAACTTGTCAGAATCCACTATACCATATGTATATGCTTTTTTAAAGGTCGTAATGCAATTTGTATTTTTTTTATTGTTTTTATGTTTTTTTTATTTTCTGGTAGAAAAAAGGTTCAGATTGTGTTAAGATTTAACCTTGCAAAAAGACTATTTATTGACATTTTTTTGCAATCAACAAATAATGATATGGATTTATATATCATAGAATTTGGAGGCTGATTTTATGAAAAAGTTACTTGCTCTTTGTGGAAGCATTGCAACTATGCTGCTTTTCACACCGCTAACGATTCTCGCAGCAGAATCCGGCGAAAGCAGTACTGCAACAGTTCCGATATGGCTTTGTATCCCATTTGCCGGTCTGTTACTCTGTATCGCAGTACTTCCGCTTGTAAAACCGGAATGGTGGGAGAAAAACCAGCCGCTTGCCGTAGCCGTATGGTCCCTGTTATTTATCATTCCGTTTGCAGTGACCTATAGTGCCGGAGATGCGGTCGAAACAGTACTTGAGTGTATTTTAAACGATTACCTGACTTTTATCGTCCTGTTATTTGGTCTGTTCTGTGTTGCCGGTAACATCACTTTAGAAGGCGATCTCGCAGGTTCCCCGCGCGTCAACGTAATCTTCCTTGCGATCGGTACCTTACTTTCCAGCTGTATCGGTACAACCGGTGCCAGTATGTTAATGGTACGTCCAATGATCAAGATGAACTCCTGGCGTCAGCACAAGAGTCACATTATGGTATTTTTTATCTTCCTGATCTCGAATATGGGAGGATGCTTAACCCCGATCGGTGATCCGCCACTTTTAATGGGATTTATGCGTGGTGTTCCGTTCTTCTGGAGCCTGCATCTGTTCCCGATCTTAATCTTTAATATGGTAATTTTACTGACTGTATTCTATCTCTTAGACCGTCACAATTACCGCAAAGATATTGCAAACGGCAGAAAACCGGATATCAGCAAAGCCGGTACCACATTAAAGATCGATGGTCTGCACAACATTATTTTCCTTATTATGATCGTTGCTGCTGTTATTTTAAGTGGAACTCTTCCGAACCTTGCAGCATTTCAGGATGCAGCCGGAAACGTTCGCGGTATCCGTGTATTCCGTGAGGTGACACTTGGTTTTCCTTCTATTATTGAGGTTGCCATCATCCTGCTTGCCGCTTTATTATCTTTTAAAACAACAGACTCTCAGATCCGTACCAGTAACCACTTTACCTGGGGTGCGATCAAAGAAGTTGCCGTTCTTTTCATCGGTATCTTTATTACCATGCAGCCGGCACTGATGCTTCTTAAATCCATGGGACCGGAGCTTGGTCTTTCCAAACCGCTTGAGATGTTCTGGGCAACCGGTGCACTTTCCAGTTTCCTTGATAACACACCGACCTATCTGGTATTCCTGACAACTGCAGGTACACTTGGTTTCACACAGGGTATTGCAACCACGGTCGGAACGATTCCGGTCAAAATGCTTACCGCGATTTCCTGTGGTGCCGTATTCATGGGTGCAAACACTTATATCGGAAATGCACCAAACTTTATGGTAAAATCCATCTCTGACGAAAACGGTGTGCGCATGCCATCTTTCTTCGGATACTTATTATGGTCAATCGTATCTTTAGTTCCGGTGTTTATCATTGACACTCTGGTATTCTTTTTATAAAGGGGGGATTTCACAATGGAAAATAATATCGAAACATCACGGGCACTTGCTACCCGCATTTATGATCTCGACAGTGAAGTTTACCGTCTGGTAGGTTCTTCCCTTGGACGCACTTTTACCGGCGACAAAGAAACAAGTATTCGTAACCTGACAACCCTGATCTCTACACATCCACAGGGACATCTGCTCCGCAGTGAGATCGCTTTAATCGGTAATATGGCGCGTACGATCCGTAACAAAGAGGATCGCAGCCGTATGATGCACGAGTACAATGAGATTTTACATCAGATCGCAGAACTGCCGGAAAGTTTTGGTTCGGTTGATATCCTTGACCAGAATCTTGCTTCCTTAAATACATCCAACCTGCACCAGAAGTTTTCCAAAGACGATCATCTGATCATCTGCATCGGAAGAACACACGGAAGCGCCGGTACGGATATTGGTTTCGCGCTTGCGGATGCATTAAAGATCAACTACTACGATGTTGAAATTTTCAACCGTGTATTAGAGCGTTTAGAGGCAGAAAAAGATTCCGTCACAGACCGTGACAGCTTTACATCAAAACTTGATCAGGTTGCAAAACATGATACCAGTGCAAAACGTTTCTTAAAAGATTTCAGCCGTTATCACGGCCTGCCGAAGAAAGATGCCGTATTTTTCAACCAGAGCGATCTGATCGTGGAAATGGCAAAAAAAGAAGACTTTATCGTAATGGGACGCTGTGCGGATGTGATTCTGACAAACAACCGTATCCCGCACATCAGTATCTTCATCACCGCTCCGTTTGAACAGCGTGTGCGCCGTATGATGGAGGTAAACAATCTTCCACTCAAGGAAGCCGTCCGCCGTTTGAAAAAGATTGATAAAGGACATGAGCAGTACTATCATTTTTATACCGGACGTAAATGGGGCGATGCCGTAAACTATGATCTTTGTATCAACAGTGCATGCTACGGTATCGAAGAATCCGTAGAACTGATCGAGCGTATGATCGATATCCACCCGGAGAAGTAGATTACATGCTAAAGAGGCATATTGCAGAAACCAGCTGGGCTGGCTGCAATATGCCTCTTTTTTATGTTTATGTATATTTTTCTTTTATTTTACATATAATTTACAATTGTGCAACAACTATATGGTTTTCCACTATTATGCACTCTTATCCACATTATCCACAGAGTTATCCACATTTTTTCTGATAGTTTGTGTATTGTTTGTATATTGTCTAACATTTTACATTCATCTGTCATTTCATATTTTTGCTGTTCCAGCGTTTTCCTATTCCAGCGTTTTCCTATACCACCCGCTTATTCAGCCACTTTCCCCGCTTATACCGTATTACAAATAAGAGTGAGCGGAACACCCAGTCCACATACATTCCGATCCACACGCCAAGCACGCCCATTTTCAACGTTCCTGCAAAGAAATAGCTGCTTGCAACACGGAATACCCACATGGAAAACACGCTGACTTCCATGGTATATTTCGCATCCCCCGCTGCACGCAAAACGTTCGGAAGAGCAAAACTGAGCGGCCAGATAAGCATAGCACAGATGGAAAATGTCTGTAAAAGCTGTACCGTAATTGCAAACGCCTCACCGGACAGTGAAAAACACCCAACCATCGGACGGACCAGAATCAATAACGTTATGTCGGTCAAACACATACCTCCATATGCAAGCCCTAACAGTTTTCTGCTGTACCATTTCGCCTGCTCTTTTTCCCCGGCACCAATGCAGCGTCCGATCACTGTCACCATCGCAAGCCCGATCGCAATCCCCGGAATATTGGCAAACCCGGCAATACTGTTTGCCACGGCATTTGCGGCGATCGCAGCCGTTCCAAACGTTGCCGTCAGGCTTGACACCAGAAGTTTACCGATCTGAAACATCCCATTTTCAATACCGCTTGGAATACCGATCTTTAAGATTTTTCCGATCACATCTTTCTGTGGACGCATACAGCCCGGTGTCGCGATGCAGAGCGGATTATCTTTTTTCGATAATAACACGACCATGACAAGTGCAGACACCATTCTTGCGATCAGTGTCGCAAGCGCTGCTCCCATTACACCGATTCCAGCACCATAAATCAGGATCGCATTGCCGCCAATGTTAATCACATTCATGACAAGGCTGGTGTACATACTGATCTTACTGTTTCCAATACTTCGGAAAAGTGCCGCCCCGGCGTTATACACACCGAGAAACGGATAAGATATCGCCGAGATCAAAAAATAAATCTGAGCCGCATCCATCACATCTGCTTCAATCTGTCCGAAAATTGTACGCAATAAAAAACGATGTAAAAATAATACCAGAATCATTACTGTTCCGGATGATGTGAGCATGATAAACATCAGCTGTCCCGCAGAAAGTTTTGCTTTCTCCGGCATCTTTTTACCGAGATACTGGCTGCACACAACGGCCCCGCCTGTCGCAAGTGCCGACAGTATCTGAATCAATAACACACTGATGCTGTCTACGAGTGATACACCGGAAACGGAAGCCTCTCCACAGGAAGACACCATCAGGGTATCAAACAGACCGATGCTTAAAGCCAGCATCTGCTCTATGATCAGCGGTATGATCAGTTTTTTCAAATCCTCTCTTGTAAAAATCGGTTGTTCCATATTAATCCTCATTTCTGCACAGTCTTTTTGTATCACAAATTTGAGCATAAGTACATTCCTGCACAGTCTTTCTGTATAACAAATTTGAACATAAGCACATTCCTACATGTAGAAAATTCAATTTTTCACATGTGTTTCCACACAAAACGTGGCATAGCTTTACGCCATGCCACGTTTTTATTCTGTCATATTTGTTTTGTATTTAAAACGTACTGTCATGCACGGAAAATTCTACCCGTACCAACAGTTCCAATCATCCGTCTTATGCAAGTGCTGCAGTGATGATAGCCATAGAATAAACTTCTGCTGCATTACATCCACGGGACAGATCGTTGATCGGAGCATTTAATCCAAGTAAGATCGGACCATAAGCCTCGAAATTACCAAGACGCTGTGCGATCTTGTAACCGATGTTTCCGGCACTGATCTCCGGGAAGATAAATGTGTTTGCATGACCTGCAACCGGGTTGCCCGGGCATTTGGTACGTGCTACACGAGGAGAAACTGCTGCATCGAACTGAAGTTCTCCCTCGATTGGAAGATCCGGATATTTTGCTTTGGCTTTGGCTGCAGCATTACGCATCTTATCTACATCCTCACCTTTACCGGAACCAAGTGTAGAGTAGCTTAAGAATGCAACCTTCGGATCAACACCGAAAATCTTTGCACACTGTGCTGTCTCACCTGCGATCTCAACTAACTCATCCTCTGTCGGATGGATGTTGATTGCACAGTCACCCATTGCAAGAACTTCGTTCTCACCGGTAGCTGCAGGACGTACCATGATAAAGCAGGAAGATACGATTGTGTTGCCCGGTTTTGTCTTGATCAGCTGTAATGCCGGACGTACGGTATCTGCTGTTGAATAGGTTGCTCCACCGAGAAGTGCATCAGCAACGCCCATTTTTACAAGCATGGTTCCGAAGTAGTTTGCCTGGGAAAGAATTCCTCTTGCCTGCTCCGGTGTAACACCTTTGCTCTTACGAAGTTCACAGAATAAATCTACCATCTCATCCATTCTGTCATAATTAGTCGGATCAATGATCTCTGCTCCACGGATATTAAAACCGCACTCTTCCGCTTCAGCAGCAATTTTATCCGGATTACCGATTAAGATCGGATGAAGGAATGTTCCTGCTAACAGGCGGGAAGCTGCCTCTAAAATACGAGGATCATCGCCCTCTGTAAACACGATTTTCTTAGGATCTTTTTTTAAGATGTCGATCAGTTGTCCAAATCCAAACATGATTAATTCCTCACTTTTTATAAATTGTAATTGGCGCTCTCTACCAGCGCATATCATGTTTTCATTATATAGCAGTTTTTTCGAAATTCAATATTTGTATTCAAATAAATGCAGTTTTATTTGACATATTCTCTCAACTTTGATATACTATCAGTATCTTTGTGAAAAAATTAACGTAAATTGTATTTTTCTTTATACAAAAGGTACCGTATCTCAGAAACCTGATCCCCCGGATCATGCGTCTGATATACGGTACCTTTTCCATATAATTTTCTGTTGTCTGTGACAAATTTACTGTTCATTATCTTTTGTTTCTTTCTCCTGCTTATTCCCTGAATGTCTGATTGCACCTAACAGTTCCGGCACATGCTGTTCCTTATCCGGTTTGGTTGCGAGCATGAATCTGCGGAAAAAGAATAAAATTCCGATGCTGACTACGGATAACAGGTCTTCTAATGCTGACGTTTTCTGTACGATCATATGACGGGCAATCAGAAAGATCAAAACCTCCATGATATTCTGTGAACTTGGTTTGCAGAGCATCTTGATAAACTCTACCCCGATCACGACGTCAAACACAGCATCGAGAAAAATAAGAAATGCCTCCCCATTCGTCCGGTTCTGCCAGTATACCAGAAGTTCAGGGAAAAGATTTACCGCCGCTATGACCACACCAACCACAGCAACTAACGCTATGATGAGTTCTAAACCTTCACTTACCTGATACAGTCTTTTTCTGAGTTTGTCCACTGTAATTCCTTTCATCCTGATATATGGTCAATTTTAGATATACAAAACCGAGCGCCTCCCATCGAATCCAGACCACAGACGTTACCTCCACAGTTAACTCGGCCCAGGCACCCTTACGGCACACAAGAGCTTCTGCTTAGGGCTGCTCCATTCCTGACCTGACCCGGTTCACAGATTCCTGTTGCGTAAGACCCAAACTTCAACGCCACTTATGAAGGGCAGCTCCACAATCTGACAACCCTCCGTTCGGCATCACCCCAGCTATAGCGGATTGCTGGTTCAGGGTACCGCTGCCACCCCGGCTGCTCGGAGATTTAAGTATAGCCTATTTCGCCCTGTATTGTCAAGCCAGATACGCGCTTAAGACTTCTTTTTCTGGCGAAGTTCTTTAAAAAATGTGGAAAGCATTGCCGAACACTCTTCCCCAAGCACACCCTTTTCTATCTCGACCTGGTGGTTAAACTGCTGCATCTGGAGCAGATTTAATACCGAGCCGGCGCATCCGGCTTTGGGATTCATGCTTCCGATCACCACTTTTTTCATCCGGCTCTGAACGATCGCACCTGCACACATCTGGCATGGCTCTAACGTCACATACATCGTGCAGTCCTCTAACCGCCAGTCACCGGTTTTCTTACTCGCTTTGCGGATTGCGGTCAGTTCCGCATGTGCCAACGTATTGCCTTCTGTATTTCTTCTGTTATACCCGCGTGCAATGATCTTATCATCCTGCACGATCACGCAGCCGATCGGTACTTCATCTAAGGCGTATGCTTTTTTTGCCTGCCGGATCGCTGCTTTCATGTATTTTTCATCCTGATTCATGGACAGTTTCCCCAAAATGTTATACTATATAGTATGCAGTATTGTACCGCATTTTTTCATTTTTGTCGAGAAGGAGGCATCTTGCCTGATGCAGTGGAAAAACGCTTCTTTAAAATATGAATCTCAGACAGACCGGCTGATCTTAAAAGTCTTAACACCGAATTATGCAAATGCGGTCTTAAATTTTCAGAACCGCAATCGTGAAAGTTTTGAAGCCTACGAACCGACAAGACCTGCCAACTTTTATACCGCATCCTACCAGCAGGCAGTTTTAAAGTGTGAATGGGATCTCGCATTAAAACAACAGTGTATCCGTTTCTATGTTTTCCGGAAGGACGATCCGCAAATGATCATCGGAACCGTATGCCTGCACGACATCCGCTTTGCAGCATATTCCTGCACAGAGATCGGCTATAAATTTGACGCAGCATTCCGGCGCATGGGCTATGCCTCAGAAGCGATTAAAAAAGTCATGTCACTTGCCTTTTACGACCTTCATCTTCATCGTGTATTCGCACGTGTTATGCCGGAAAACAAGCCCTCCATCTACCTTTTGGAATCGCTCGGTTTTCAGTATGAAGGTGTAGAACGCGGCTGTTTTTTTATCCAGAACCGATGGGCAGATCATCTGCGCTACGCGTATCTCAACCCTTCCACCGACAATTAACAGCTGCATTTTTTATGCACAGCCCCTGTCAAAAACGTCTCCATTTTGTCAGACAGTTATTCTTCAAAAAAACGATACCAGCAGCCAAACCGGTTTTCAACCTGCTCCGGCATAAATTCCGGGAATCCAAAGATGATCGCCATGACACGCTCCTGATTCTGATAAATGCCAGGCACCCCTAAAAACCATCTGTTTTGTGTATCTTCTTCTATTTTTCCAATCACCAGATACCGGTAATTAAAAAATCCATGTAACAGAAAACTGTTATTTCCGAGATACCAGTATTTTCTCGGCAGCTCCCGTAGATCCTTTAATTCAATTTTAATACAGGTAATATTTTTTTCCGAAAATGGCATGCTTGCCGGATGATTTTTTAAAAACTGCTCCCAGATGTCCGTCCACTGGTACTGTGGAAAGAAATTGCGTGCGGGAAGTTCTGTCGCAGCGAGCTCACTGTCATATTTCTGTGCAGACCGGGTGATCTGGGTTCTGTTTTCCTGCTGCTTTTTCATGCTGTCCTGCACGGACATTTTCCCTGCTGCCGGCTTGTTTTCTGTTTCTGATATAATTTTTTCTGTTTCATGCAAAGTTTCTCTTGCATGCATATCTTCTTTTACATGCATATCTTCTCTTTTATGCAGGTCTTCTTTTGTATACACCTCTTCTTCCACCGGCGGTTCCTCTGGCTGGCTTTCTCTCCACTCCCCAAAGTGCTCCATATCCACGGTAAGCGGCTCCCCCTCCGTCCAGCGGCTCATGAAAATACGTCCATCTTCGCTGCACAAAAAAATCCCGTCCATCTCGAAAAAACTGAGTGATGATGTCGGTATATGCATTGTTTTCATTGCTGTGGCAAAATCTCCAGCACCATTGCGGACATCCATTTCTCCGATCAGGCTTCCCTCCATCTGATTACCCTGTTTGCGAAACAGATAAACCCTGCAGTGCGTCTGCGCAGCATAGACACTACGCAGATGGATTTCAAGCCTGCACTCTTCTCCCCGCAGCTCGATCCTGGCAAATCCCGTATTGCCTGCCTTTTTTGCATTTTCATACCCATATATATATGCAATAAACCGTTTCATTCCTGCCATAGGCAATCTCTCATCTCTGTTTTTGTTTTCTTCTATTTGTATTCCGTTTTTTTATAAATTAGAACATAAACGATAACATCCATTGCCTGACGGTCTAAATATAACTACTTACTCTGTCCTTTCATTTTCATTGGTATCCCGCTTTTATTTCTCTCTTCTTTTGATACATTTTGTCATCTGCACGGGATCTGGTATCCTCGATATCCCGGTCTGTTTCCGGGTCAAACTCCGCATAGCCATAGGCAATCTGTATCTGTGGTATTGCGTTTTTCGAATTAAACTCATCCTGTTCCTGCTTCATCTGCCGGAATAACTCTTCCATATCTGAAGGATCATTCCCATAGATCACAACGCAGAATTCATCTCCACCGATCCGGTAACAATTTCCACAATTTCCAAACACATGCAATATGATCCCCGCAGCATTTTGGATATATGCGTCTCCGGCTGCGTGCCCCATCGTATCATTGCACTGTTTTAAATTGTTAAGGTCAAAAACAACAATCTTCGCCTTCTTCGGCCGCCTGTTTACCTTGATCCATTCATCATATGCATTCCGGTTATAGAGCTTCGTCAACATATCTTTTGTTGCAAGTTCTTCATAGATCTGCAGCTTCCGCCCTGCATCCACCTGCTCCACCACCTGTCCACATACTTCGACCGCAAAAATGCAGATATAGATAAAAACGCCATACATGCCATATATACTTGTCTGAAATGATCCATAATAAAAGTGCAGCAGATCTGCCGCAAGCGTTCCAAGAAGAATAAAACCGCCGATCACAACATACCGCAGATGGCGTTGCACCTTCGTCTTTCTGTACTCGGAGATCAGCATGACGATCGTATAAAGCAGCGCTATCCCCAGCAGGACGTGCGTGACCGTGTACATCTGCCGGAAGCCGCAGATCCCGGTAAGCTGCAATATAAGCTGTACTGCCAGATCCAGATATGCCAGCGTACAGATAATATCTGATCCCCACTTGTCCTCAATATCAAAGAATCCCTTGGTAAACCACATAAAGAATGGTACCATGAGTATCAGGGCTATCGCTGATACGAATACACTCTCAACTCTGACCGGAAACAGGATCAGGAGTGCGGCATCTGTCTGGTTCAGTGCCCAGATTCCAGTCATAAAGGAAAAAATGCCAAAATGAAGCATTGTCTGCTTCATTTGCATTCTGGTCCGTGCGATCAGCCACCACAGCACCATGGCGAATCCCAATAATATCTCCAACAGACAGATAAACGATACCGGCATGGATTGGTATAGCATTCCGCTATACATCTGGCTATACTCGCCGATCGAAAAATCAATCTGCTTTTGTCTGACCTCCGGATAGACCGCACGGATCATGACCTGAATCTGTTCCGCTCCAGATGGTATCTCGACATAATTCCACACAACTCCAGGTGACACCTTTGGCATTGCCTGCTGTCCGACATGATAGATCAGTGTGTCATCTGCGTACACACTGACTTCCATATGCGCCGTATAAAAACGCAGACAGTTCTCCCCATCCCTTATCTCCTGTGCTGAAAATACAAACCTGCGGTTATCCTCATCTGTCTGGTATTCCCTGTCCGGAATAACGCTTCGGCAATATTTTTCCTGCTGATTGTTGTCAAAAAAACTCAAGGATAAAATAACAACATGCAGAAAAACACACACTGCCGCTATGATATAAAATACCCTGCCCAGAATTTCTTTTACTTTCAAACTGCTTCTCCCTTACGTTACCATTTATTGTCAAGGCTACATTACAATATACCACAAAATATTCGTTTATCAAAGACTAAATTGTTTAAAAAGAGATCAGCACATTCTTCCACAGAATGCAGATCTATATGATTTAAAACACTACCTTGATTGTCGTTCCTACGCCCTCTTCACTTTCCAGTGAAATCTGCGCCTCATGCTGCGCTACGATATGCTTTACGATGGCAAGCCCCAGTCCTGTGCCGCCGGTCGATTTTGAACGGCTCTTGTCCACGCGGTAGAAACGTTCAAAGACTCTCTTCTGCGCTTCTTTTGGGATACCGATCCCTGTGTCTTTCACGGTCAGCATCGGGTGTCCATTCTCCGTGCCCGTCATGATCGTCACTTTCCCACCCTTTTTATTGTAACGCACCGCATTGCTGCACAGATTGTAGATCAGTTCGTCGATCAGGTTTCTGTTTCCCCTGATCTCAGCGGAATCTCCCTGTACTTCCACCGTCACCTCGTTCTTTTCCGCCGGGATCTCCATCATTG
>OIWN01002756.1_pt1 | contig 11312 bp, 7 predicted proteins | sample 1587591 | NCBI WGS metagenome assembly OIWN01 (sample SAMEA3888901, study PRJEB22519) | human gut metagenome | biome: human gut; feature: human-associated habitat; material: faeces | place: Denmark | collected 2010 | reverse complement strand
GCAAGCTGTAAGCATTCCGCTCATAGAATTTGCGCAGCGCCTCCGTTGTCGAGGATTTGATGCCTTGCTTTGCACGTTCATAGTACATATACCGTGTGAAAAGCTCATCCATCGGAGTGCCGGTAATAGGATGGAAAATAGAATCACACAGTACCTCGAGGTCCTTCCACTTTTGGATAAAGACTTCCCGCTCGCCTTTGGCAGAGTAATACTTGTAAAATTGCGCCTTGAAGATATCTGCATCAGACAGTGGCTTTCCGCGGTCATTCAATGTCGAGAAGATTCGCAAAGCGGTGTCCTGAGATTCTGCTTCAATCGGGAGCAAAATACAGTTGTTCATGATCCGAATCGGAAAGAAGGAAAACCAGTCTGGGTAAGTATTCAGAAAGTCTACGATCTTTTGCTGAAAAAAGCGATAGTTATTGGCGTAGCTGCTCTTTTCGCAATCAGACAAGGTTCCTGTTTTCAGGATATTCAGAAATTCGTCCTTTTCCTTGTCGGTGGCGACTTCTGAGTCGATTTTCAATGCTGACTTGTCCGGGTCACCAAACTCATCGGTTTTCCAGATGCACTGCTCAATGAACTTGCTGGTCTTTACAGCTTTATCGTTCTTCATGCTTCCATATTTTTCATAGAAAGCTCGAAGCAACAGCATCAATGTCGTAAGGCGCTGTTGTCCGTCAATAATCTCCATTTTACCGTCATCATTTTTAAATGTGACGATGGGACCGAGAAAATACTCATCGCTGTCACTGTTGAATTTGTCGCAGTCATTATCAGGAAATGCAAATAAGAACAGGTCATCCCAAAGAGTCTGGCATTCCTTTTCTCCCCAGGCGTAAGGCCTTTGATAATCCGGAATGAGGAAATCAGCCTTCTTCTCACTGAAAAGTGCCCGCACGCTTTTTTGATCAATGTTTAATTTTGACATTTGATGCCTCCTATTTAGCATCAGCAGGTTGCTTCAACTTATCAAATCATCTGAAAATGCCGCAACGCTTCCACGATCGCATCCTCTTTTTCTTTCGGACACTTGGGAGGAGAAAGTTTGAAAAAACAGACGGGCGGGTGTGAAGGCGGGTAAATCGACATGGAAAAGATCAAAGCGGATGCTTCCCGAAAAACTGCTGGGCAATTCCATCCAGCTGTGCGGTGATTTGCCGAAAATCCTGATTCAGATCCAAGGTGCGTGCACCGATCTGATTGCCGCCTAAGTTGAAGAGACAATTCGGCGTGATGGCTTCCTGCGTTTTGGCGTAGACTAGCAGCCCGGAAACGTTTCCAGTATGGGCAGCATCCTGATTTTTAACGTAGGTGTAGATCTGGTAGAGGTTGGCAGAATGCAGGGTCTCTTTATTAAACTGCTGCTGCAATGTCTGGCTGTAATACTTGGCATCCAGAATGAGAACTTTTTCGCGAAAACGCAGAAAAATATCGGTTTGCATGGCAGGGAGAAACCGCAGCATGGCAGCATCGTGCTCTCCCACAAGATCCCATTTGACCTGCGCAGCCTTGACCTCAGTAAGGTAGGGATGATTTTGTCGGTAATACTCCAGAATAAAGCGTTCGTACAGCTTTGCCATGCGTTCATCCGAAAATGCTGTCATTTTATAGCTGCCGTTTTCGGTGGTCTGCAGCATATCGTGCAGCACGAAATAGCAGAGATTCAACAGCATCTCGTAATTCTGGTTGCTCCGCTGATAATGTAACTGCTTCCATGGGATTTGAGAGGGAAGCAGTGCAGAAACCGTGTCCAGAAACAGAAGCGCTTTCTTCAATTCCACTTTGCGCTCAGTAGAAACATTCTTATCCCGAAGCAGCACATGCAGGGTGGTTTTCAGAATCTGGTTATACAGGTTATCCTCGGAAAGCTCGTCAAAGGTACAGGCGACCTGTGGCTTGTGCTGGATACGGGTCTTAATGGTCTGCGGAAGATCCAGCTTTCCACGCAAAACTGACCGGGTCTCGCTTCGGGAAACATATTCTCGATAGAGCCCCTGCTTCAGCTGCCGGGAAACACCCTTTGCAAGGATGGCAGCAAACAAATCGTCGATACGCTCAAACTTTTCCGAGGCGATGCACTGATAATCCTGCTGCTGCAGCACCTGATAGGCGTAGGAGAGCATGTAGTAGATGTTCTGGATAAAGATCCCTTTGTCAGTCGTCATTGAAAACACCACGCAGATTCTTTTCCCAACGGTGCAGTTTGTCGGGCGCGTCGAACCAGTATTCTGCCAGCGTAGGCAGAAGGTCAAACTCCACCACAGAGCACATCCAGTCAGTGGTGCAGGCGGCAGGGTCGGCCAGACAAAAGTAACTGTGTCCAACACGAAATCCGGGACCGAGGGAGGCATCTGTGGTAATTTCCCGGTTCAATGCCTTGATCTGTTCCACCAGAGCATTGAAGGTTTCATTGTCAAGCGCAGATTGATATTTCTGGAATCCATCGGAGGTGAACGCCGGTTCGATCTCGAAGAAACTGAAGCGTCTGCGCAGCGCATAGTCGATCATGGCCAGGCTGCGGTCGGCAGTATTCATCATACCGATAATGTACAAATTTTCCGGGACATAGAAGGGCATCCCGTTATAGGCCAGTGTGATCTTTTCGCCCCGATGGTCGCTTTCAATCAGCATCATCAGCTCGCCGAAGATCTTGCTCAGGTTGCCCCGGTTGATCTCATCGATCAGGAAAAAGTATTCTCGGTCGGGGTCGTTGGAAGCCTTCTGGCAGAAGCGGTAAAATACACCCTCTGTCAGCTTGAAGCCGGAGCCGTCCGGCCGGTAGCCCAGCATGATATCCTCGTAGGAGTAATTCTGGTGGAACTGAACAAACTCAACCCGGGAGGAATCAGCTTGACCCATTATAGAGTACGCCAGCCGTTTGGCAGCATAGGTCTTTCCAACGCCGGGTGCACCCTGCAGAATGATATTTTTCTTGTGGCGTAGCAAAGAAACCAACACTTCATAGCGTTGCTCACTCAGAAAAACATCGTGCAGAAAATCAACTCTGGTGTAGCTGTCGGCAGATGCCTGCCGGACGGGAGCAGGGTTTTCATCCCGGATCAGATCCAGAATAAAGTTGTACTCACCCTCCGAGAGCTTGAACAGGCTTCCGTTCGGCTGTACGAAGAACTCCATTTTCTCCAGCTCAGGGAAAGCCTTCAGTACAGCATAGTCAATGGGGGAAGTCAGGCTCTCGGTCTTTTCAAAATAAATCTCTTTGCCGTTGCTTTCCTGTGTGATCTTGGCCAGAGCTACCACTCGCTTTACCGGATTGGCCTCATAGCCGATCACAAGATCCCCGGCTTTTGCATCGAGGAAATTCTGGAAAATCCTGCGCTTGTTCCCGTTGTCATTGTACAGCGTATAGGTCTGCTCTTCGCCGACCCGCAGACTGGAATAACTCCAGATCTTAGGATTGGCAGTCAGCCACCAGTAGTGGCGTGAAGGTGCTTCACAGGCGGCAGCGGCAGCCGGTACTTTCGAGAGGTCGGCTTTTTTCAGAGCCTGTAAAAGCTCATCTCGCAAGCGCCAGATGTAAGTGCCATCCGCCTTTGTGCTGGCATTTTTGCCCACATATAAAATGGGCCACCAACGCATATTTTCGCTGTCGCGGGGCATGCAGCGGCAGCCAGTCTTTTCTGCCACCCGCTGTGCAAGATGGTAGGAGTTGGAGATGTAGAAGTTGCTGGTTTCACCGTATTTAATGGCAAGCTGTTTGCAGGTGGCCTGCCCGCCGTAATCCAGCATACATTTCATCACCCGCAAAGCCTCCGAGGTAAAAACCGAGGTGTCTTGCAGCAAAGCACTCCACTGTGCGGTTGTAATGCCCGGATCATACTCACTTTCAGCAGGAAACCATCCGGCCTGCATCTGTGATGTCTTTTGTTCGGCAAGGTAGAAACGGCTCAGATAAAAGCCCAGATCAATGGCAGCGATATTCCAGTGTGTGTCTGGCCAGTATTTTCCGGCAGGGGCTGCTTCAATGGCACTGCGGATCATCTGGGTGATGGCAGCATTTTGGCTCAGTGCCACCCGCAGCTCATCATAAAGGCGGTAGCTGTTTAGCAGCGATTCTACGGAACCATCCCGCTTGGGCGGAGCATCGAAGTTCAGCGCATCCGAGATGTCACGGGCAACGGAATAGCGGTAGATATAATATTGATCCGGATACCGGAGCCACAGATAGACGCTAATGGCACTGGTGTTCTGGTAGTGGTTATTCCAACTGCCGTCGTTGTATTTTGTGCGTATTTCTTCGGTGGCAGCCTGAAATGCAATAATGCGCTGGGAAAGTTCGGTGGATTCATCAAACAAGCTGCGGAACATTGCGCGTGTTGCTTCACAGTCCGCTGCTGCGAAATTCAGGATCATCGCACGGGGATAGGCATAGCCGGTATCCAGAAGCGAAAAGACCTTTGCAGTGGCTTCCTTGAACATTTCACCAAAATCTGCCGCGTCAATATTCCAATGGTCGTGGAAATGCTGCGCGGCTTCCCATTTGAAATCTTCAACATGAGGCCAATGCTTCGGGAAATAGGTCTGGTATCCGCCCAAAACAGGCTCCAGTTTTGCAAGATCGATCATGACGGCTCCCTCCGAAATCAAAAAGTCTTTAAGATATTGTACCACGATAAAAATAGAAACACCATATTCCAACAAAAGAAAATGCCCGCCTGAAAATCAGACGGACATACTGTAAATCAAATCATCTGAAAATGCTTTAATGCTTCCACAATCGCATCCTCTTTTTCCTTCGGACACTTGGGCTGCTTTGCATTTTCATTTTTCGCTTTATTATAATTCTCTCGCTCGATGATGCCGTACTTCTGCTTCACCTGTGCGATATAGAGATTGGATACCTTCAACTGATGATGTTCCCATACATGCTCCCGAATCTCATTGTAAGTTGCCTTGCTTTCCGCAGCAGTCACATCCAGCTCATCCATGCTCACTTCCACTTCAATGTGGCGGTCGACGTTGAGTTTGGACAAAAGGAGAACGGCCTCGCAATGCCGTGTTCTTGGAAATAGATCCACCGGCTGCACCTTCTCTGCGTGATATCCATTTTGTTCCAGCCATGCAGCATCTCTTGCGGCGGTGGCGGGGTTGCAGCTGACGTAGACCACCCGGCGGGGAGACATGCGCACGACAGCGGAAAGGGTGGCTTCGTCGCAGCCCTTGCGGGGTGGGTCCAGCATTACGATGTCCGGGTGAAGGCCCTCAGCGGCAAGGCGGGTGGCGGCCTGACCGGCATCTGCGCAGAAAAATCGGCTCTTTGCGGCCACATCTGCACCCATGCGGGCAGCGTTAGCCTTGGCACTTTCAATGGCTTCCGGTACGATCTCCACACCGATCAGCTCACGGCAGTGCGCTGCCATGGAAAGACCAATGGTGCCCATGCCGCAGTAGAGGTCCAGCAGCAGGTCGTCCGGGGTAAGCTGAGCATACTGGGCGGCAATGCCGTAAAGCTGCTCGGCAGCAAGGGTATTGACCTGATAGAAGGAAAGCGGGCCAAGCTGCACCGGAACACCGCACAGGGTGTCTTCAATATACCCCGGGCCGTACAGAGTGTGGGTCTCGGTGCCAAGAATCACGTTGGTGTTTTTAGCATTTACATTCAGCAGGATCGTGGTGATCTCTGCAAATTGAGCTTTCAGCCGGGTGCAAAGCTCTTCAGCGGAGGGCAGCTTGGCACGGGTGCAGACAAGGCAGACCATGATCTGGCCACTGTGAGCGCCGCGCCGCAGAAAGATATGACGCACAAGGCCCCTGCCGGTCTCCTCGCTGTACGGCTGGATGCCCTTTTCTGCAAAAAAAGCGCACAATGCGTTGCCGATTTCATTCAGCACACCGGGCTGCAGGCGGCAGTCCGGGCAGGGGACGATGCGGTGGGTGCGCCCGGCGTAGAAGCCGATACAGGGCTTACCGCTTTTGTCCACGCCCACCGGGAACTGCACCTTATTGCGGTAGCGGTTCACTTCCGGCGAACCCACAATGGGCAGCACAGGCACATCCAATCCTCCGATGCGGGCAAAGGCATCTGCAACATTCTCCTGCTTGGCGCGCAGCTCGGCAGCATAGTCCAGATGCCGCAGGCTGCAGCCGCCGCAGGGGCCTGCCACGGCACAATCCACCGGGATACGGTCCGGCGAAGGAGTGAGCACCTCGTCCAGAATACCGAAGGCGTAGCGCTTGCAGTCCTTAACGATGCGCACCCGGGCTTCGTCGCCGGGGGCGGCACCGGGAATAAACACGGTCTCACCGTCGGGACTGTGTGCTACGCCGCTGCCATCGCTGGAAAGACGCTCTACGCGCAGGGTGAGAACTTGATTTTTCTGTAAGGGCATGAAGGGTCTCCTTTACTGGTGGTCGGGGCCGTCGGCGGGAGCATCAGCCTGCGCCGCAAAATACTTGCTGGGCGGCACGCCCTTGGCGCGCTTGAATACCCGCGAGAAATAGAACTGGTCAAAGAAGCCTACCGACACCGCGACCTCGGCAATGGAAAGGTTGCCTGCGCGCAGCAGCTTGCAGGCTTCGTTGATGCGGTATTCGGTAAGATAATCGATGGGGCTTTTGCCTACGTTCAGCATGAACACGCGGTACAGGTGACTGCGGGAGACACCTACGCTTTTTGCCACATCATCAATGGAAATATCGTGTGAATAATTGAACTGGATGTACTTGATGGCGTTGAGCACATACTGGCTGGAAGAGGAAGCCGTGTGCGGTTTGCCAGCGCTGGTCTCCTTCATCAGAGAAGCGATGAAGAGATAAAGGTAGCCCACCATGGCGGCTTCATCCTGCGGCTGCAGCCCGCGGGAGGAATAAATGTTGGCCAGAGCAGCACGCATCCCATCGGGGTCGTGGGTGTGATGCACCGGCGAGTCGTCGGTGAAGGGGAGCTGCGCGGCCAGTTTGTGGGCACACGCACCGTTGAAGCCTACCCAGCTGTACTCCCAAGGCTGCTGCTCATCGGCAGTATACCGGATCAGCTGGCTTGGCCGGGCAAAAAACAGCTGGCCCTGGCTCACTTCCCAGGTGCGTCCGCCCACCTCGAATACGCCCTTGCCGGAAAGTACCAGATGGATCAGGTAATGGTCGCGGATACCCGGCCCCCATGTTTGGCCCGGAGCACAGCGTTCGATGCCGCAATTGAAGATGGAAAGCTCAATATTATTGGTATAATTTTGTTTGAAGGATTGCTTATATACATCTGCCATAGCCGCGTTTCCTCCGCTCTGTCACGTTGCGGGCAGCTTTGTGCCCGATCTTTGGTATAGTATACCACACATCTGCCCGCAAATTCAACAAAAGTACATCTTATTCTTTGAACTGGGTGCCAAAATTCGCGTTTTTTCAGCGTTGGAAATTGAAAAAAGCGGTTGGATGCATTACAATAGACGTAACAAACCCATCTATCCCAAAGCAGCATATTGAGGGAGGAATCGTTATGGCAAACAGTGCGCAGCTCCGAAATGAGATCGCGGCGGGCAAATGGGACGATAAGCTCCGGGCACTGTATGGCGATGCGGCGCAGGAGATCTGTCGGCAGCGGGCACGCTACTGTGCTGCGCTGGAACAGTTTGAGCTGTACTTTGGGCCGGGCAGGCAGGTGCAGGTTTATTCGGCACCGGGCCGCGCAGAGCTGGGCGGTAACCACACCGACCACCAGCACGGTTATGGCCTTGCGGCGGCTGTCACGCTGGATCTTGTGGCCGTGGCTGCGCACAATACAGACGGCTACGTGCGGGTCAAATCCCGCGGGTTCAACAAGCTGGATGTGATCGACCTGACCGTGGAGGGGCCGCAGGAAGGGGAGAGCACCCACTCGGCCAGCCTGATCCGCGGCATTGCCGAGGGCTTCCGCGCGGCAGGCAAAGCGGTGGGCGGTTTTGATGCATACACGGCCAGTGATGTGCTGCGCGGCAGCGGCCTTTCCAGCTCTGCTGCCTTTGAAATGGGCATGGCTGCCATCTGGAACGGAGAATATGGCTGCGGTCTGGCCCCGGCGGAGCTGGCAAAGATCTGTCAGTATGCGGAGAATACCTATTTTGGCAAGCCCAGCGGCCTGCTGGATCAGCTGACCAGCGCAGTGGGCGGCATTATCTTTGCGGATTTTGCAGACCCCCAGCAGCCGGTTCTGGAAAAGATCCACGCCGACGGCCTGCTGCCGCCGGGCATGAGCCTGTGCGTTACCGATACGCGCGACAGCCACAGCGAATTGACCGGTGAGTTTGCAGCCATCCGGCAGGAGATGGAGCAGATCGCAGCGTTTCTTGGCAAAAAGGTGCTGGGACAGGTGACGGAGAGCGCATTCTGGGCAGCACTGCCTGCGCTGCGCAAAGCCTGCGGCGACCGCGCGGTGCTGCGCGCCATCCACTATTTTGAAGAGAACGCTCGCACCCTTGCCCAGAGGGACGCGCTGCAGGCCGGACAGTTTGATGCCTTTGCAGCGCTGGTGCTGGAAAGCGGACGCGCATCCTTTGCGCTATGCCAGAATGTCTACTGCAGCACCGATGTGCGGCATCAGGGGCTTTCGGTGGCACTGGCGCTGAGCCAGAGTATCCTGCAGGGAAGCACGGGAGCCTGGCGGATGCAGGGCGGCGGCTTTGCAGGCACCATTCAGGCGTATGTTCCCCAGAGCCTGCTGGAACGCTATCACAGCGAGATCGAGCGGGTATTCGGCAAGGGCAGCTGCTACATTCTGCGTCTGCGGGAGCAGGGGGCAGTGAAAGTGATCTGAAAATAAAAACGCATCTGCAAGATTTTGCAGATGCGTTTTTTGCTATGCTTTATACTGCTGGGGAAGTTCAGAAAACCGGTTTCGGGCCGGGAGCGGACTGAGCCTGCTCTTTCTCTTCTTCCCGGCGCTGCTGATCCGAGATATACTGCACCATGTCCCGCTCCTCGTGGGAAAAATGGAACAGGTCTGCGATGGTATCGTAGGCGCTCACCACGAAGTTGAAGCCTGTCTTTACCACATTGAACAGCAGCATGGGCACAAAGGTGAAAGAAAGTGAGATCAATCCGCCGCTAAAGAAAAGATCGTCCAGACGCAGATTGCTGAAGAAAAGATCCAGCGCATCGCCCAGCGGCCCGCCGCCGGAAATACTGCGCAGCTCTTCTTCGGAAACAGAAATATATGAATGCGGCATCTGAAGGTTTTTCATGGAGAAAGCTCCTTTCTGACAAGATCGTTCCGGGAATGAAATCAAACTCAGGCGGCAGCGGTTCCCTCGGCCTGAGCGGCATCAAAGCTCGGCATGGGGTTCACGATCTGATCGTAGATGCTTGTAACGGTACGAATGACGTTCATGACCTGCGAATAGACATAGACACCGGCCAGACCGGCAACGCCCACAGAAGCGATACGGCTCCAGGTGTTCATCTTATCCCAGGTGTGATAGAAGGTGCCGGACAGGCTCAGACCATTCGACAGACCGGACTGCACACGGCCTGCGATGTACCGGAAGGAATAGTTGGTCATCAGCACGAACAGGTTGATCGCTGCATTCTGGCAGAATGTAGCAAACTGATCGGTGTTGAAATAAATATCGTGATTAAAGGCTGAGCCAAGGTAGATGGACTGACCGCCATCCAGATAGGTCATTTCCTCTTCGGAGATAACGGCATAGGAAGCCGGTAAAAGCATGGTATTCTGATTGGGATGATCCATGGTGGAAGAACTCCTTTCCGTAGTGGAATCTGCACAAAGGCAGACAATAATACTATCTGAATTGTAACATAACTGTGTCCAAATAACAAGAGCAGAGATGCGCAAAATCATGATACATTTGTGAACAAACTGTTACGGAAAGACGACAAAATCACGGATATCAGCCCAAAAATGCGCAATATGTCCATAATCTGGTCCTGAAAAAATGTTCTGTAGAAAAAGCAAAAGCGCCTGCACATTCCGAGTGCAGACGCTTTTACGAGGAGAAAATGATCGGGGAATTACTGTGCCCGTTCGTAGAGCACGGTCAGCTGCGCAATGTGCCCGGCCAGTGCTTCCGGCAGGGGACAGGTGAGCCGCCACTGCCAGTTGGAGCCTTGGGTGCTGGGAGTGTTGATGCGGGCCTCACTGCCCAGATGCAGCCAATCCGCCAGAGGGATCACAGCGGTATCCGATACACTGGCAAGGCAGGCACAGATCATGGCCTCGGTCAGCTCTTCCGGCTGGCAGCGCAGGTAGCGGCAGGCATAGGCCACATCCTCGGCACTGGCGTTGGTACGCCAGCCTTCGGTGGTCACATTGTCGTGGGTGCCGGTGTACACCACGCTGTTGCGGTGGTAGGTGTGGGGCAGGTAATTGCCGGATTCCCGGCTGTCAAAGGCAAACTGCATGATCTTCATGCCCGGGTAGCCGCTGGCAGAAAGCATGGCCTTGACCTCCGGAGTCAGGTAGCCAAGATCCTCGGCAATGATGCCGCCCTCGCCAAGGTTTTCGTGCATGGCGTTGATAAAATCGAGGTCAGGGCCTTTTTCCCAGTGACCGCCCGCCGCCGTTTTGTTCCCGGCGGGAATGGAGTAATAGCTCTCGAAGCCGCGGAAGTGGTCGATGCGCACCACATCGTAAATGGAGGTGGCGTGCTTCATGCGCTGCTTCCACCACGCAAAGCCGGTGGCTTTGTGCGTGGGCCAGTCATACAGGGGGTTGCCCCACAGCTGGCCGTCTGCTGCAAAGGCGTCCGGCGGGCATCCGGCCACCTGGGTCAGATGCATTTCTCCGTCGGTCTGGAACAGCTCCGGGTGGGTCCACAGATCGCTGGAATCCGGGCTGACATAGATGGGAATATCGCCCACCAGACGGACGCCCTTGCCGTTGGCGTAAGCCTTCAGGGCGTTCCACTGGGTGTAGAAGAAGAATTGCACCGCCTTGTAGTAATCCACCGCACCGGCGAGACGCTGTTTTGCGGCAGCAATGGCTTCCGGTTTGCGGCAGCGCAGGTCATCCGGCCAGTCGGCAAGGCCGGCCTGCCCCTGTTCGGCCTTGACAGCCATAAACAGGGCGTAATCCTCCAGCCAGAAGCTCTGCGCCTCGCAGAAGGCTTCATAGGAGGGGGAGGGGGCTGCCAGCAGGCGGTCGGCTGCCTTTTTCAGGATCACAGGCCGTTCGTTGTACAGTGCGCCGTAGTCGATGGGGCCTACAGGCCGTGCGGCGGGCACTTCATCGGCCGTCAGCAGACCGACGTCGGCCAGCAGGCGGTAGTCAATGAAGTAGGGGTTACCGGCAAAGGCGGAAAAGCTCTGATAAGGGCTGTCGCCGTAGCCGGTGGGGCCGATGGGCAGGATCTGCCAGTAGGTCT
>OIWN01002755.1_pt1 | contig 11315 bp, 5 predicted proteins | sample 1587591 | NCBI WGS metagenome assembly OIWN01 (sample SAMEA3888901, study PRJEB22519) | human gut metagenome | biome: human gut; feature: human-associated habitat; material: faeces | place: Denmark | collected 2010 | reverse complement strand
CGGTGGTCAGCTGAGCGTCCAGCGCCGGATCGGAAAAGCCGCCGTAATTCAGGCTGCCGCCGGTTTGTATGAGGGCGGCGCAGTTGAAATCCGGGGTCATGCGCGTTTCGCCGTAATAGAGATCGAAAGTTCCGCTTTGCAGGGCGGAGAGATACTCCTCGTAGGGCAGTGTGTGTACTTCCACCTTCAAATCGTATACGGAAAGCGCGGCGGCAATGGCTTTGGCTGCGCTTAGACGAAACGCATTGCCTTCGCACACCAGCATGCGGACGGAGGCGGCGTGGGCACCGCCGTTATAACCGGCTTCGGTCATGGCCTGGGCGAAGGATTCGGCATTGTAGCTTTCTTCCAAAGCTGCAGGGTACCAGGACGAGGCCGGAGCCACGGGAAACTGGGTGCTGACGGCGTGGCCGGACAGATAAGCCTTGCAGATGCTGTCGCGGTTAATTCCCAGGGAAATCGCCCGGCGCAGTTTGGCGTCGGAAAAGGGACCGCTGCGGCAGTTGAAGCCAAGGTACTGCAGCGTGGTGGTCTGTGTGTCAGTTATGGATAAATTGCCTTTATAGCTGACTGGGTCGCTGCCAGTGTAGTCAGTAAGCAGCATCTGAATGGCGTGGGAAGAAAACAAATAGGTCAGGGTGTTCTCGCTGTCCACGGTGCGCAGAGGGATTGTGTCCACCGGTAGAGATTCCCCCTTCCACCAGGCGGTGTTTTTCATCAAGGATGCGCCATTGTCCCCCGTAGTGTATACATACGGGCCGGTGCCGATAGGCACGGCGCTTCCGGCGCTGGATTTGGAGGGGATCGGAATATCCAGCAGGGCGGGGAAACGGTTGTTGGCCTGGCTGAGCGTAATTTCCACAGCGCCGTTTTGGACACGGATCGAGGATACGGAAGACAGCCGTGCGCCGTAGCGTGCGGATGTTTTTGCCCGCTGCAGCGCTGCGGCTACATCTGCGGCGGAGAGAGCGCTGCCATCGGAAAAGGAGACGCTGCGTACCTGGAAAGTCCAAACCGTGAAATCCTCGGAATGAGTATAGCTTTCGCACAAAACGGGCTGCGGCTCAAAAGACGGGTCCAGTTCGAACAGCCCTTCGTAGAGCAGAGGGAGCAGAAGCTGCTGGACGCCGTCGCCGCAGTCAATGGGGTCCAGCGTTTCCCCGGCCAGGATAGGAAGGGCAAAGGAAGTGATGGGAACCACATCGTCGGCTGTATCTGAGCCTTCCAGTCCCAGGAGGCCGTTCAGATCGCCGTTTTCCTCCGCCAGCGGGTCGCTGCCCCAGCAGCCGGCAAGCAGCAGGCACAGTGCGGCGGTGAGCAGCAGGAAAAGACTCCTTCGGGTGAAACGCTTCACAGTGGCGCGGCCTCCTTTGTCATGGTGTTTCCTTCAAACAGATCATGGCGGCCTGGCTGCCGCGCACGTCGCCCATGCGGCGGTGCGACCAGTACAGATCCGTGCAGCAGGCGGTACACGCGCCGCTCACGGCGATGTGTTCCGGCGCGAGTCCTGCGCGCAGCATCCAGTGCCGGTTGATGGCTTTAAGATCAACGTGCCATTTCCCGTCCTGGGCGCTGCGCTGCAGGTATGGCTCCACCTCCGCGCCCAGAGCCGCCCGCATGGCTGCGGGTACGTCTGCATCCGTTTCAAAGCAGCACCGGGAGATGCCGGGACCGATGGCGGCGCGGATGTGTTCTGCTTTGGCGCCGTACAGGCGCTCCATGGCGGCGATGGTTTTGGCGGCGATGCCCAGGGCGGTGCCGCGCCAACCCGCGTGGGCTGCGCCGATACAGCGTGTCACGGGGTCAAAATAGAGCGTGGGGATGCAGTCGGCAGAAAAGATCGTCAGCGTCAAACCGGGTACGTTGGTCACCAGGGCGTCGGCCTCGTAATCCTGCGGACGCAGGAGCCCCGCTCCGGCGTCCTGTGCGGTGACGACTTTTACATCATCCCGGTGTACCTGTCTGGCCAGCACGCAGCGCTGCGGCGCTACGCCGAGCACGGCGCAGAACCGGCGATAGTTTTCCTGCACGTTTTCTGTGCTGTCGCCCCGGTGCAGTCCCAGGTTCAGCGCGGCGAATACGCCGCGGCTGACGCCGCCCAGCCGGGTGGAAAACCCGTGGGCCAGGCTTGGGACGCTGAGGGAAGAGGCGGTCAGGTACAGCAGGCCGTCCTCCTGGATATGTGTGGTAAAAGCGCTGTTCACTTCTCGTTGCGCCCGCAGCATTTTTTATACTTCAAACCGCTGCCGCAGGGGCAGGGATCGTTGCGGCCCACTTTTTTCACGGTGCGGGGCTTTTTTTTCAGGGAATCGTCGCCGCCTGCGTTCTCGCCGGATTCCCGGGCTACGCGCTCGCGCTTGATCTCTTCGTCCTTCTTCACGCGCACCAGATACATCCGGCGCAGCGTTTCGCTCTGAATGGCGGCGATCATTTCGCTGAACATTTCGTAGCCTTCGCGCTTGTAGGCGTCGGTGGGTTTCTCCTGGGCATAAGCGCGCAGATTGATGCCGCGGCGCAGCTCATCCATGGCACTGATGTGTTCCATCCAATATTCGTCCACTACACGCAGCATGACCACGCGCTCCAGCTCCCGCATGATGGGGGAACCGAAGGTTTCTTCGCGCTGGCCGTATACCGCGGCGGCTTTGTCAAAAAGCATGGTAGTGATGGTGTCGGTGCTCATGCCCTCCAGTTCCTGGTCGGTGAAGGAGAAGTCCTCTTTGTCCAGGAACAGGCCCAGATAGGGGGCGCACATGTCGGCAAAGACTGCCTGGGTTACATATTCGTTGTGGGCGGCGGCGGAAGCCACATGATCGGCGATGGAGGTGTGGATCAGTTTCTGCATGCTCTCGCGCAGATCGTCGCCGTCGAGCACCTGCCTGCGCTGCTCATAGATCAGGGCGCGCTGAGTGTTCATCACGTCGTCGAATTCGAGAGTATTTTTTCGGGTCTGGAAGTTGCGGGATTCAATCTTCTTCTGAGCCGATTCAATGGCGTTGGAGAGCACTTTCTGCTCGATGGGAGTGTCTTCGTCCACGCCCAGGGTTTCCATCATGCCCATGACCCGCTCGGAGCCGAACAGGCGCATCAGATCGTCCTCAAGGGAAATATAGAAGCGGGTTTCACCGGGGTCGCCCTGGCGGCCGGCACGGCCGCGCAGCTGGTTGTCGATCCGGCGGGAGTCATGCCGCTCGGTGCCGATAATATACAGACCGCCGGCTTCACGCACTTTTTCCGCCTCCTCGGCGATCTCGGCTTTGAACTTGTCGTTGGCCTGCGCAAAGAGCTTGCGGGCGGCGAGGATCTCCTCGTTGTCCGTATCGGCGTAGCCGGTGGCTTCGTTGATGATCTCGTCGCTGTAGCCGGCCTTGCGCAGTTCGTTTTTGGCCAGGTATTCGGCATTGCCGCCCAGCATGATATCGGTACCGCGGCCGGCCATGTTGGTGGCTACGGTGACGGCGCCGAATTTGCCGGCCTGGGCGATGATCTCAGCTTCTTTTTCGTGGTTCTTGGCGTTGAGCACGTTGTGAGGGATGCCCTCGCGCTTGAGCATGCCCGAAAGCAGCTCGTTCTTTTCGATGGACACGGTGCCGATCAGCACGAGCTGCCCCTTTTCGTAGCACTCTTTGGCCTGGCGCACCACAGCGCGGTATTTGCCGGCTTCAGTTTTATACACCACGTCGGGGTTGTCGATGCGGGCCACAGGCTTGTTGGTGGGGATCTCGATGATGTCCAGCTTGTAGATCGTGGCGAACTCGTCCTTTTCGGTGGTAGCCGTGCCGGTCATGCCGGAAAGTTTATTATACAGACGGAAATAGTTCTGGAACGTGATGGTGGCCAGGGTCTTGGACTCGTGAGCGATCTCCACACGCTCCTTGGCTTCAATGGCCTGGTGCAGGCCTTCATTGTAGCGGCGGCCGAACATCAGGCGGCCGGTGAATTCGTCCACAATAATGACCTCGTTGTCCTTGACCACATAGTCGATATCGCGCTTCATCACGCCGTGGGCCTTGATGGCCTGGTTGATGTGGTGCGATAATTCGGCGTTTTCCGGGTCGGCCAGGTTGTCCACATGGAAATACTCCTCCGCCTTGTGGATGCCGCGCAGGGTGAGGGTGGCCGTTTTGGCCTTTTCATCCACCACATAGTCGGCGTCGATGTCTGAAGCCTCTTCCTCCTTGGTATCCACAGAGGAGACGACCATTTTTTTCAGACGGGAAACGAATTGATCTGCAGTGCTGTACATGGCAGTGGATTTTTCGCTCATGCCGGAAATGATGAGGGGGGTGCGGGCCTCGTCGATCAGGATGGAGTCCACCTCGTCCACAATGGCGAAAGAGTGGCCCCGCTGCACCAGTTCGTTTTTATAAATGGCCATGTTGTCGCGCAGGTAGTCAAAGCCCATTTCGTTGTTGGTGCCGTAGGTGATATCGGCGGCATAAGCTTCGCGGCGGGCGGGGTTATCCATATCGTGGATGATCAGCCCCACCGTGAGACCCAGGAAGCGGTGCACCTTGCCCATCCACTCGCTGTCGCGCTTGGCCAGATAGTCGTTGACGGTGACGATATGCACACCCTCGCCGGTCAGGGCGTTAAGGTAGGCGGGCAGGGTGGCCACCAGGGTCTTGCCTTCGCCGGTCTTCATTTCGGCGATGCGCCCCTGATGGAGCACGATGCCGCCGATGAGCTGCACGGGGTAGGGCCGCATGCCCAGCACGCGGTCGGAGGCCTCGCGCACCGTAGCAAAGGCTTCGGGCAGCAGGGCGTCCAGGCTTTCGCCGCCTTTGTAGCGCTCTTTGAACTGGGCGGTTTTGCCCTTCAGCTCTTCGTCGCTCAGGGCCTTGTACGGCGCTTCCAGCTCCAAGATCTTGTTCACGATCGGCTTAATGTCTTTCAGCTCACGGTCGCTGTAGGTACCAAAAATTTTATCAAAAAGTCCCATACGCTTCTTCCTTTCGGGAATGAATTTTTAGACACGTTAATAGTTGAAGTATACCACAGCATATCCCTATATGCAAAAGGAAAAACGCGTTTTTCGCGGCAAACGGGACATTTTTACAGATTATTCATAAATATTCAGCAGGACATTGTTCCGTGAAAAATTTGACGTTAAAAATTAGATTAAGTGGGCGCGTGAGGTGGAAAAGGAAGGCATATGCACTAAAAGGATCCGCCCAGGTACAGGGAAAAAGGAGAAGTTGCAGCGGGAGGGGACGTTTTGCTGGACGGGGCAAGGGGGGTATGGTACAGTGGAACAAACATGGGGCGGTAAAGGGGGCGAGGCAGGATGCAGGGGGCAGCAGAGACTGCGGGCAGTGTTAAAAGATTAACGTTAAATTATTAACAAATAAAAATGAAAAAAGTTGTGGAAAACGTAGAAAAGATAAAGAAAGATCGATAAAATCTTGCAAAAAGGAAGCATCTTGCTATAATTTTAACCATCGATCTGAAAAATAAAATTTTTAAGTGAAGAAAGTGAGGCAATCATATGGAACTGAAGGATAAGGACATCGTTATTGTAGGGTATGCGCGATCCGCAATCGGCGACTTTCTGGGCGGCCTAAAGGATGTTTCGCTGGTAGATCTGAGCACCACGGTAGCCAAGGCTGCTATGGAGCGTGCCGGCGTGAAGCCCGAGGATGTCGATGAGCTGGGTATGGGCTGTATCTATAAGCACGGCAACGGAGGAAACCCCGGCCGTCAGGTGGAAATCAAGTGCGGCATCCCTGCCGAAGCATGGGGCCTATACGGTGGATCAGCAATGCGCCTCCGGTATGAAAGCGCTGGATATCGTCCGGCGGAGCCTGCTGACGGACGGCTGTGAGCTGGCCGTGGTGGTGGGCGCCGACGTTATGTCCCGCGCGCCGTATCTTTGCCTGAACGGCCGCACCGGCTTCCGCATGGGTGATGTGAAGATGGTGGATGCCCTGACCAAGGAAGGCCTGAGCTGCGCGATCGCAGGGTATCATATGGGCGTTACAGCGGAAAATCTGGCAGATAAATACAATATTTCCCGCCAGGAGCAGGACGAACTGGCTCTGATGAGCCATCAGCGCGCCATTGCAGCCATCGACAGTGGCCGTGGCAAGCAGGATATCGTCCCCATTGAGATCAAGACCCGCAAGGGCGTAACGGTGTTCGATACCGACGAGCATCCCCGTCGTGATGTCAGCCTGGAAAGCATGGCCAAGCTGCGCCCTGCGTTCAAGCCCGACGGCGGCACGGTGACAGCCGGCAACGCCTCCGGCATTAACGACGGCGCCTGCGCCATGGTGGTTACCACGGCCAGATATGCCAAAGAGCACGGCCTCAAGCCCATTGCCAGAGTGCTGGCGGTGGAGAGCAAAGGCGTGCCTGCCGAAGTGATGGGCATCGGCCCCGCTTACGTTATCCCCAAGGCCCTGGAAAAGGCTGGCCTGACGGCGGATGCCATTGATTACTATGAGATCAACGAAGCCTTTGCCGCTCAGTTCCTGGCCTGCAACCGCGAGCTGAAGCTGTCCATGGACAAGGTTAACCGCAACGGTTCCGGCATTGGCCTGGGCCATCCTGTGGGCATGACCGGCGCCCGCATCATTACCGCCTGCATCAGCGAAATGATTGCCAGCGGCGAGCAGTACGGCGTGGCCTCTCTGTGTGTCGGCGGCGGCCCCGCCATGGCGACGGTTCTGGAAATTGTGTAATCTACATATACTTTGTACATTTTGCCGAATACTGTAAAAAAGATCCGTGTCCGCAACTGCGGACACGGATCTCTTTTTGTGTTTGTTTTTTTACAGCTCCACGCTGCCCTGAAAAACGTTTTTTGCGTCGCCGGTCATATACACGGTGCCGTCGGAGTCATAGCGGATAATGACGGTACCGCCTTTGAGGTGCACGGCAATGTCGCAGTCGCGCTCGCAGTAGCCGTTAAGTACGGCGGCCACGGCGGCGGCACAGGCACCGGTGCCGCAAGCCCAGGTTTCCCCGCTGCCGCGCTCCCACACACGCATTTTCAGCGTGGCCCGGTTGATGACCTGAACGAACTCGGTGTTCACATGGTCGGGGAAGCAGCTGTGCAGCTCGAAAGCGGGGCCGACTTTGGCGATATCCAAAGTGTCCGCGTTGTCCACAAAGGTTACGCAATGGGGGTTGCCCATGGAGAGGCAGGTCACGGACCAGCACTTGTCCAGCACTTCCAGAGGCCGGTTGATGATCGTTTCGCCGTCCATAGAAACCGGGATATGGGCCGGATCCAAAATGGCTTTGCCCATGTTCACCATAACGGAAATCACAGTTTCATTCTGGATGTACAAATGCAGGCTGCGCACACCGCTGAGGGTTTCAATGGTCATGCGGCTCTTACGCACGATGTTGTGCTCGTAGAGATATTTGGCTACGCAGCGGATGCCGTTGCCGCACATCTTGCCCTCGCTTCCGTCGCGGTTGAAAATGCGCATTTTCGCATCGGCCACGGTGGAGGGGAGGATCAGGATAATGCCATCAGAACCGATGCTGAAATGGCGGTCGGACAGGATTACGCTGATGGATTCGGGGCTGGGAATCTCATACTGCATGCAGTCGAAGTAGATATAATCGTTGCCGGTGCCTTCCATTTTGGTGAAGTGAAGCTTCAGCGGCGTTTTGCGCATGCGGTTCAGATCCACCAGCTCGGTGCTTTCCTGGCTGTAGCGGCTCAGGAGCGAGCGGGCCAGCGCGTTGGCCGTGTCCAGAGAGGTCAGGCAGGGGATACCCAGCTCCACGGTTTTGCGGCGCATTTTCACGCTGTCCAGCTGGGGCAGACGGCCCTTGGAATCGGTGGAGATCACATAGCTGATCTTGCCCTCTTCCATGAGGGAAACCGTATTTTCCTCTGCGCCGTCGCTGACCTTGGCTGTGTGGTGCACGGTGAGTCCCACGGCTTCCAAAGCCCGGGCCGTGCCTTCTGTGGCGTACAGCGCAAAGCCCAGTTCGTCGTATTTGCGGGCCACGTCCACGATTTCATGCTTGTCGCTGTCGCGGACGGTGAACAGAACGCCGCCTTTCTTGTTCATGTTGTATCCGGCAGCCACCAGTCCTTTGTAGAGGGCTTCTTCCAGATTCTTGCCGATACCCAGCACTTCGCCGGTGGATTTCATTTCCGGGCCAAGAGCCACATCCACATTGGTCAGTTTTTCAAAGGAGAACACAGGCACTTTGCAGGCTACATACGGAGGTGTGCGGTACAGGCCTGTGCCGTAGCCCAAATCGCGGAGCTTTTCTCCCAGCATGGTACGGGTGGCCAGATCCACCATAGGCACGCCGGTCACCTTGCTGATGTAAGGGATGGTGCGGGAGGCACGGGGATTGACCTCGATCACATAGATTGTGTTTTCGTACACGACATACTGGATATTGACTAGGCCGCGGGTGTTCAGGCCCAGGGCCAGGTTTTTGGTGTAGGCGATCAGATCTTCGGTGGTTTTGCCGTCCAGGTTCCAGGCGGGGTACACAGCGATGGAGTCGCCGGAATGGACGCCGGCGCGCTCAATGTGCTCCATAATGCCGGGGATCAAGATGTCTTCACCGTCGCAGATCGCGTCCACTTCCAATTCCGTGCCCATCAGGTATTTGTCAATCAGCACGGGGTTCTCGATTTCATGGCTGAGGATAATGTCCATATATTCGCGGATATCATCGTCGGTAAAGGCAATAATCATGTTCTGGCCGCCCAGCACGTAGCTGGGACGCATCAAAACGGGGTAGCCGATTTCATTGGCAGCTTTCAGCGCTTCTTCGCAGGTCATCACAGTGTGGCCGGCGGCGCGCTTGATGTGCAGCGTTTCCAGCAATTCGTCAAAACGCTCGCGGTCTTCGGCCATGTCGATGGAATCGCCGCTGGTGCCGATGATGTGTACGCCGTTGCTCTCCAGGAATTTGGTCAGATTGATAGCGGTCTGACCGCCGAAGGCGACCACAACGCCGTAGGGCTTTTCTGTTTCGATGACGTTCATCACGTCCTCGCCGGTCAGCGGCTCGAAGTACAGCCGGTCTGCTGTGTTGAAGTCTGTCGAGACGGTTTCGGGGTTATTGTTGACAATGACGACCTGGAACCCTGCCTCGCGCAGCGACCAGACACAGTGCACTGAGGCATAGTCAAATTCAATGCCCTGGCCGATGCGGATGGGACCGGAACCGAACACGATCACAGTCTTGCGGGGATCGTTGCGCTCGGCAATGAATTCGGCGGCTTCGTTTTCCTCGTCGTAGGTGCTGTAAAAATAGGGGGTTTCGGCGTTAAATTCTGCGCCGCAGGTATCCACCATTTTGAACACGGCGGGAATGTGGCAGGGCAGGGGCTGGCCGGAGATACGCTCGATCACTTTGTCGGGATAACCAAATTTTTTTGCGGTGCGGTAAAGATCCTCTGTCAGCGGCTGGGTTTCCATCTGCGTTTCCAGGTCTACCAAATGGTGCAGCTTTTCCAGGAACCACAGGTCGATTTTTGTGATCTCATGAATTTCCTGGCAGGAAATGCCCCGGCGCAGGGCTTCAAAGATGACGAAGAGACGCTCGTCATCCTGATCGTACAGTTTCTGGTGCAGCTCTTCGTCGCTGCGTTCGGCCTGCTTTTCCTGACGCAGGCAATCCAGAGAAATAGCGGCGCCGCGCACGGCTTTCATGATACCCTGCTCAAAACTCTGGCCAATGGCCATCACTTCGCCGGTGGCTTTCATCTGGGTGCCCAGCGTACGCTTGGCGTATACGAATTTGTCGAAGGGCCACTTGGGCAGCTTGACCACCACATAGTCCAGCGTCGGCTCAAAGCAGGCAAACGTTTTGCCGGTAACAGCGTTGGGAATTTCGTCCAGAGTATAACCGATTGCAATCTTGGCGGCCACGCGGGCGATGGGGTAGCCTGTGGCTTTGGAAGCCAGGGCGGAGGAACGGGATACGCGGGGGTTGACTTCGATGACCGCATATTCAAAGCTGTCAGGGTTCAGGGCGAACTGGCAGTTGCAGCCGCCCTCGATGCCCATGGCGGTAATGATGTCCAGTGCGGCAGAGCGGAGCATCTGATACTCTTTATCCGCCAGAGTTACTGTGGGGGCGATGACGATGGAGTCGCCGGTATGGATGCCTACAGGGTCGAAGTTTTCCATGGAGCACACCGTGATCACATTGCCGCGGCTGTCGCGCATCACCTCGAATTCCACTTCTTTCCAACCAGCGATGCAGCGTTCCACCAGAATCTGGGTAATGGGACTCAGCCGCAGGCCAGCTTCGCCGATACGTTCCAGATCGGCGCGGTTGTAGCAGATGCCGCCGCCGCTGCCGCCCAGAGTAAAAGCGGGGCGCACGATGACAGGGTAGCTGATTTCCTCGGCAAATGCCAGCGCGTCCTCCAGTGTATTGACGACTTTGGAAGGAATCACTGGCTGGCCGATGGCTTCCATGGTATCTTTAAACATCTGGCGATCTTCTGCTTTGTCGATCGTATCCGGGTCTGCGCCCAACAGCATTACATTATGTTCCTCCAGGAACCCGGATTTGGCCAGCTGCATAGAAAGGGTCAGGCCCGTTTGCCCGCCCAGTGTGGACAGAATGCTGTCAGGCTTTTCTTTTTTGATGATGCGCTTAACGGTTTCCAGTGTCAGCGGCTCGACGTAAATATGGTCGGCCATGGCGTTGTCGGTCATAATGGTGGCGGGGTTGGAATTGACCAGAACAACTTCCAGGCCCTCTTCCTTCAACGCACGGCAGGCCTGCGTGCCTGCATAGTCAAACTCGGCGGCCTGCCCGATAACGATCGGACCGGAACCAATGACCATAACTTTTCTCAGTTTTGGATTCAGCGGCATAAACGATTCCCTCCAAGATTCGAAATGATGGATGATGGATCACGAGGCAACACCTCGGTAAATAAACCTTTATCTTAATAAGTTAACCACACAGACTTATCCTCTGTCAATATCAGAAACCGAAAACTTTTTCGTCGTTTTGAGGAGATTCCCGTCGTTTTTTTGGAGGGAAGATAGATGCTTTTTCGTATGTGGAGAAGGGAGCGGAACCGAGGTGTACAATGCAGGATGGAGAGGACTCGAATTTTGTTCAGAGGAGATGGAGGTTCCGTTTTTTTCCAGCCGCTGTCTACCATGTCTACCGAATGTCTACCCAAATGGGAAAGAAAAACAGCCGGGGGACAAGAGATAGAAGAAAAGCAACGACAGCGCCTGCCGGCGAAATGTCTACCAAATTGAACATCCATACGTTTTGCAATCCCCGGAAAGGCCGCTGTGGCGCGGCTTTCCGGGGATTTTGCTTTGCGGTCAAAGAGGTGCTATGCGGTATTTATA
>OIWN01002748.1_pt1 | contig 11344 bp, 8 predicted proteins | sample 1587591 | NCBI WGS metagenome assembly OIWN01 (sample SAMEA3888901, study PRJEB22519) | human gut metagenome | biome: human gut; feature: human-associated habitat; material: faeces | place: Denmark | collected 2010 | reverse complement strand
TGTTTCAAAGGCAGATTGGATATTGCCGTCTTTGATGAAATGTCTTTTATTTTATTATTATAAAGGATGTAAGAATTTTTTTCTATACTTTTCATTTGCGGTGCGGTAAAATAAGAAGAGATGTGGCAACTGTTCACAGTTTTTTGCTTAATTATGAACAAGAAAGGGGAGGCACACGATGAATTGGAAGAAAAAATTTATGTGGGCAGCATCCTTTTTAGTATCCCTGTTTGTTTGTGGGACAGCGCTGGCGGCAGGTAACGATGCGTCTGCGGACACCTCGGCGCAGGGCAAGGAAGAAAATCAAGTTTACAGGTTCGGCATCGAAAATAATGCCAATGATATAACGGAGACAGAGGCATCGGCGGCAGAAAGTGGCGCGGCTGGTTTTGAAAATAAAGAAATGTATCTGTATGAGGGCGAGTGGGTCGGAGACGGCGAGGACTGGCAGTACCGCCTGACGGATGGCAGCTTTTTGAAAGCGTCCTGGCTGAAATCGAATGGTCACTGGTATTATCTGGGAAAAAGCAGCTATATGCAGCGGGGACTCCGGAAAATCGGCACAAACCGTTATTATTTCGCCGAGAGCGGCGCGATGATGACTGGCTGGATTTATGAGGAAGAGACGGATCAGTGGTATCATGCAAACGAGGATGGGGCACTGACGACCGGCTGGTATCAGGCAGGAAATGCCTGGTATTGGTTTGATTCCAAATGTGTTATGTTCAGCGGCGGAAACCGGATGGTAAACGGGCATAAATATTATTTCTTTGACAATGGTCAGATGGCGGCGGATCAGTACGTGGAACTCAACTACTACGATGCAAATGGACTGCGCGACCGGACGCATGATGTGCGTTTGAAGGGAAAACGGCGCCCGTCGGACAGTGAAAAAGAACAGATTACGAAAGAACTGGCAGGCGTACCAAGAGAGTGGATCAAACGATTTGCAGAATCAGGCTGGGAGCTGATGTACTACACAGACAAGGTATACTTCTCAGCGCCGAAAACAGAGCAGGGTATCTATTTTGTCAATTATGATACAGATGTGCATTACAAGAAAATCAAATTTTCTAAACCGCAGGGACTTGCGATGGCATTCGGCGAGTTCGCTGCGTCGGAACTAAGCGACGAAGAAACCTCACGTGCCCTGACGGATTTCGAGCGATATCTGGCTGGCAGTGGACTGGTGCAGCCGCTTCCATCCTACTTTGACGATAAGCCGGAGATGCAGTTCGGCAGCTTTTTCGCCGCCTGCTGTGACGAAGATGTCCGAGCTGACATCCGAAAAAACAGTCCGGAATTATACAAATATGTCGTAAAGCTAGGATTCTGGCAGGAAGGACAAAAACCAGACGAAGCCGAAGGGAGCGAGATGAACTCCGATCCTGAACTTTCTGGAAGTGGGAATGGACCCGCTGGGGATGAAACTTTGAAGACGAAGAGTGGTCCGGCATCTCAAAATTAAAAACAGGATAAACCTAAGAAAAGGGAGTGCCTCTGGGGTGGTAGCTCAGAGCTGTTTCCGCATATGTTTGTACACATCTTGAACACACGTGTCCGAATGGAGCGGACGTACGTCCGATACAGGCGAACGCGTGTAGTGAAAGCAAGCGAACAAACATATGCAGGAAAGCAGCGGCGAGTTACCACCCCAGGGGCACTCCCTTTTCGTGGCAATTAGAAACCTTTCTGAAAGCTCTTTACTCCGCCAATTCCTCCCACTTCTCATACAATCCCTCTAACTTTGCATTCAGTTCTTCCTTCTCTTTATTCAGTTCCATCAAACGCGGAACATCGGAAAAGACAGTCTCATCGCAGAGAAGCGCATCGATCTCCTGATCGCGGGTTTCAAGGGTGTGGATTTCTTCCTCGACGCGTTTCAATTCATTCTGTTTCTTACGAAGCCGCGTCTGTTCTTCCTTCTGCTGTTTCCAGTCCAATTTGCCGGAGGAAGCGCTGGCTGCCGCCTGAACTGCAGCGGTCACGGCAGAAGCGGACGAAGCAGCAGAGGTGCCAGTGCCATTTCCAGAAAGAGCAGTCGGATTTGCGCCTGCCGCAGCGGTCAGATGGCTGGAAGTCCCTGTGTTTCCGGCTCCGGAAGATTTTGCAGAGCGGCTGGCTGCCTGTGCGGCGGAAGCCAGATAGGCTTTCTCCTGCGTCTCCTTCTTTTCCAGATAATAATCGTAGTTTCCAATATAATTAATCAGTGTTCCCATCGTCAGATCGAGAATCCGGGTCGCAGTTTTGTTGATGAAATATCGGTCATGGGAGACGTAGAGAACGGTTCCGGTATAATGAACCAGCGCGTTTTCCAGAATCTCCTTCGAGGCGATATCCAGATGGTTGGTCGGCTCATCGAGGATCAGGAAGTTCGCCTCCGAGAGCATCAGCTTCGCCAGGGAAACACGTCCGCGTTCGCCGCCGCTCAGATCGCGGATGCGCTTAAAGACATCGTCGCCGGTGAAGAGAAATGCCGCCAGCACATTTCGGATCTGCGTGTTGTTCATATCCGGGTAGGTGTCCTGCAGCTCGTCAAAGAGCGTCTTGTCCATGTGCAGAACCTGGTGTTCCTGATCGTAGTAACCGATATGCACCTTGGAACCTAACCGGATCTCGCCGTTGTCCGGGGTCAGAAGACCGTTGATCATCTTGAGAATTGTGGTCTTGCCGGTTCCGTTGTTGCCGATGATGGCGATGCGCTCGCCGCGTTTTACCTCAAAGTTCAGATCCGTGAAGAGTGTCATGCCGTCGAAACTCTTGGCAAGCTCACGGACGGAGAGAACGTCATTTCCGCTGGTGACGCACGGTTCCAGCGTAATGTGCATTGCGTCGTTGATTTCGGTTGGTTTTTCCAGAAGATCCATCTTGGAAAGCATTTTTTCACGGCTCTCGGCGCGCTTGATGGATTTCTCACGGTTAAAGGATTTGAGTTTGGTGATAACCTCCTCCTGATGGCGGATCTCCTGCTGTTGGTTTAAGTAAGCCTTGAGCACACCGGCGCGGATGATCGCTTTTTTCTCGCTGTAGGCGGTGTAATTGCCCTGGAAAGAGGTGGCGATGCCGCCGTCCAGCTCGACGATCTTGGTCACGACGCGGTCCAGAAAATAGCGGTCGTGGGCAACGATGATAACCGTCCCGGCGTAGTTCATCAGATAGGTTTCCAGCCACGCGATGGATTCCATGTCGAGGTGGTTGGTCGGCTCGTCCAAAAGGATGATGTCCGGTTTGGAGAGCAGGAGCTTACCGAGGGAGACGCGCGTTTTCTGACCGCCTGAAAGTTCGGAAACCGGTTTGGAAAATTCTTCCTCGACAAAGCCGAGTCCCTTTAAGACACCGGTGATCTCGCTCTGCCATGCGTAGCCGTTTAAAAGTTCAAATTCATGGTTTAAGCGGCTGTAAGTGTTGAGCATCGTCTCGAGCTTTTCGCCCTCGGCGTGCTTCATCTGGAGTTCCAGCGTGCGGATCTGCTGTTCCATTTCCAGAATCGGACGTTTGACCTCCAGAAGAGAGTCATAAATTGTGGTCTGGCTGTGCAGATCCTGGTGCTGTGCCAGGTAACCGAGGGTTTTGCCCTTGGCGATGGTCACGGAGCCCTCGTCTGCTGCGAGTTCTCCGACAATTATTTTTAAAAGAGTCGATTTACCGGCTCCGTTGATGCCGACGATGGCGGCTTTTTCGTGATCTTCTACATGAAACGATACGTGTTTGAGGATTTCCTCTGTACCGAATGCTTTTGAAATATTGCTGCAAGATAAAATCATAGATTCCTCCTGTGGTTGTATCCATGTATTTCGGTTAAAAATATACCGTCAATCTCAAATTATAATATAAATAAAGAAGCAATGCAAGAATGAGAACGGTTAATGGCTGTTTCTGGTCAGAAAATTTTGCGAAGTACAATGTAAAATCCCTCATATGAAATAAAAAAATTGACAATTATTTATCATATGACTATAATAAATTTATCAGATTGTCCGAAGGTTTGCGTAAACCATATGGACAACGTTAGAGGAAAGAAAGGTGGAAGAAAGCCGTGGAACAGAAAGAGATATCTAAAGCGGTCATTTCTAGGCTACCCAGATACTATCGTTACTTGGGCGAATTGCTCGAGGAGGGAGTAGAGAGAATCTCATCGAATGATTTGAGTATCCGCATGAAAGTGACAGCGTCCCAGATTCGTCAGGATCTGAACAATTTCGGCGGATTTGGTCAGCAGGGATATGGTTATAATGTAAAGTATTTATATTCGGAGATTGCCCGGATTCTGGGAATTGACCGTCAGCATAACCTAATTATTATCGGTGCGGGAAATCTGGGTCAGGCGATCGCGAATTATACGAATTTTGAGCGGCGTGGTTTTTTAATCAAAGGTATGTTTGATGTGAATCCGCGTCTGGTCGGTCTGGTAGTCCGTGGAGTGGAGATCCGCGGTATTGAGGATCTGGAACAGTTTATCAAGGACAATGAAGTGCAGATCGCAGCGCTGACGATTCCGAAGTCGAAAGCGCCGGAGATTGCGGATCGGCTTGTCAAAGCCGGAATCAAGGCGATCTGGAATTTTGCCCATACAGATTTACAGGTTCCAGATGACGTTGTGGTGGAAAATGTCCATCTGTCGGAGAGCCTGATGCGCCTTTCTTACCGCGTATGCAGCATGCAGGATCAGAAAGCGAGAGAAGAAGCGCAGAGAAAGCAGGAAGAGGCAGCTGATGCCGGAGAAACAAAATGATCGTCGGAATTGGTACGGATCTGATAGAGATAGAGCGAATCAAAAAAGCCTGTGAAAAAGAGGCTTTTTTGGTGCGTGTATATACAGAAGAAGAGCGTCGGCAGGCTGGGGGAAAGGTGTCCCGGCTCGCCGGCGATTTTGCGGTAAAAGAGGCAGTCTCGAAGGTGTTTGGAACAGGCTTTCGGGGCTTTGGACTGCTGGATATAGAAGTGCTCCGGGACGAGCTTGGAAAACCGTGGGTGCGGCTTCACGGGGGAGCGAAGAAACTTGCGGACAGCCTAAAAATCACCCGGATTCACGTGTCGATCACGAATACAGGCAGTCTTGCATCCGCTTACGCAGTCGGAGAGGGGGAATGGAAATGAGACGTCTGGTGACAGGAAAACAGATGAAAGAGATAGATGGATATGCAATCCGGAAAGTGGGGATACCCTCTCTGGTACTGATGGAGCGAGCGGCGCTGGCGGTTGCAGACGAGATGGAAAAACGGTATGGAAAGCTTTCAGGGCAGAGGCTTCTGGTATTTTGCGGAACGGGCAATAACGGTGCGGACGGCGCGGCGCTGGCTAGGATTCTCTTTCTGCGCGGCGCGCTTCCGACGGTGCTCACGGTCGGTGACAAGGCGCACTGGACGGGGGAGATGACCTGCCAGGTGGCGATTGACCGGAATCTGGGGATCCCGGTGGAGGCATTTGAAAATTATGTGCCGGGGCATGTGGAGATCATGGTAGATGCGATCTTTGGCGTGGGTCTTTCCAGAGAGGTCGGCGGTGAATTTGCCGAGGCGATCCGTTTTATGCGGGAGCAGGAGCCAAAGGCGGTAGTTGCGGTTGATATTCCGTCCGGCGTCAGCTCAGAGACGGGGGCGGCGCTTGGCGAGGCAGTTGAGGCGGATCTGACCGTTACTTTCGGCTATGAAAAGCTGGGAATGGTGTTCTATCCGGGACGGAAGCTGTGCGGCGAGATTGTGATTGCCGACATCGGGTTTCCGGCGTATACAAAATATGAAGGGCATACCTATTTTGCCTATGATCCGGAGGATCGGAGCCAGATCCCGAAACGGCGGGCAGACGCCAACAAGGGAACGTATGGAAAAATCCTGATCGCAGCCGGTTCGGAGGGGATGTGCGGCGCAGCGTATTTGAGCGCCCTGGCCGCGTACCGGATGGGCGCGGGACTTGTGAAGATCCTGACCGTCCGGGCAAATGTGCCGATTTTGCAAAATCTCCTTCCGGAGGCGATCCTGACGCCGTATGATCCGGAACAGGCACAGACGGATCCGGCAGGTTTTAAGAGCCTGGTGGAACAGGAGTGCGGCTGGGCGAGCGCGATTGTGCTGGGACCGGGACTGGGAAAGGAAGCCCATGTCGCAAGTCTGGTGCAGAACGTGCTGCTTTCCGCCTATGTGCCGATCATTGTGGATGCGGATGGATTAAATGCTGTCGCACAGCATCCGCATTTGTCCGGGTATTTTACGGAAAATGTGATCGTTACTCCGCATCTGGGAGAGATGGTGCGTCTGACGGGACGCTCGATTGAGGATCTGAAACGGGATCTGGTCGAGTCAGCGGTGCGGTATGGCGAAGAAAAAGGCGTGACCTGCGTGCTCAAGGATGCTGTGACGGTGACGGCGGGGCGCGATGGCAATGTGTATATCGGCGACAGCGGCTGCGCCGCGATGGCAAAGGGCGGTTCCGGCGATGTGCTGACCGGTGTGATTGCCGGGCTTCTGGCGCTGGGATTTTCAGAGGATGAAGCGGCGGCGCTCGGCGTGTTCCTGCACGGAAGAGCTGGGGCGGCAGCTGCCTGTAAAAAGGGAGAGCATTCCGTGCTGGCAAGAGATATCGCGGACTGTCTGCTTGAAAAGATAGATTGAAAATAAAAAGGATGACAAAAAGATGGAAAAAGCATATACAATGGCAGAAGAACCATATACCCGGATTTATGCGCGGATTGACCTGGATGCGATTGTGAAAAATATGGAGGCGATGCGCGAAAATCTTCCGGTAAAAACGAAGATGATCGGCGTTGTTAAGACGGATGGTTACGGTCACGGGGCTGTCCCGGTGGCGAAGACGATCGCGCCGTTTGTCTGGGGCTATGCGGTGGCAACCTTGGAGGAAGGACAGAACCTGCGCCGCCACGGCATTGACAAACCGATTCTGGTGCTTGGCAGCACGCACCCGCGCCATTTCGCGGAATTGATTGAGGGCGATATTCGTCCAGCGATCTTTGAGGAAGACAAGGCAGAGCTGCTCTCAAAACTTGCGGTTTCGATGGGAAAGACGGCGAAAATGCATATTGCGCTCGATACCGGCATGGGACGAATCGGATTTCACCCGGATGAAAATAGCCTGAAAGAGATAGAGCGGATTGCAAAGCTTCCGGGCATTGAGATCGAGGGAATGTTTACACATTTTGCGCGTGCTGACGAGGCGGATAAGGCATTTACCCATTTACAGTATGAGCGGTACCAGAAATTCCATGAAGGTCTGGAAGCTGCAGGCGTTCATATTCCGATGTGCCACTGTGCGAACAGTGCAGCGATCATGGAGCTGCCGCGGATGGGACTGGATGCGGCGAGAGCCGGTATCACGGTATACGGTCTGTATCCGTCGGATGAGGTAGAGCGGAACATGAAGATTTACCCGGCGATGGAGATCCGCAGCTTTATTACCTATGTTAAGGAAGTGGAGCCGGGCACGCCGATCAGCTACGGCGGAACCTTTGTGACGGACCGTCCGATGCGGATCGCGACGATTGGCGCCGGATACGGCGATGGCTATCCGAGAAATCTCTCTGGAAAGGGTTATGTCCTGATTCATGGACACCGCGCACCGATTCTGGGACGCGTCTGCATGGATCAGTGCATGATCGATGTGACCGATATCCCGGAGGCTGCCGAGGACACGCGGGTAACGCTGATCGGACGCGACGGGGACGACGAGATCACGATGGAAGAGCTGGCGGAATGGAGTGGCGGTTTCCACTATGAGATCCCATGCGTGCTTGGAAAACGTGTGCCGCGCGTGTACGTGAGAGGTGGAAAGATCGTCGGGAAAAAGGATTATAATGATGATCGGTATGAGGATTTTATGGAGTAAAGCCGGTGTTTGAACCATTTAGAAAAAGGATTCATAAGATAAAGTAGATAGCTTCGGCAAAGCCTGGAACCCGGACTGCCGGATGCATTTATGGGACGACCCGCGTATAGGCGGTGTAAATCTGTCCATACTAACGGTATAAACGGACTGTGAAGCTGTGAAAGTACAAAGCAGTTATTTATATCTTAAAATAGTTTGGACGGAGTGTGAATCGAGTGATTATCAGACGAGGAGATATTTATTACGCAGATTTAAGACCGGTCATCGGCTCAGAGCAGGGCGGCGTCCGCCCGGTGCTGGTCATCCAGAATGATATCGGCAACAAGCACAGCCCGACCGTGATCTGCGCGGCGATCACATCAAAGATGAACAAAGCCAAGCTGCCGACGCATGTGGAATTAAACACGCGCCGCTGTGCGATGGTGAGGGATTCGGTCATTTTACTGGAACAACTCCGCACGATCGATAAGCAGCGGCTGAAAGAGAAAATCTGTCATATCGACGGGGCGCTTTTACAGGAGGTGGACCGTGCGCTGAAGGTCAGTCTGGAACTGGATACATAAAATCAGCCGCGAACCCCTTGTCAAGCATACAGAATGGTGTTAAAATAGTTAAGATGCAGCTTTTTAGTGCCGAAATCGGCGTGATATAAAAGCTGATGAGCGAAAAGATACAACAAAGAAGATAGAAAGAGGAGTGTTATTTTATGTCAGGACATTCAAAGTTCGCCAATATTAAGCACAAAAAAGAGAGAAACGACGCAGCAAAGGGAAAAATCTTTACCGTTATCGGTCGTGAGCTTGCCGTAGCTGTTAAGGAAGGTGGTCCGGATCCGGCAAACAACAGCCGTCTGCGTGATGTGATTGCAAAAGCAAAAGCGAACAATATGCCGAACGATACCATCGATCGTGGTATCAAGAAAGCAGCCGGAGATGCAAACTCTGTCAATTACGAGAATCTTACATACGAGGGATATGGTCCGAATGGCGTCGCTATCATCGTAGATACCCTGACCGACAACAAGAACCGTACCGCAGCGAATGTCCGCAGCGCATTTACCAAGGGCGGCGGAAACGTAGGTACTCCGGGCAGCGTGTCCTTCATGTTTGATAAAAAAGGTCAGATCATCATCGACAAAGAAGAGTGCGAGATGGATCCGGATGAGCTGATGATGCTTGCACTGGATGCAGGAGCTGAGGATTTCTCCGAGGAGGAGGACAGCTACGAAGTGATCACCGCACCGGAAGATTTCTCTGCAGTCCGCGAGGCGCTGGAGAAGGCTGGCGTTCCGATGATGGAAGCAGACGTTACCATGATTCCGCAGAACTGGGTAGAGCTTACCGATGAGGAATCCATCAAAAAGATGCAGAGAATCCTGGATCTTCTGGATGAGGATGATGACGTACAGGCTACTTACCATAACTGGGATGAGTAATTGATATCATATTTGATATAGATTTAAAAAAATAAAGATACGATTCATATAAAAACTGTCGCTGGAATACAATGGCGAGCTGGACTTTTCAAAGAAGAGGGCTGGCAGCCGGATGTATTTGGCGGCAGTTTTTGTGTAATAGGAATTTCCTTGGAGACACATTCGTTTTTATTTTGCAAATTTTATGGAAGCGTTAAAGAAAAAAATACCATGTCCGGCAGCAATAAACTTGCCTGAACATGGTATTTATTCGTATTTTATCTACTAGTTGCTTGTATAATGATAGCTGTCTAACAGCTGTGCCTTCATATGCCACAGCTCGTTGGAGAGATCCACATGAATCTCATGCGGGTTTACCAGACGGCGGGACTCATCCCACAGCGTCTCCTGTTCTTTCTTGCAGTATTCGCGGATGTCCATAACCTTTGGAGACTCGTAAACGCATTCGCCGTTTTTGAAGATTGGAACGAGAAGTTCGCGCATGGTGTAGGTGCCCGGCGCGAGGTGTGTCTTTTTCCATGTCTCGATCGGATCGAAGAGCAGAAGGGAATTCTTCTCATCAAACTCTTCATCCACGAGACAGATCAGATCTGCGATAATCTTGCCAGTCTCCTTGTCATAGATTCGCTGGATGGTCTTGTTGCCCGGATTGGTAACCTTTTCTGTATTTTCCGAAAGCTTGATCTTCGGGATAAATTTGCCTGTGTGACGGTCCATGATGGCAGCCAGCTTATAAACGCCGCCGAAGGAAGGGCAGTCCTTGGAGGTAATGAGGTTTGTGCCGACACCCCAGGACGTGATGGCAGCGCCCTGAATCTTCAGGCTGTCGATCAGGTATTCATCCAGATCGTTGGAGGCGGAGATGACTGCATCCGGGAATCCGGCGTCATCCAGCATCTTGCGGGCTTTCTTGGAAATATATGCAAGGTCGCCGCTGTCGAGGCGGATGCCGTAGAAAGTCAGCGGGATACTGGCGTCGCGCATCTCCTGGAAGACGCGGATCGCGTTCGGAACACCGGAACCCAGGGTATCATAGGTATCGGCTAACAGGATGCAGGCACTCGGATAGAGCTTTGCATAAGCGCGGAACGCAGTCAGCTCATCCGGGAAACTCATGATCCAGCTGTGTGCGTGGGTTCCCTTGACCGGAACGTCAAATAGTTTTCCGGCCAGTACATTGGAAGTGCCGATACAGCCGGCGATCATGGCAGCGCGGGCGCCATAGGTACCGGCGTCAGCACCCTGCGCGCGGCGAAGCCCAAACTCCATGATTCCGTCCCCGCGTGCGGCGAAGACGATACGGGAGGTTTTGGTCGCGATCAGGCTCTGGTGGTTGATGATATTTAAGATGGCAGTCTCAACCAGCTGTGCCTCCATGATCGGCGCGATGACCTTGACGAGGGGCTCACGCGGAAAGACAACAGTGCCTTCCGGGATTGCGTAGATGTTACCCGAAAATTTGAAATTGTGAAGATATTCGAGGAAATCTTCATCAAAAATGCCGAGTCCGCGTAAGTATTCGATGTCGGCATCATCGAAGTGAAGATTTTTCACATAGTCAATGACCTGCTCTAAGCCGGCGCAGATGGAAAACGCATTTCCATCCGGGTTTGTGCGGTAGAACGCATCAAAAATGACGGTTTCGTTGGCATCTTTCTCCCGGAAATAGCCCTGCATCATCGTCAGTTCATACAGGTCGGTCAATAGGGTAAGGTTTCTTGGCTCCATAATATTCTCCTTTGTTGCGAAAGACGGCTGCGGGCACGTCCTTCTTTTTATATATAGTATACTTCATTGTTTATATTTGCAATGAATGTCTGTGTCTGTTTTTTAAAGTAAAGACAGACATATTTTATATACTATACCATAAAATCAGGGGAATGGCAAAATAATGATAATTTTATAACATGTGAATCATATCCGAAACATTCCTTGACAACCATCTGGAAAAAAGATACAATGTCCATGTTAGTGATTTGATTACTAATTATGATAGGAAAAGCAATGATGGAGACAGTAGCGCCGCACGGAAAGCGGGAGCGAGGCAGGGACGGTGAGAGCCTGCTGTGAGTA
>OIWN01002747.1_pt1 | contig 11348 bp, 5 predicted proteins | sample 1587591 | NCBI WGS metagenome assembly OIWN01 (sample SAMEA3888901, study PRJEB22519) | human gut metagenome | biome: human gut; feature: human-associated habitat; material: faeces | place: Denmark | collected 2010 | reverse complement strand
CATATCTGCTTATGGCAATGGCGTCCTTACGGATACTCTCCGGTAAAATATACAGGACTGCTCCTGCGGTAAGAGGTGCAAACAAATCGATCACTGACGCATCGAAACAGAAGCTTGCAAACTCTGCCACAATGTCATCCGGTGAAGTATTTCTGCTCAGTGTGATATATTCGATCAAATTCAACAGATTTCTGTGCTCGATCATAACGCCCTTTGGCTTTCCTGTGGAGCCTGAGGTATAGATCATGTAGGCAAGGTTCTCCGGTTTCGGAGAAATAAGCTCTGCAGAAAGTTCAAAATCCTCAGCCTCATCTGACACACTGTCCAGACTGATCACATTTCCGTCATAAAATTCCACAAGATTCTGATACTGATCGATCACAAGGAGATTTCTTGCTCCTGAATCCTTCAGCATATATTCAATTCTGCTCTGTGGATACTCCGGATCCAGAGGAACATAGGCTCCGCCGGCCTTCATAACACCCACATAGGCTACTGTATATTCCTTTGTCCTGCCGCACAGGATACCTGCTGCCTGTTCCGGGCCAAATCCGTTTTCCGTAAGCTTCTGTGCAATATAATCAGACATTCTGTCCAACTCTCTGTAAGTAAAATCTCCGGAGTCATCCCGCACTGCCGGTCTGTCCGGATATCTGGCAGCCATCTCCTTAAACAGATCTATGAAGGTCTTTCCTGCATGTTCCGGAATATCCTCCATCTGAGTTTCTTCCTCAAACATCAGCCGGATATCAGCCGGATCGCATTCCCTTAAGATTCCCTCTGCAGTGGTTTCCAGATTGTCAGCCAGATACCGGATAGTTTCCTCATGGTACATATCCCCTCTGTACTCAATCTCAAAGACAAATCTGTTCTTTTCAATGGAAATGCTGACAGAAACCGGTGCCTTTGCCATGTTCAGGCTGACAGGCTCCTCCTGTGCATATTCCCCGCCAATGGTGTCAAAAGCAAAATTGTCGCCCTGGTAAATAACCATGGCATCTGCCTTAATATCAAACTCATGGCTGATCTGTGAGAAAGGATAAATATCGTTGTTCATGGAATCGATCAGCTGTTTCTGTACACCGCTCAGGCAATCTTTGGCTGTTCCTGAGAAATCGCAGAAAACAGGGAGTGTTTTTACCAGCATACCCACTGTTTCCGAAAGTCTGGAATCGTTTCTTCCATGGTAAATAGTGGTAAATACAGCATCCTTTTTGAAATTATATTTTCCAAGTGTGATACCAAAAGCGGAAATGAAGAATACATTCTCCGTAATTCCATGCTTTTTACAGAATTCCTTCACATCCTGCACGGAAATGAATCTGGTCTCTCTGTGGTAAAGTTCTGCTGTTGGAGCCGCACCGTTTTTGTCCGGATAGAAGCTGATGTTTCCACCTGCATGTTCAAATACTGACTTATAATAATTCTCTGCATTTTTATAGATATCACCTGCCAGGGCATCTCTGTTATCCAGTGCCAGATCATAGGAAGTATAACCTTCCGGTTCCAGCTTCTCACCGCTGTAAGCTCTGTTAATATCATTAATTATAATAGCCAGAGATGTACCATCGGCAACAATGTGGTGAAGGTCCAGGAACAGATAATTGCCATCACAGGTTCTGTAGATTTCAAACCGGAAAAGCTGTTCATTAAACAACATATATGGACGTACCAGAGTGTCTCTGTTCATTCCGTTTAAAATCGGTGTTTTATAACTGAGCCCATCGTTTCGTTTCTGAAGTACATTTCCGTTGTCATCCATAAACAGACGGGTTTTCAGATAAGGATGCGCCTCAACAGTACTGTCAATGGCTTCTGCCAGTCTGTCGAGATCCACCTTGTTATCAAGCTTTAACAGATACGGGATATTGTAAATGGTAGAACCCATATTTGCAGTACACTCAATGAAAATCCCCTCCTGAGTGTTGGTAAGAGGATAACTTTCCTGTACTTCCCTTTTGCTTTCTTTTCCCGCAGTTTTTACAAATTCCTCCATCATTCGGATAGTGGGATGATTCTTAATATCTGAAGTTTTGATCACAATGTCAAAGGCTTTGGAGATCAGGATATTCAGCTTAATGGCAGTGATGGATGTCAGACCTGCCTCATAAATATCTGTGGTAATCCCAAAATCCGTATACCCCAGAACCTCTGCGATACAGTCAAATAATATCTGCTGAACCTCATTCTCAGGCTTAATGATCTCCGCTGCTTTTTTCTCAGGCAGAGGAAGAGCCTTTTTATTTACCTTCTGGTTCTGGTTCAGAGGAATTTTGTCAATCTGCATGGTAACTGCAGGTACCATATAGGCAGGCTTTGTCTCTTTAATAAAATCATTCAGGGCATTGATATCAACAGTGCTGTCCGATACCACATAGGCAGCAATATATTTTCCACCATTTGGATCATCAAAGGCAACTACAGTGGCATCCCTGATGCCCTCATATCTGCGGATCACTTCCTCAACCTCAGAAAGCTCAATCCTGAAACCTCTGATCTTAACCTGGGAATCCTTTCTGCCAATGATCTGGATATTTCCATCCGGAAGAAATCTTGCCACATCACCTGAATGATACATCACTTCGTATCCCGGTGTATCATCATAAAGATTCTTTGTATAGACCTCGGCAGTTTTTTCCGGCTTGTTAAGATATCCTCTGGAAACCTGCCAGCCGGTGATCATCAGCTCTCCGCATGCACCGGGAGGAAGCATATGCCCCAGCTTGTCTGTAATATAAAGCTTCACATTGTCAAGTGCTTTTCCGATCGGGACATTTGGATAATATTTGTCCACTTCAAATACAGTCGTAAAAATAGTCGCCTCTGTAGGTCCATAAGCATTGATAAACTTATAATCTTTTGGCAGCTCACATGGAACCAGTTTCTCTCCTCCTACAGAAAGATATCTCAGGCTCTTACAATCCATCTCCAGCGCAAACTGCCTTCCCACCTGAGTAGTCATAAAGGAATGCGTGATGCCATTTTCCTCAAAATAGCGCTGCAGTCCAATGAAATCCAGACGGATCTCCTCCGGAATAATGTGAAGCTGTGCACCGTTTGTGATGGCACCGTAAATATCCATCATGCAGGCATCAAAACCAAAGGAAGCATATGCAGCTATCCTGGACTCCGAATCTATGCCATAATACCTCTTGAACCAGTGACAGAAAGCAGTAATATTTCCATATTCCAGCATACAGCCCTTTGGCACACCTGTGGAACCGGAAGTATACAAAAGGATAAACAGATCATGCAGCTGCGGCTTCTTAAGCACAACATCCCTATCCTCCAGCTGCCAGATCTGATCTGTAAACAGCACCGGTCCTTTATATCCGTCTACCAGAGGAAGAAGCTCTCTGTCAGCAATGAGAAGCTTTGCAGAGGAATCCTCCATCATGTACATCAGGCGGTCCCTGGGATAGGTTGGATCCAGAGGCTGGTAAGCTGCACCTGCCTTTATCACGCCCATCGGTGCGATCGCCATATATTCACAGCGGGGGATCAGAATGGAAACAACATCTTCACTGCCAATTCCCTGGGATGCGATATATTTTCCAAGTCTGTCACTGATCTCATCCAGTTCTCTGTAAGTATATTTTTTATCCTTAAATACCACAGCCGTATGGTCTGGAATGGTCTGTACCAGCTCCTCAAACATATCAGCGATGGTCTTACTTCTGTCATATTCGCAGGCAGTATTATTAAATTCCGCAATTGTGTCCGCTCCATTTGGGGAAAGAACAGAAACTTCCGAAATATATTTTGCTTTCAGCAGGGAATCCATAGCTGCCTCATAGGATTCCAATATTCCACGTACAAAGGCTTCACTGTACATGTCACTGCGGTATTCTGCAGTAAGCACATATTTATGATCGTATTCTCTTACCTGGATCAACAGAGGCATCTTTGACATATCCGGAGAAAGGTCATGGCCCCTGGCAACAGTATCACCGATCGGGAAATCATCCCCAAGCTCTGCCTGATATGCAAATACCAGATCAGAATTAATCCCGTACTTTGCACAAATATCAGAGAACGGAAAAATATCATTTGCCATGGAAGACAGAATCTGCTCAGAGAGCTCTGCCATATAGGCCTGTATGGTGACTTTCGGATCACAGGAACAGTAAACCGGCAGAGTCTTTACAAGCATGCAGACTGTATTCTCCAGTCTGGAATCATTTCTTCCATTATAAATAGTTGCAAAAAGACTCTCCTCGGAATTGGAATATCTGCTCATGAGAATGCCGAATACACCTGTAAACAGAATGTTTGGAGTAACCCCCAGCTTCTCGCAGGCAGAAAGTACCAGAGACTCTCTGGTGTCCACAAGCATCGACAAATATCCTCTCTCAGGAATCTTTCCTGAGCAGTCAGGAAGAGGCAGGGATTCTGTCTCAATTCCCTCGAAAATACTGTCATAATATTTCTCGGCCTTCTTATATTTTCCCTCTTTCATCTGCTGTTCTTCATCAAGGGCAGCATCAAAGCCTGTGTAGGATTCTTTCTCCAATTTCTCACCCAGATAGGCCCGATCAATATCCTCAAAAATAATATCATAGGAATTACCATCTGCCAGGATATGGTGGAAATCTGTAAAAAGATATTTCCTGTCTTCTGTCACATAAATCCCCGCCCGGAACAGCCGTCCCTTTTCCAGCTTAAAGGGACGCACCAGCTCATCTTTCATCTTTTCAAACTGCTCATTTGTGGTCCGGACCACCTCTGGTACAAAGGCTTCCTCACAAGGCTTCTGCACCATCTCTCCGCTGTCACTTAAATAAACCTTTGTCAGCAGATACGGATGTGCAGCGATCATCTGAGAAATGGCATCTGACAGCTTCTGAACGTCAACAGAGCTTTCCAGTTCAAACAGGAACGGAATATTGTATACCGTACTCTCAGGATTCTTCATGCACTCTGCAAAAATACCCTTCTGGGAGCCGGTAAGAGGGTAAACTTCTCTCTTTTCATAGGTTCTGATCTTCGGTGCAAGCATCACATATTTTTCCAGTTTCTCCACCGTATTGTTTTCGTGGATATCACTGGTTTTCACAGTCACTCCGAATTCCTCTGAGATCAGAATACAAAGCTTCATGGCACTGATAGAAGACAGCCCCGCCCTGTAAAAACTTGTGTCAGTTCCAAAAAAATCATTCTCCACAACGTCTGCAACGATTTCAAAAATCTTCTTCTGCATAGGAGTCTGGGGTTCTTTCAGATTCTTTGGCTGTGCAACCGGCTTTGGCAGTGCTTTCTTATCAATTTTACCATTCTGTGTCACAGGCATCTTTTCCAGTTGGACAAAAACCTCAGGAACCATATAATGAGCCAGGGACTCTGATGCATAGGCAGAAAGCTCCTCTGTATTGATCTGGCGGTCAGCCATAAAATAGCAGCAGAGGAATTTGTTATCTACAGGCAGAGTAATGCTGGTAATGATTCCCTCATAGGAATTGATCACCTCCTCGATCTCACCAAGCTCAATCCTCAGACCGCGAAGCTTGATCTGATTGTCTATTCTTCCGAAAAATTCAATCTCACCCTCAGGGCTGATCCTTGCAAGGTCACCGGTCTTATAAGCTCTCTCTCCGTTAAGATCAATGAATACAGCCTCTGTTTTATCCGGCAAATTCATATAACCTCTGCCAACGCCCAGTCCTGCGATCACAAGCTCTCCGGTCTCTCCGTCCGGAAGGATCTTATTCTCTTTATCTACAATATATACCTTCACATTACCGTTAGGCGTACCAATGGTAATGTTTCTGCTGTCCGTAATTACCTTCATAGTACAGCTGATGGTAGTTTCCGTAGGTCCATAACCATTCATAATGTAAGCATCCGGGTTTACTCTGCGAATCTTGTCATACAGAGCCGGAGGAAAAGCCTCTGCACCTACATCAAACACCTTAATCTGAGAAACTGCTTTTTCAAGCTGGGGCAGATCGATCATATTGGACAGGTAAGTAGGAGTTGTGGTCATAATATCCACTTTATTTCTGACGATCAGCTCACCCAGCATAAGAGGATTCAGAATCTCCTCATCAGAGGCGATCACCGCAGTCATCCCGTTGGTAAGTGGCAGAAATTCCTCCAGAACAGACACATCAAAGGTCATGGCTGCCATGGAAAGAGAAACCAATCCCCTGCTGACATAACCATAAGTTTCCGCATTTTTCGGATCCGGATTTACAAAATTGGCAAGGTTGATATGTTCGATCAGCACACCCTTGGGCTTGCCTGTGGAACCGGAAGTATAGATACAATAACAAAGATCATGCTCCCCGATCTTTACCTGAGGATTCTCTGTATTCTCATTCTCCAGAAGTTCCTCGATCAGAAGTACTGTACAGGGAAGCTTAGCAAACAGTTCCCTTCGTTCCTCTGCGATCTCCTTTGTTGTGATAATAAAAGGAGCTCCTGAATCCTCAAAAATATACCGGATCCTGTCATCAGGATAATCCGGTGTGGCAACTGCAAATGCACCTCCTGCCTTCAGGATACCCTGTCGCACTGCATAGAAATCACAGCATCGCTCAAGGACCACACCTACGATAGTCTCCCGTCTGACGCCTTTTTCCACAAGGGAGTTGGCAATCCTGTTAGCCCGTTCATTGAGCTGTGCATAGGTAAAGCTTTCCTTGCCGGAGACAACCGCACATTTCTCAGGATGAAGCTTCACCTGTTCCTCGAACAATTCTGTTACCGGCCGAAACTCAAAAGCAAAATTGTTCCTTTCATTAATATTTTTCATTTTCATGTACCTCCTAAAAAGATATTATGGTATTATTCATATCAATCGCACGAATATAATCCATGGATTTTGATACCTTCTTGACAAGTTCAATCCCATGTATATCAAAGTCTTCACTGTCATACTGATATTCCAGAGGGTTGAAATTTACACCGTTATCTCTGATCCTCAGTCTGCAGAGATTATCCTCCAGACAGAGGTTAATGTCGATCCAGTTGGAGGTTTTTCCCCCGAATCGTATAATATTTACAGTCATTTCCTCCGCACACACTGCGGCAAGATTTGCCTTGCTTTTAGAAGCTCCCTGTTCCTGGCAGAACTCTATGATCCTCTTGTGAACCGTTTGTGCTTCCTCCATGGTACTCTTAATGGAAAAATCCAGATTAATCCCCGGATTTTTGTCAGGAACAATATAAAAGCTTGTATTCTTATGCCTGATTTTTCTGAAAATACAGGCTGCAACTGCAGTTATAATCTCAGTGGCAACAAATCCTGCTGCAATTCCGTCGATACCGATCCCGTCAATCTGTTTCCATACAAGGATTCCCACCAGGGTTGCAGGCAGAACTACCACCGCATTCTCCAGAAATGTGGCAAAACTTGCAATGGCTGTCTCCTCAATGGACTCGTAATAGCTGATAATAAACTTATTCCACAGATAAGGTGCCACACACAAAGCAAAGATTCGCAGCGCCTGAACCATATGGCTGCCCAGTTCGCCACCGCCGCTTCCGAACATAACAGTGATTTCCTCGGTAAACAGCATAATAAGGACAAAGATCACAGCCAGCAGGATGTAACTGTATTTCAGCATCTTTTTACAGAGAACCCGGATTCCCACGTAGTCCTTCTCTCCGAAAAGGATTCCTGCCACATTGGGGATCACACCGATGATTCCGCCTGTAAGCATCTCGACGATCAGCAGCACATTGTCACAGACAGTAAATACTGCCATACCTTCCTCGCCCAGCTGGTTCATGATAATGGTATTCAGTCCAAGCGCCTTTACAAAATTAGCTGCCATAAAGATCAGCATTGGCACGCCTGTGATGATTGCTTCCTTTGTGATTCCAAGTTCGCCCGGCTTTAGCAGGATCAGGTGGAGGTTTCGCTTATCAGAGCGGATATAAAGCACAAAAATTCCCATTGCAAACAGGAAACCAAGAACAGTTGATAAGGATGCACCTGTAATTCCCAGCGGAGTATATCTGAGGAATATATAGTCCAGCACAAGATTGATCACATTGGCTGCGATAAGGTAGGCTGATGCCAGCTCCGGATGATTCTCCACCCCAAGGTAATTGACCATCATCAGTCCAATTCCGATCACCGGTGCCCCCAGCATACTTACACGTATGTAATCTCTGGTATAACCGGTCAGGACACCGTCACCTGATACCAGAAGTCTGGCAACAGGTTCTGCTGCAGGAAGGGCGCAGATTGAAAAAATGATCCCCACCACAAGTGTTACTATAAATGTGGCAGAAAACAATTTCGATGCCCCTTCTTTGTCTCGTTTGCCAAGCATGTTTCCCACTGCTATGGAACCGCCGATACCAAGGCAGTATCCTGTCAGCTGAACGATTGTCTCCACAGGCAGGCTCAGGGTAACTGCAGACATTGCCTCCACCCCGATCAGGTTACTTACAAATATCGTATCTACGATATTTCCCAGCTGAAGCGCCAGAGACATCATAATCCCCGGAACAATATACTTGTTCAGCTTTGCATTCAGCAGTCTGTTATTTCTCTCTTCCATCGCTTCCTCTCCTTTGTTTTCAGTTTTTTCAAAATATTGTGTCGTAAAACTGTAAGATATTTAAATTTTACCATTTAGTGCGATAAATGGCAAGTTAATAAAGAATGGGAGAAAGCAAATAAATATTGCTATTTACTGTAACCTGATTCCCCATATTTTACAGTCCCTGGTGCCTACAACCGCATAGTTATCGTAGACAGCCGGGGAAGCCTCTATCACGCCCTCGCTGACAGATAATATATCTTCCTGTTTACCTGTTTTACCATCAAGAAGGCGGATATCGCCTGTACTGTTGCAATAAAGAACCTTTCCTGATCCGTCTTTGTTATAAACGCACACCGGAGAAGACCAGGCATATGAGGAAGAATCCTCCCATGCTTTAGATCCGTCAGATTTTCTCAGACAGGCAAGAACTCCGGATGCATTGTCAGAGGTCTTTGCCACTGTCACATATATATAATCGGCAAGACTGTTCTTTCCACAGGCAATCGTAGACTGAACTCCACCGGAAACACCGTCATCAGTAGTACATTCATAATCTGTATGCCACACGATCTCACCGGTTTCTGCATCAATCTTCCAGACAGGGACAGTGGCTGTGTCATAAATATATAGCCTTTATAGATTGCCGCACTGTCTTCCATTCCAAGCCAGAAAGACTCTGCACTGCTTCTTGTTCCATAGTAGCGCCATTTTACAGTTCTGCCCGGATCAATGGATAAAGTCCCACTGTTCAGATCATATTTTGTATTCAACCTGATCAGATACAGGATTCCGTTCTCTCCCGGATAGATCCGGGTATCTGTCTCTGCATCCACAAGTGCTGATCCGTCAAAAAGCTCAGACTTCCTCTGAGTGAAAACTCATCATTGTCTCCAAAAGTATACATAACACTACAATCCAGCAAGTTTACTACAAATACCTTTGCAGTTCCTTCGTTGCTGTTATATCCGGCGCCAACATACATAATCGGATATCCTCTCGGATCAAGGGCACCCGCACCCTTAAAAGTATATCCCAGATATAATGGGTCACGTGTCTTTTCTCCCGTTCTCAAATCCAGAAAATACACATACCCATCCATACAGGCATAAATCACCTCAACCAGTTCATCATCTGCCTTTGCTTTCTCTGTCATATTCATATGTGCTTTGACCTCTTTTGGCCATTTCATCATAAGCGGCTGTCCTGTCCAGCCACTTCCTGTCCAGACTGCACTGCCCGAAGAAAGAGAACCTGTATCTGCAGACCACAGTTTGTCCAGCCTGAAATCAGTCATATCTGCATAACCATGGGAAGGGGTATCGCGAAAACTGTTTCCGCGAAATGTGACGATCCCATCCACCTCAATATTAGTATAGCTGATCAGATTTTCCGGTTTTGTAGAATCCACACAATGAGGCTGAAAATTAATCTCTTTAGTCTCTTTCCTCCTAAAAAATATATCCTGTGAATTTCATCTTCTGCCTGGCTGTATCCGGCACATCGATCAGCCCAAAGCGGTAGAACATTCCATAGATATAACTCACTCCGCGGATGTCGCCCAGAGCTTTGGGTCTGTCAACCACAGCTCCCACCTTCTTTATGTTTCTCAATGCCAGCAGCACTGAACTTAACGCCAGACGGTCGATCCACAATTCCCTTGTGTAGTCTCCATTCCGACCCTTTCTTACTTCATAAGTGAACGGAAGCCCTGTATAGGTTTTGAAACTCTCACCTGCATAGAGTAAAATAACCTCCCACAGATACTTCTCGTCCAGTGTTTCTCTCAGCTTCTCTACTGCCTGATATCCTTGTCTTTGCTGCATCTCTGATCTTTCCTGCATTCCTTCCTTTTGATTTCACTCCTGCTCTTTCGATTTGCACTTACAACTTGTCAGCACGCCCCAATTTATCTTCCTGATTCGAACAGATATATTTATACTCATTTCTGTTTATACTCATTTCTGAGCAACGCAATTTCATGAGTCCATCCCTCATCGTCATTTGGTGTCTCCAGAATAAACGGAATTCCCTCTGTGGCAGGATGATTGATCACGCGGACAAGTGCCTCCAGTCCTATTTCACCTTCTCCGATTCTGGCATGGCGGTCCTTATGGCTGCCAAGGGGATTCATGCTGTCATTTAAATGGATGGCTTTTAGTCTGTCCAGACCTATTATCCGGTCAAATTCTTCAAATACGCTGTCAAGATCGTTTACAATATCATATCCGCCATCCCAGACATGACAGGTATCCAGGCAAACACCTAATTTATCTTTTAACTCCACCCTGTCAATGATCTGACAAAGTTCTTCGAAATTTCTTCCTACTTCTGTGCCCTTTCCTGACATAGTTTCCAGAAGTACAATCGTACTCTGATCTTTTGTCAGCACTTCATTGAGAATTTCTGCAATTTTACTGATTCCTACTTCTGCACCCTGTCCTACGTGACTGCCCGGATGAAAATTGTAATAATTTCCCGGTGTCATTTCCAGACGTCTCAGATCATCTGCCATGATTTCTCTGGCAAAATCCCTGAGGTTTTCTTTGGCAGCGCAGCAGTTCATAGTGTAAGGCGCATGAGCCACCAGCTTTCCAAAATGATTCTCCTCTGCCAGCTGCCCAAATGCCTGCACATCCTGCGGATCAATGTCTTTGGCTTTCCCTCCTCTTGGATTTCTGGTAAAAAATGCAAATGTGTTACCGCCATTTGCCAGCATCTGCTTCCCCATTGCAAGGTAGCCCCGGGATGAGCTTGTGTGATTTCCTATATATAACATCTTTTTACTCCTCTTCTGTCGTATTTTCACAGTACCAGTTTATAGTAATCCTTTTATCATACATTATGGATTTT
>OIWN01002744.1_pt1 | contig 11357 bp, 11 predicted proteins | sample 1587591 | NCBI WGS metagenome assembly OIWN01 (sample SAMEA3888901, study PRJEB22519) | human gut metagenome | biome: human gut; feature: human-associated habitat; material: faeces | place: Denmark | collected 2010 | reverse complement strand
AGAGGTAGCTGAGAATCTTGTTGAGTCTGAGTCGGACATCGAAGAGCAGGAGGCACCCAAGACCGCGAAGAAGCGCGTGGTGAAAAAGGTCGCTGCCGCTGAATAGCGAACCGCCAAACAAACCTAACCTTCCCTTGGGCGCATGGATATCTGCTATGCGCCCTTTCTGATTTCGCGGAGGGGTATCATCTGAGCTCCGTGCTTTACAATGGAGTCTGAAAAGATGGCCGTTCGACCGAAGGGACGTTAGCGTGATCCAAGGTTTAAGCGACGCGAGGCGCGCTCGTTTCGCCATTCTGGGCTTCGCATCCTTCCAGGCCTGCGTCATCTCGCTTCTCTACATGGGGTCCAACTGCTCTTTCTCCCTCGGGAATCTCGAACTGGAGCGCGGAGAGCTTCTGTTTCCCCTGCTGTTCATGGTCTGCACGCTCGCCGCATGTGCTTTCGCCCCCAATTCGGCGCGTGCACGCCTGCTTTCAGCTCCCGTTGTCATTGCGAGCTCGCTGCTTATGGTGGCGGGCTCGCTCGCCGAGGAGCTGCTTGGCACCCACGATGGGACGCTTCTTGCCCTCGAAGGCCTGCTTGTGGGCGCTCCGAGCGGTCTCGTGTTCGCCGCCTGGGGTCGTGCGCTTGGAGGCTTTGAAATCGAGCAGTCCGTACCCTGTGCCCTTATCGGGTCCGCGCTCGGCGCTGCCGTCTGCTTCCTTTTGGGTTCGGAGGCCCTTCCTTCCGAAGCCGAGCTCTTCATCTGCTTCTTACCGCTCGTATCGCTCGCGTTTCTGCTTGCGCTCCAGCGAATCAGTACCACTTTGCCCAAACCAAAAGATGCGGCGATCAAACCCGACAAGCCGAAGAAGAATCGCTTCACAAGACGCCTTCTTCTGGGGACGCTGCTCTTCGGTCTGGCGACAGGGATCATGCAGACGTACGGATCCGACCCTGGAATGGATGCGACGCCGACGCTTCCCGTCACGCTCGTGCTCTTCATCTTGTTCTGCCTTGCCGCTCTACAGCTCTTCGGAGGCGAGGGGGCCAAGCCCGCCCCGAAGGACGCGCCCCGCCCAGAAGGCGGGATGCTCGCCGCTATCTCGCGCGGTGTCGCCTTCGTCCAGGGCGGTGACGCAGGCCCGCTTGGCGGCACCTATCGACTCTCGGGGCTTTTGCTCATGGGCGGCTTCCTCTTCGTGGAGGTCCTCGGTGACATCGGCGTGCCCGGCGAGGCAGTCGCCATGTCGGGTTTCCTCTCCCTCATCGTCGTCATGGTCTCGCTCTTCCTCGTCATGGGCAAGATCGACGGGGGAGACGCCGCCGTCACATTCGGGCGGGGCTTCGCCGCGCTTATCCTCGGCGAGTTCATGGGGCTTGTCGTCGGCAACTTCTTCGACATCGCGTTTTTCGGAAGTGCGGCCTCCCATCTCATGTGCGCCCTCGCCGGATTATGCGCCTTGATCGCTTACCTTTACCTGTTCACCGAGCGCGACTTCTCAGCGCTCTCGCAAGTTGCCATCACGCTCGATCGCTTCGATGCCACGTGCCGCAAGATCAGCAAACAAGCAGGGCTTTCCCCCCGTGAGGCGGAGGTTCTGCCCCTTGCCCTCAAAGGCCGTACCGGTGAGCGCATCGCGAGCGAGCTTTGCATCTCGAAGAGCACGGTCGACACGCACCTGCGCCGCATCTATGCCAAATGCGGGGTGCATAACCGCCAAGAGCTCATCGATTTCGCCGAAAGCCATAGTTAACCTTTTGTGAATTCTCATCACTTTTTGTTATCGTCAGTTTACAATCCTTTCTTGTCGTTACCTTTGGCTAACTATGCGTCTGCTCATAACCAGAAAGGACTCTATCATGAAGAAGAAGACGTTCAACTCCCTGCTCGTTGGCGCTGGCTTTCTTGCCGGCACGGTTGGCGTGAAGGCACTCACCTCCAAGACTGCCAGGAAGTGCTACGTGCAGGGTGTCGCCAAGGGCCTGCAGGTGAAGCAAGGCTATCAGAACATCGTCGAAGAGGCGAAGGCCCAGGTCGACGATATCGTTGCCGAGGCGAACTACATCAACCTCGCCGAATCCGAGAAGGCTGAAGCTGCCAAGGACGAGCAGTAAAGAAGCCGCTCGATGAAATATACGATAGAGCATGAGATACCCGGGCGGATCCGCGTTAGGCTCTACGGTCGCGTGCCCGAAGCGGACGTCGATGCGCTCGAGTCGCTCATGACGGCATGCCCCTGCGTGTCGTCAGTCAACGTCTATCCGCGCATCGGGTCGCTCTCGGTCACTTTTGCAGGTGGGGATAACGCGCGTGCTGCCGTCCTTTCCGCGATGGACGCCGTCGACGCGAAGTCCATCGAGAAGGCGAAGCTCGCGTGCCCGACGGCGCTTTCGGTCAGGACGCATTCCCTGCTGATGGACATCGCGCTGCTCGTCGGCTCCCACTTCGCACGAAAATGGTTCCTTCCTGCGCCCTTGCGTGCCATTCATACGATCTGGCATTATCGCCTCTTCCTGAAGGCTGCCGTGAACTCGCTTCTGCATGCACGACTCGATGTGCCCGTTCTCGATGCGGCGGCCATTGGGATCTCGTTTGTGATGGGCGACTTCGCGACGGCGTCGTCAACGATGTTCTTGCTCGATTTGGGCGAGACGCTGGAAGACTACACGCGTGCGCGCTCGGAGAACCAGCTGATCTACTCCTTGCTCGGTGCGCCCGAGAACGTGCAGCTCGTCTGCGGCGACGAGGAAATGACCGTCCCCACCGCCAACTTGAAGGTGGGCGACCTGATCGCCGTGCGCACCGGTATGCCGGTAAGCGTCGACGGTGTGGTCGAGCGCGGTGTGGCCATGGTGAACCAGTCGACCCTGACCGGCGAGCCGCTTGCTGTCGAGCGCACGGTAGGAGACGACGTTTTCGCGGGTACCGCGTGCGAAGACGGCGAGATCTTCGTCCGCGTCAAGGCGGCGACGGGCGAGACGAAGCTTCGTTCCATCGTCTCGCTGGTCGAGCTGTCCCAAAGCATGAAAGCCGATGTGCAGACGAAGCGCGAGCGCTTGGCCGACCGCATCGTGCCGTGGAATTTCCTGCTCGCGGGCGCCGTCGCCCTCACCACGCGCAGCCTCGTGAAAACCTCAGCTGCACTCATGGTCGACTATTCGTGCGCGCTCAAGCTCACGGGGTCAATCTCGGTTTTGTCCGCCATGAGCCAGGCCGCCAAGGCGGGCTTCACGGTGAAGGGGTCGAAGCATTTCGAGGCATTCGCCCAGGCCGACACGATCGTCTTCGACAAGACCGGCACGCTTACCGAGGCGCAACCCCAGGTGAAATGCGTTATCGCGCTCGACGGACGGAACCGGACCCAGGTCCTTCGCTTCGCGGCGTGCTTGGAAGAGCACTTCCCGCATCCCGTCGCGCGCGCCGTCGTTCGCGCCGCAGCTGAGAAGAACCTCAAGCATCGTGAACGCCATGCCGCTGTGGAGTACATCGTAGCGCACGGCATCGCGAGCTCGATCGACGGCAAGCGGGCGGTAATCGGGTCGAGGCACTTCGTCGTCGAGGACGAGAAGGTCGTCGTCACCGACGAGGACCAGCGCAAAATCGACGCCGAGGCGAGCGATCTCTCGACGCTCTACCTCGCCGTCGACGGTGTGCTCGTGGGCGTCATCGGCATCGACGATCCCTTGAAGGCGGGTGTCTCGGAGGCGATCGGCAGTTTGCGCGATCTCGGCTTCGAGCGGATCATCATGCTGACGGGCGACAACGAGAAGACGGCCGCCCGCGTCGCACAGGCGGCGGGCATCACCGAATTCCGTGCCGATCTGCTTCCCGAGGACAAGCACGGGTTCGTGGAGCAGCTGAAAGCCGAGGGCTGCAAGGTAGTCATGGTGGGCGACGGGGTGAACGATTCCCCCGCGCTTTCCGCGGCCACGGTCGGCGTTGCCATGGGGCAGGGCACCGCTATTGCCAAGGAAGTCGCCGATATCACGCTCTCGGAGGGCGACCTGCACTCGCTCGTCCAGATGCGCATGCTCTCACGTGGCCTCATGGGACGCATGGACACCTCGTTCGCGCAGACCATCGCCTTCAACTCGGCGCTTCTGGCGCTGGGTATCGGTGGTATCATCACGCCGCAGGTCTCATCGCTTCTTCACAACGCGTCGACGATCGCGCTCAGCATGCACAGCTCGCGTGCGTACAATCTTTAGAGCTTCGGCTTTGTGCCCTTCCCATCGCGAGATGGCTCGGGTATCGTAGGCGAGGGCGGGAACCCGCAAAGGGACCCGCCCTCGCTTTGCTTACGACGAAAGGACGGCATGAAAGTCACGATCTACACCGACGGCTCTTCGCGTGGAAACCCCGGCCCCGGCGGCTATGGCGCGGTGCTGCAGTTCGTCGACTCGGCGGGCAAGCTGCACGAGCGCGAGCTCTCGCAGGGGTATGCCACCACGACGAACAACCGCATGGAGCTGCTCGGGGTGATCGTCGCGCTCGAGGCGCTCAAGCGTCCGTGCACCGTCGAGGTCCATTCGGACTCGCAGTACGTGGTGAACGCTTTCAACCAGCATTGGGTCGATGGCTGGCTTAAGCGCGGCTGGAAGAACGCAAAGAAGGAGCCCGTCAAAAACTCTGACCTTTGGAAGCGCCTGCTCGAGGCGAAAAAGCCGCATGACGTAACCTTCGTGTGGGTGAAGGGTCATGCGGGCCACCCCGAAAACGAGCGCTGCGATGCTCTTGCGACCGCCGCAGCCGACAGAAAAAACCTTCTCGAGGATACCGGCTTTACCTGTTAGTGCAGATCGGCGCAGTAACCGCGCAGCTGGATTTGGGTTGCGTGCTCGGGGAACAGGTGCGCGTAGAGCGCCATGAAGTAGCTGTCCGTCATCGAGGCGATGTAGTCGACCACGATCTGGTTCGGCTCCGTCGCGCCCACGTAGCGCTCGCGTGTGATCGAACGCGACTTCCTCGCGAGATAATCGATATGGTGCCTGAATATCGCTGACTCCTCGCGCCCTTCGGTCAAATCGCCCAGAAGCTTCTCGTAGACCTCCTCGAACATCTCCCCGACGGTGATGCCGTCGCTTGCGGCGAGGCCCTCCTTGTTGTAAATGATCTCGTAGTTCTGGCGTTTCGCGCGTTTGAGGTCGTTAAACATCGCCTCGCTCATGGCGATGCGGTCCCTGCCGTAGCTTTCGTTCACGATGTCGGCCGTGAGGTTGTTTATGATCTGCGCGTTTGCCTTGCCCATCACCGTGGAGTCGAACTCGTCAAGCGAGGCGAGCGCGCCCATGTCCATCGCGTCTTGGCGGTCCTTGCCTACATATGCGATCATGTCGGCTACGCGCACGACGCATCCTTCGAGCGTGGAGGGGCGCAGCGTGGAAATGACCTGCTCGTCGGCTGTGCACTCCTCGACGAGCGCGTCGAGCGCCTCGAACGTTCCTACGTGCCCGCGCTTGAGCTCCTGCTGGGCGAACTCGCCGTTGTGGCAGAGCACTCCGTCGAGCGTTTGCAAGCTCACGTTGCGGCGATAGAGCTGGTCGAGCACGCGTACGGAATGGACGTTGTGGTTGAAGTAGCGATCGGTGCGCTCGTGGTAGCAACGGGATAAGAACCGCTCGCCCGCATGCCCGAACGGCGTGTGCCCCAGATCGTGCCCGAGCGCTATGGCCTCGATGAGGTCGCAGTTCAGTCCGAGCAGCCGCCCGATTCCCCGTGCGACGCGGCTTACCAGCTGCACGTGCAGGCCGCGTCGGCAGATGTCGTCGTTCTCGACGAAGGAGAACACCTGTGTCTTGCCCGCGTATCGGTTGTAGGCGGGCATGTTCACAATCTTCTCGATGTCGCGCGCGAACGCGGGCCGGGCAATCGTCGCTATGTCGTGAGGGTTGGGCTCCCGCCTGGCCACGTCCTCGTCGCGAAAGCGGTAGGGGCTCATCCGCCCCGCCTCGCGGTCGGTGCGGATCTGCTCCTCGATTGCGGGGTCTATCGTCAGATAGGGTATGGAATCCTTCGACATAGTTGCCTTCCTTCTCGCGGCAGGGGCGACCCTGTCGCAAAGATGAGCGCTCGCTGCGCTTTTCCTTGTTTGCCGCCATTGTAGCAGTGGTGCGCGCATTCGGTTCGGGTTGTAGGCGCACTGCGCATTTGGTCGCGCTCGCGGGGCGGGCGTTCGTTGGTCGTGCTACCATATCCCATTGATTAGCAAGCACCGTATACCAGGTGAGGGGATGTGCCAATGCCTTGGGTTTTGATCATACTGATCGTCGTCGTCGCGATTGGCCTGTTCGGGTTTTTGTCGTCTAAGGTCGACGAGCTCTCTGGAATCGGCCGCGAGCATACCGCGGGATCGTTCCGCTGGCCGCACGGCAAGGTCGTTCGCACGCGCATTCTTTCTGCGGAAAAGGAACACGAACGCGGCGAGATCGCGAAGAAGGTGCTGCTTCCGTGCATCGTCATCGCTGCCGTCTGCGCGGTCCTCACCATGTTCGGGCCCGTCGTCTCCTATGGCAACGTGCTTACCGTGGTATCGCTTCTCGCATCGCTTGTTATCGCGACCCTTGTCTGCGGGAAAAGCGACGCCGGCCGCGCGTTCTGCTATGCGGTGGTGGGTCTCGGAATTGCCTGCACCGTCCTCATCCTGATCACGCGCGCCTACGTGTCGGTCTCCACCGCCGAGGTGAATGCTTTCACGGCCATCTTCGGGGCCGTGGGTGCCTCGGTGGGGGCTGCGATCCTTCCTGCGCGCGTCACCTTTGCCCGCGAGTTCGCCGACGAGACCGTCGGTTGCGTGCGCCTCTCTCAGCGTACGGCGGCGGCTGCGCTTCTGCTCGATCTGCAGGACAAGGAATGGGAAGTCCCCGAGCACGTGAGAGAACAGGCGAAGCGCCTCGAGAAGCGCAGCAAGCTCGCCCCTGCGGCCGCTTCCGACTCCGCCTCTCAAAAAGACGAAGAGTAGGCGGGGTGCCCAATGCCCGGCGGGCGCATAACTGACGAGGACATCCAGAAGGTTCGCGACGCGAGCGACATCGTCGCCGTGTTCAGCGAGCGCGTTCCCGTGAAGCAGCGCGGCCGCGACTTCTGGTGCTGCTGTCCCTTCCATAACGAGAAATCGCCTTCGTGCAAGATCGACCCTGCTTTGCAGCTGTGGCACTGCTTCGGTTGCGGTGAGGGCGGGGATGTGTTCGCATTCATCATGAAGGCTGAGGACCTCTCGTTCCCCGAGGCGGTCCATAGGCTTGCTGAGCGCGCGCATATCGATATCGTCGAGGTGGGCGGAAAGCCTACCGCACCCGCGAGCAAGAAAGCGCGCCTGAAAGATATATGCAAGGCGACCGCCGAGTTCTATCATCTCCAGCTCATGCGTTTGAAGTCGCCCGAGGCGTCGGCTGCGCGCGAGTACCTTTCGGGGCGTGACTTGGGCGGCAAGGTCCCTCATGACTGGAACCTTGGGTTCGCCCCCGGGCGCGGCGTGCGCACGCGCCATTTTTCATCGAAAGGCTTCAAGGCCGACGAGATGGTCGAGGCGAACGTGTGCAGCCGTGATTCCCAGGGCAAGCTGCGCGACCGTTTCTACAACCGCATCATGTTCCCCATAAACGACGTGGCGGGAGACTGCATCGCGTTCGGCGGGCGCGTCGTCGGGAAAGGCGAGCCGAAATACCTCAATTCCCAGGAGACGCCGCTGTTCCACAAGTCGCAGGTGCTCTACGGTATGGACAAGGCGAAAGCGGCCATGGCCTCGACCGGCATAGCCGTGGCGGCGTTGCCATCGTGTGCGAAGGATACACCGATGTCATCGCGCTTCACGAAGGGGGAGTGCGCAACGCGGTGGCCACGCTCGGCACGGCGCTCACCATGCGCCACATTCGCATACTCGGACGTCATGCGCAAAAGAAGATTGTCTATCTCTTCGACGGTGACGCCGCAGGTCAGAAGGCGGCCGACCGAGCACTGGAGTTCATTGACTCCTCGATGACGCCCGAGGCGGGCAAAACGAGGATTGAGCTGTGCGCCGTCACCCTGCCTGACAACCTCGACCCTGCTGAGTACATGGCCTCGCACAGCGCCGCCGAGCTTGAGGAACTTATCGAGCACGCGCAGCCGCCTTTGAAATACGGCATCGATCGTCGTCTTGCTGCACACGACCTCTCGAGTGCGGAGGGCAGGTCCGCCGCACTTGCATCGGCGCTCTCGGTGCTCGCTCCCATCAAGGACTCCCTGCTTGCGAAGGACTACGCTATCCAAATTGCGGGGCGTACCCGTGCCCGCGAGGAGGATGTGCTCGAGGCTCTCTCAAAGCTTGCGCCCCCCGTTCGCTACGGCGAAGCGTCGGCCGAGGAGGCGGCGGCTCAAGCTCCCGTTCCCGCCCAAGGTCCGGCGCGCCGGGCGCTTTCGAAGACCGAGCTCAACCGCCTGCGTCTCGAGCGCGAGCTTCTCAGCGTGCTCGCCCAAAACCCGCTTATCGCACTTGCCCATGCGGATGCCCTCGCGCAGACCAAGTGGCACGACCCGCTGCATTCCGCCATTGCGTCGAGCATCCTCGATACGCTTATGTCCGACCCTGCCGCGAGCGCTGCGGCGATCGTGTCGAACGCGGCTGCCGTCGATGGCCGCGCTGGTCGTGTGCTCACCGCAGGGGGCAGCTCCACCGAAACGGCGTCTCCCGAAGAGGTTGCGCGCTTTCTCGCCGAAGAGCTCGCCATTGGTGATGCTGAGGACGCCATCGAAGAACTTCGCTGCCAGCTTGCCAACGAGTCGCTTAAAGGAACCGAGGAATACGACTTCCTTTTCCAGGCAACGACGGCGCTTCAAAAGGAGCTGCTCGAGAAGCGTCTCGCCCACAAGCCCGTCGCGCACGAGGGCCGTCTGTAGTTTGCAAAATCTCGTAAAGTCTTGCGTGCGGTACACCGATGCGTAAATACGCTCTGGTATAATTAGGCATGCTTGTGAATAAGGAGGTGCACCAATGTCCCATATGGTTCTCTGGCTCGTCGTGGCCGCCGTCATGGCGCTTATCGAGGCCTTCTCGTTCGGGCTCATCACGATGTGGTTCGTCGTCGGCGCGCTCGTTGCGTTCGTCGCCGATCTGCTCGGCGCGAACTTTGTCGTGCAGGTCGCGCTGTTCCTCGTGGTCTCGGTGCTCTGCCTTGTTCTTCTCCGTCCCGTCGTCGTGAAGCACCGCAACCGCGGTCACTCGGCTGAGCCTACGCTTGTCGGCGAGCGCGGCGTCGTGTGCGAGACGATCGACAACGATGGGCTGACGGGCAGGGTCGAGCTTTCCGACCATATGACCTGGTCGGCGCGATCGGCTACGGGGGAGGTCCTTCCTGTGGGCATGCGCGTCGAGGTCGTTGCCCAGGAGTCTATCAAGCTCATCGTCAAACCGTGTGAACCGGAAGCGTAAACCGTCCGCTATCGAAAGGAAACGCTATGCCACTGCTCACCTTCCTCATCGTGCTCGTCGTCATCGTGGTGGTCTTGGCCGTCACCTGCGTGAAGATCGTTCCGCAGGCTGAAGCCGCCATTGTCGAGCGCCTGGGATCGTACCTCACCACCTGGAACAACGGCCTCCACATCAAGGTTCCCTTCATCGACCATGTGCGCATGGGGATCTCGCTCAAGGAACAGGTCTTCGATTTCCCGCCGCAGCCGGTCATCACGAAGGACAACGTCACGATCTCGATCGACACGGTCGTCTTCTTCAAGATCCTCGACCCGAAGCTCTTTTGCTACGGCGTGGAAAACCCCATTGTCGCGATTGAGAACCTCTCCGCCACCACGATCCGCAACATCATCGGCGAGCTCGACCTTGACACGACGCTCGTTTCCCGTGACACCATCAACGCGAAGATGCGTTCCATCCTCGACGAGGCGACCGACGCGTGGGGCATCAAGGTCAACCGCGTCGAGGTGAAGAACATCACGCCGCCCGCCGCCATCCAGCAGGCGATGGAGAAGCAGATGAAGGCCGAGCGAGAGAAGCGCGAGGCAGTTCTTTTGGCAGAGGGCCAGAAGCAGAGCGCCATCACGGTCGCCGAGGGCGAGAAGCAGGCGCAGATCCTCTCCGCCGAAGCAGAGAAGCAGGCGATCATCCTTGCTGCGGAAGCTGAGAAGGAAAAGCAGATCCGCGAGGCAGAAGGTGAGGCCGAGGCGATCCGCAACGTCCAGCGCGCAACCGCAGAGGGCATCGCGATGGTGCGTGAGGCGGGTGCCGACAATGCCGTTTTGACGCTTCAGGCATACGAGGCCCTGAAGTGCGTCGCGAATGGCCGCGCAACCAAGCTCATCATCCCCTCCGATATTCAGGGAATCGCGGGCCTTGCGGCGTCGATCAAGGAGATCGTGACCGATGACCCCAATGCCCCGAAGCAAAACGAGACACCGAACGAGTAGGTGCGTTTTGGGCCCATGCGGGCCCGCATTCCGCAGATTTGTGTTCGTTTCCCGCTCAACCTGGCACTTTGGGTGGACAGGCGCGGGCGTGCTTGCCACAATGTCGCAAGCGAAATAGTCGGGCGCGCTCTATCGGCGCGCCCGCATGTCAATCGAATAAAGGACGTGTTGCCAGTGGTCAGTATCGTTATTGCCCCCGACCCGCTTCTTCGTCAGGTGTGCGAGCCGTGCACGCCGGGCGACCACAGCTTGAAAAAGCTCGCCAAGCAGATGGCGCGAGCTATGTACAACAACAACGGTTGCGGAATTGCAGCTCCCCAGGTCGGCGTGACGAAGCGCCTGGTCGTCATCGATGTTGACGACTCCAATGAGCAAAATCCCATCGTTTTGGTCAACCCCGAGATTATGGAGCTCAAAGGCGAGCCCGAAACGCAGGGCGAGGGCTGCCTGTCCTGTCCCGGCATCACCGTTCCCGTTTCCCGTAAGCCCTGGGCCCGCGTTCGTTACTACGACCTCGACGGAGAGATGTGGGAAATCGAAGGCGATGGCCTTCTCGGGCGTTGTCTTCAGCATGAGATCGATCACTCGAACGGACGCACGCTTTTCGAGTCGTGCGACCCCCTGACGCGTATCCGCGCGCTCGAAGCCTACGATGAGGCGCGCAAGAAAGGCGCCAAGCCGGGCGACACCTCCATCGAGGTGGATTGAATGCGCATCGTCTTCATGGGCACGCCGAACTTCGCGGCAACCATCCTTGAGGATCTCTCGCAGCACTATAACGTCGTCGCCGCGTACACGCGTCCCGATGCGGTTCGCGGACGGGGCAAAAAGCTCGTCGCATCTCCGGTGAAGGAAACCGCGATGAGCCTCGGTATTCCTGTCGAGCAGCCGACGACCTTCAAAGACCCCGAGGCTATCGCCACGCTCGAGCAATATCGGCCCGACTTCATCATCGTTGCGGCATACGGTATGATCC
>OIWN01002742.1_pt1 | contig 11360 bp, 9 predicted proteins | sample 1587591 | NCBI WGS metagenome assembly OIWN01 (sample SAMEA3888901, study PRJEB22519) | human gut metagenome | biome: human gut; feature: human-associated habitat; material: faeces | place: Denmark | collected 2010 | reverse complement strand
CGGGGATCAGACTGTGACCATCCCGGATGGCGGCGGCACCATCCAGCCAGACGGCGGAATCCAGTATACCGTCACGGTCACCTTTGACAGCCAGGGCGGAAGCAAGGTAGACAGCCAGGCCGTCAGCCACGGCGGCACGGTAACCGAACCCACTGCTCCCACCTACGAAGGCTACACCTTTGGCGGCTGGTACACTGAAGCGGGTTGCACCACAGAGTATGATTTCACCACCGCCGTCACCGAGAGCCTGACGCTCTACGCAAAGTGGAAAGATGTTACCTGCCCGACAGGCGAAATTACGGTTGACAAAAGCAAATGGAATACGTTCTTTAACAACATTACCTTTGGTTTGTTCTTTAAGGATACACAGAAAGTGACGATCACGGCAAGCGACAACAGCGGTGATAATGTTACCATTACCTATTTGTTAAGCGACAAGGAGCTTACCGTTGACGAACTGAACGCCAGCGTATTTACTGCATACACGGGTGCGTTTTACATTGAACCGAATAACGAATATGTGATCTACGCAAAGCTGACCGATAGCTCCGGTAACACCTGCTATATCAATTCCAACGGCGTTGTGCTGGATAATGTTGATCCTTTGATTTCCGGCATTATAGACGGCAAGACCTATTGTGAAGCGCAGACGGTTACGATTAATGAAAAGTATGTTGACAGCGTCACCATGGACGGAACGGCTGTTACCCTCACGGACGGGAAATTTACTCTTTCGCCGGCTGATGGCAAACAGACCATTGTTGTAACCGACAAGGCAGGAAACAAGGCTGAAATGACCGTGACTGTCAATGACGGACATACTGGCGGTACGGCTACCTGTACCGAAAAAGCAAAGTGTGAGGTTTGCGGTACAGCCTATGGTGAGATCAACGCCAACAACCATACCGACCTCAAGCACATCAAAGCGAAGGCGGCGACGAAAAACGCGGAGGGAAATATTGAGTATTGGTATTGCGAGGACTGCGGCAAGTATTTCTCGGATGCGGATGCAAAGAATGAAATCACGAAGGCCGCAACCGTGATTGCCAAACTGACTGATGATACCAAATCTCCGCAGACTGGTGATAACAGCCATATGGTTCTTTGGTTTGCATTGCTGTTCGTATCCTGCGGCGGCATAATAACAACCATTTACATTGGCAAGAGGAAAAAGAAAAAGTCTGAATAAAACGACAATTTGGTGGTGGCGGGGCAAAACCTGCCACCGCCTTTCTTTGAAAGGGGTGATACCATCGGACGCATTTTAGTGATAGAATTCAATGACCAGGATTCGTCGGTCTTTGACGAAGTGATGGCTGTATTGAAACATCATTCCGTCTTTGAACAGTTGCGTTTTAATGAGGAAGATGTGTTATCCCTTCCGGGACTGGAAATATACCCGGATCGTCGCAAGATATACCGGAACCGCCGGGAAATCAATCTGACTGCAAAGGAATATGACCTACTATGTCTGCTGGTGGCAAATAAAGGCCGTGTCCTTACCTATGAACAGATTTATCAAAGGATATGGGGCGAGGAACTACTCGGCAATGAAAGTAATACCATAGGGTGCCATATCCGCAATCTGCGGGAAAAGCTATATGAAGCAGCGCCGGATACATCCTTTACGATACGATGTGTCCGGGAGGTCGGATATTGTTTTGACATGGAATCTAAATAGTATGGTTTAAGGAGCAGCGGCTTGAGAAATCAGGCCGCTGCTTTTCCAATAAGATTGTCCAAATTCCGGCCAGGTCTGATTTTATGCGACTTTCTGCCCCTATATCCTGTCGCAACTTGCGATATATTATGCCGTTTCTACTGTTAATCTACGGTTGTTCTACTGTTTTATACAATATAATCTCCCTATTGACAAAACATATGTGAATAAGTGAGGTGTTGTGTCACTTTCTCTCTGATAGGGGGAATTGGAACGGAACAGCGGATAAAATCAAACTGTCAATGGCTAAGCAAAAATGTAATATGTTTTATTAAAAGTGCCGCATTTCTTTGGGAAATTGCGGCACTTTTCTATTCGACAGAAAAGCCAGTTTATTTTATTCACTTTCACAAAATAACAAATATTGCATACTTTACGTCCCCGGTCAAAAGCAGAGACATAGCCGTCTAATAAAAAGGACAACAAATGACAGCGGGATTATACGCTGCCGTTCCCCACCCTCTGATTTCGATTTTGCCTATCAACTAAAAATCGAAATTGGAGGATAACCCATGAAAGAGATCAATCTGCGGGATTACTACCCGTTTTATACAACAGACACTATTGTGGAAGTACCGGATGAAGTGGCTGACCTGCTCCATGAGTATAGGCTGAACGAGGCAGCTTATATTTTGCGTACATACCGGCATAAGGCATATTTTTCGCTGGACTATGATGCAAATGTTGAGCGGGACGCACTGGTAATTGTCCTGACACCTGCTGATATTTTTGAGCAGAAAGAAGAAAATGCGAAGCTGTATAAAGCTCTGGCTTCTTTGCCAGAGAAACAGCGCAATCGGATTTCTTCACATTTTCTGCTCGGAATGAGCTTATCAGAGATTGCTAAAAGCGAAGGCTCTGCTGTTAGTTCAGTGCATGAAGGAATCCAGCGCGGACTCCGCCGCCTGAAAAAAATTTTAGAAGAAATGGAGTGAGACCCCGAAAATAAGCCCCAAAAATGAAATGAATAATAGAGGGACATATTCGGCGGGACAAGCCCGATGGGTGTGGCCGTGCAGCACATGCTCCGGTCCGCCCCAGCTATAAAAATGTCATAACTGCCACGCCCCTCGTTGCTCCTTGACAACTGAATATACGTTGCTATAGGTACGTCATTCTGTGTTCCGAGCGGCAAATGGGGCGGCGCAAAGACAGGCAGCCAGGGAGGTGATGAATCAGGCTGTCCGAGCGATCAACGCAACTCATTGACCTGGCTGTGGCAGGCCGGGCGCGATGACGGCACAGATCATAATGGTACTTTTTCACAATCCCTCACAGACTTGAAGGGAAGTCCCTGCGGTGTGCGCTTGCTCTGGCAAAGCGGCGGCATCTGCGGGGCTATGATGCGGTAAAGCTGGCCGCAGCCTATAGCAGCCCCGCTTTGTGTAGACAGAGCTGCCGGGGGGCGTGGCAAATACGGGAATCAAAATCGAAATCAGATACAATGGGCCGGACCTGTTTCTGTTTGTAGGGCAGGTCCAGCTTATTCATGTGGTTTTGATAGACCAGTAAATTTTAGGAAGGAGTTGGTAACATGGAGAATATTATTGCTGCCGGAAACGGTTCATTGGTAGACATTCGGGATGTCACCGTAGATAAGGAGCTTTCCCGCGAGGAACGGATTGCTGAATTTGTGCGCCAGATCAAAAACCCTTACCGTTTTAAGTGCGGACGTTTTACTGTCCAAGCCAGCTTTGCCGACGGCGGAGCCACCCTGGAGGAATGTATCAAGGGTATTTTGCGGTGAAGCAAAAATTTTTCAGAAAGAGGCTGACTTTCCCGTAAGAGCGTGGTACAATAAGAGTCGGAAAAGGAATTGAATACGGCATAACCACACTTCTTGAATTGCGGGGATTTTTCTGCGCAACGAAAGGAGTGTTTTTTTATGCAGGTTTATAAAGCTATTAAGTACATCCGTCTTTCCTATACGGATGACAAAACAGTGGAAAGTGACAGTGTTGCCAACCAGCGGAGGCTCATTGATGACTACATTGCTCGGCACCCGGAGATTGAAGTTGTGGCAGAAAAGATTGACGATGGTTATAGCGGCGTTCTTTTTGACCGTCCGGCATTTCAGGAAATGATGCGGATGATTGAACAGGGTGAGGCCAACTGTGTGATTGTGAAAGACCTCTCCCGCCTGGGGCGTGAGTACATAGAGACTGTCCGTTATATGCGCCGGGTATTTCCAGCCTATGGCGTCCGCTTTATCGCCATCAACGATAATGTAGACACAGAAAATGACGCTGCTGACGATCTCACCGTGTCGGTAAAAAACATTATGAACGAGGCATACAGCCGGGATATTTCCGTAAAGACCCGGAGTGCCCTGGATGTGAAGCGCCGCAGCGCTGATTTTGTTGGGGCTTTTACCATTTACGGTTATGTGAAAACCGGTGATAAACATAAGAGCCTGGAAATTGACGAGTATGCGGCGGGTGTGGTACGGGATATTTTCAGAAAGCGTCTGGAAGGATTCAGCGCTTCCCATATCGCTGATGAACTGAACCGCATGGGTATTCTCTCTTCGCTGGCTTATAAGAGGAATCACGGGATGCCCCACGCAAAAGGCGGCTATACGGACCGTAAGGACTGTAAATGGTCTGCTACTACCATCATCCGCATTTTGCAGGATGAAACCTATACCGGGACACTGGTACAGGGAAAGCAGACAACGCCCCATTTCAAGTTAAAGGAGCGTGAGGATAAGCCTTCCTCTGAATGGATTCGTGTAGAGGGCACCCATGAGGCGATTATCCAGAAACATGATTTTGACCTGGTTCAGCGGCTTCGCCGGATCGATACCCGAACCTCCCCTAAATCGGATAAGGTTTATCTGTTCTCCGGTATTTTAATCTGCGGGTGCTGCAGCTGCCGTATGACCCGCAAGACGAACCGCTACAAGGATAAGCCTTTTTTCTTCATATTCTTATCGATAAGCATCTTCCGGAGTTTTTATAACGCACAGATATAAAATATCTTCTCCATACCGATACACAAAAAGTGCCCTGTCGCTTGGCAGAGCATTCGGCCTATTGTAGCCATACCGCCAGGGCCCATTCCAACACTTGCCAGTGTTGTATGTTATGATAGCATATTTAGGCGTAAAAAACAAGAAAATGGTGGAATATCACGATTTTTGCAAAAAATAAAAACGATAAGGATTGCTCTTAAATTCCCTCGTGACGCTGACCTTGCGTCATAGTGCGCGCTGCCACAGTGTTTGTTGTGCAAGCCACTCGTGCAGGAAGTGATTATTCTTTGCTTACAGCTGCTCAACTTTGGCGCCGCTACCCACGCAAAAAACACTTGTATATGAATCTCCCCACAAATACAACTTGATTTTATATCACTTTAGTGATATAATTTGCACAGGGACACTTAGGAGGATACGGAAATGGATCATAAAATCACCCTATATCACGGCTCTGAGCAGATCGTAGAGGCTCCCGCCTTTGGGTTGGGTAGGCAGAACAACGACTTCGGGCTGGGCTTTTACTGCACGGAAAGCGAAGCGCTCGCCAAGGAATGGGCCGTATCCTCTTTGCGCAACGGCTTTGCCAATCGTTACAGCCTTGATACGGAATACCTAAAAATTCTGAATCTGAACAGTCCGGACTATACGATTCTGAACTGGATCGCCGTTTTGGTAGAGCACCGTCTGTTCTCTATCAATAATCCGGCCGCGCAGCGGGCCAAACGATACTTGATCGAAAATTTCGGCGTCAATGTCAACGCCTATGACTTGGTCATCGGCTACCGAGCCGACGACTCCTATTTCGACTTTGCGGCGTCTTTCTTGAATAATGGAATTTCCGTGCAGCAGCTTGCAAGTGCTATGCGCCTGGGCAAGTTGGGCGAACAGATCGTCGTCAAGTCTAAATACGCATTCTCCCTGCTGCATTACGAGGGATTTTCCATCGCAGAAAGGGAAAAATATTATGTTCTCCGCAAGGCGCGAAACGACGAAGCCGACCAGCTTTATTCGAAAATGCTCGAAGAGGCGACTGACGGCCTGTACATGCTTGACATTATGAGAGGAGGCATCCAGAACGATGACCCACGCATACCAAGAAATGTATCTAAATAATGCGCAGGCCTTGCTGGGCGATGCCTTCGACTATGCCATCAACGCATGCGGAATCGCCGGAGGTAGCTTCATGGAACTGTTTTCCGTCAGCTCCGTCAGCAACCGGATCGAGAACGGCGAAGCGGCCTATATTATGGGGAAAAGTGGTATCGAAGCGGCTGTTGATGTCCTTGTTGAGACCACGGGCAAAGCGCCGACTGCCAAGCCAAAAGTCAATTTCAACCGTTCCAGAGAATATTGGATCGGCTGGGCTGTCGCCTACTACCAGTGGTTCTCCGGCAGGAAGTTCAGCGATATTTTTAAGGTTCTCTCGTTTGAAGATTTAGAGCGGATGTATGCGCCTCTCCACGAAGCGGACATCAGCAAGTTTGCCGATATTGCCGATGCCAAAGTACGCGAGCACTTCGCTGATACCAACCTCAAGCGCATCCGCACGCTCTATGGCTGCACGCAGGCGGAGCTTGCCAGACGAAGCAATGTCAGCCTTCGGTCGATTCAAATGTATGAGCAGCGCAACAAGGACATCAACAAGGCCAGCGCGGAAACTGTTCTCAGCCTCGCGAAAGTCCTCGGCTGCACAATGGAGGATCTTCTGGAAAAGTGAGCCGGTGGCGGAAAGACGGACTTTCCCTTAAAATGCCCATCAAATTAAGGGAATATGATAACCGATAAGGGTATTTTTGTTATGAAAGGAGCAACTGACATGGATAAAGAGCGTATGGCAGAATTTCGCCCTCAAAGGCAACGCGGCTGGAGTATGATTTAGTGACGCGAGTTGCGGAGAGTGAGTTCTATCTCCAGAAGGTAAATGCGTGATGCTATTCTTTGTCTATAGCGCCGCAGCTTCTGAGCCGCCACCCCGCAGAAACCACTTGCATAATACCCTCCCCAGAGTTACAATACAGACCACACAGCAACGAGAAACGCTTCCCATCCGGCACCGGTGAATGTTCACCGAAAAACGGGCGGGAAGCGTTTTTGCCCACATAGATTACCACAGACGGCTCCGGAACACCCGGAAACAGCGGAGATAAGAGCGTCAAAGAGTAAGTGAAACAAATTAAAAAGCGCCGAAAACCGCCATAAACGAGCGGAAAAAGTATTCCCGATAAGTTTGGGAGCAGGATGCCGCAGGTTCGAATCCTGTCACTCGGACCACCTTTCCCAGAAAAACCGCCTTTTTAGGCGGTTTTCCTGTGTTATTAGTTCAATTTTTGAAGTGTGATTGACCACATCCCAATTGTGGTCAGAGCGGTAAAGTAGCAGTTGCGCCCTTGGTACTGAGGAACGCCGAAGACCGCAAAATCCCTAACCCCTCCCTAACGGATGCAACTTCCGTATTTTCGACGCAGATACGTCGGAAACTTGAATTTTCCAACATTATCCACTGTAATAATTCTACGGTAGGCCTTTGCGCCTCAGCCGTGTGGGTGTATTCCCATGCGGTCCTTTTAAAATAACAATGGCTGTCCGGGGAGATATGTAATATGATTAAAGTTGTATATTTCGACGACCAATCTGCAACAGATTATCTTTACATATAGGATGGTGGAGCTAAAGTTCAAACCTCAGATAAGGTAAAAGAAAAAAGTGGAGAAATTGCTAATAAAACATCAGCAGGTTTATTTGCCAAGCTATCTTGGCTGCCCTTTTTGGGTGGAGAAAGCGCCACAGAAATTGATACGAATTTAGGGCATAAAAGTAATCGCTTTCGCCAGCTTTTCTTTGCACTCCGACTGCGTTTTGGCGGACACGCTTTTCTGGATGGCTTTGCCGGTGACCGGGTCGATGCCCTGGGTATATCTGCCCTCCCAACGGCCGCTGGGCTTTTTACGGATGCTGCCCTCGCCGTTGGCTCGTTTCTTTGCCATTTATGATCCCTCCTTTTTAACACAAACACATACCACAGAATCTCCGAAAAAGCTATCATAATATCTCAGATTTTTTCACGGCCTGCTCGTCGATCCATTCCATGAATTTGTCACGGGGGACGATGATGCGGCTGCCCAGAGTGATGGTGGGGAAATCCCTGCGGTGGGCTACCTCGTAGGCATGAGCCAAGCCGATGCCCAGGACACATCCTCCACGGTCAGCATCAGCGGGAGTTCATCAAACGAATTCTATTTGGATTTTCTCATTCAGTTCCTTTCTGCCTTTCGCCCAGAAGGATTTTATTCTTTGTTTTACGGCCCAGTTTTTGAGCCGCTTACATGGTCATGTCAGGCCACTGCTCCTCATGGTCGTCCGGTTTATGACCCGCCATGCGCTTTTCTTGAAGCTTCTTCAGCCGCTTCCGGTCGATCTGAACACCTCCGGGGCAGGACTTGGGTACGGAGTTGTCCCGGAACACCCGACTCATGTGGTGGAGCAACCGGGTCAATGCCAGCATCGCAGAGGGCGGACGGTTTTCCTCCAAGTGGTTCAGAAGGTACTGTGCATACTGATTGCCTTGCTCGGTGGATTGGGTCAGCCAATATGCGGCTTTCTCCTCGTCGCGGGGAACCTCCTTACCAGCAAGGTATAGCTTGCCCAGCATATACTGGGCGCAGGGATTTCCTCTCTCTGCCGACTTGGCAAACCACTCCACCGCTCTTGCGGTATCCTTTTGGATCGTCTGCACCAGCTCCAGCATTTCCCGCCGCACCTCCCGCACCAGCTCATTTCTGGAATCAGACTTCTGTTCGTAGAGATGGAGCATTTCGTTGCGGAAAATATCGTTGGTGAGCTTGGACTTGATCTGACGGATGCCCTCTTTGGAGAGGTAGGCCTGTCCCGGCTTTACGGACCAGGCCATCATGTGGATGTGCGGGTGCTCGCCCTCGTCGTGAAAGGCGGCGTACCAGCAGAAGTCACCGGGCGGTATCTTCGCGGGTATGTTGTGTGATCCACATTCCTCCTTTGCCCTCATCTGTAAACTATCTTTTTCGCCTCCTCCGTGTCAGCATAAAAAGAGACCGTGCTCCCGGGAGCACGGTCAGAGATGGAATGACCTTCCGAGCGGATTACCGTATGGCGGAGAGTGTCCATGCTCTCATAGATACTCTGTCGAAGGCCATGTGGATTCGTCGGCGCAGATACCGTGCCGTACCGAACCAGGGGCAACCTCACCCGGGTGAAATCGTCCTTCTATTATTACTTAGAAAAAAATCGAAAAATCGGAAGGTCTGGAATTATAAACTTTTTGTGAATGCAGAAAGGGCGGTGAGCTCCTGTCCTTCAAGGATACTCAGTCGTACAAAGAACTTTGGTTATGGCTGTCATGTTCCAGAATTCCTTTCGCAGAGAAACAGAAAGGCTGCTGCGCCAGCATTGGGCCAGCCTGAATGGATCGCAGAAAAATCGATTTCTTATGCGGCTGGCCGGTTTCGGCGTGTGCGATGGAAGATCAGTCCCACGAACAGACCCACAGCGGCAGGGCAGATCCAGCCCAACCCCAGCTCGAAGAAGGGCAGATAGCTGTCAGCGAAGCCGATGACAGCGGAGACAGCAGGGGTCTCCGTGATGGCCTTGGGCAGCGCCTTCACGAAATCGAAGAGGGCGGCCGCCAGCGTGAAGCCCGTGACCCACCGATACACCACGGTATCGTGGCCATACAGATTTCCCAGCAGCGCCAGCAGGATCAGGGTGATGGCCAGTGGGAACAGGAACATCAGCACCGGCAGAGAGATGGCGATGATGGCGTTAAGGCCGATGTTGGTGACCAGCAGGGAAAAAATACTGAAGCAGATGGCCCAGAAACCGTATTTCGGCCCATTTGGGAACATGGCGGTGAAGGTTTCGGCACAGCTGGTGACCAGACCGATGGAGGTCTTGAGACACGCCAGGATCACCGTCAGTGCCAGCACCACCAGCCCGGCCCGCCCCAGATAGTGCTCAGCAATGACAGCGAAGGCCTCGCCACCGTTGGTGCAGGAAACGGTAAGGGAGTGGCTCCGGGTCCCCACGATGGTGACGGCCACATAGATGCCGCCCATGAACAGGCAGCTGAAAATGCCGGAGAGCACCGTATTTTTGGCGATAGCGCCGGGCTCCGTGACGCCCAGCCCCCGGATGACGTTGATGACCACGATACCGAAGGCCAGACTGGCCAGAGCATCCATGGTGTTGTAGCCCTCCAGAAAACCGGCGAAGAAGGGAGCCGCAGCATAGGCCGCCGACGGCGTCACGTCGGCGATGCGGTCTGTGGGATGCAGCAAGGCCGTCACCACCAGAATGGCCAGCACCAGCAGGAACAGCGGCGTCAGCAGCTTTCCCACCCACGTCAAAATTTTGCCGGGGCGCAGAGAAAAGAACAGCACGGCGGCGAAGAACACGCAGGAGAACGCCGCCAGCAGCACCGTGGCGTTGACATTCTCACCCAGCAGCGGCTCGATGCCCACGGTGAAAGACGTGGAGGCGCAGCGGGGAATGGCGAAGAAGGGACCGATGGTCAGGTACAGAGCGCAGGTGAAGAAGATGCTGTACCGAGGACTCACCCGCCCGGCCATCTCCTGCAGGCCGTTGCTGCGGCTGATACCCTGTGCGGCTACGCCCAGGAGGGGGATGCCTACGCCGGTGATCAGCAGACCGGTGATGGCGGGCCATACATTGCGCCCGGCCTGACTACCCAGAAAAATGGGAAAAATCAGGTTTCCTGCCCCGAAGAACAGGCCGAACAGCATGGTGGCGATGAAGAATTGCTGGCTGAAGGTCAGCCGGTTGGTTTGTGCTTTCATAAATACATTCCCCCAGTTTAATTGCGTGCCAGTATAACACAGTTTTGATCGGGCGTCAAGAAAAATCGCAGACATTTGTATCTGATGCGCGGATGAATGGATATAATGTCCTTTTCAAACGTATCTTTGTGTGCTATAATAGGACAAAGGAGGCGATGTACTTGCAATACGGAGAGGTGCGGCAGGCGCACTTTTTGGAGCGGCCCAACCGGTTCATCGCCCATGTAGAGCTGGAGGGCGAGACGGTGGTGTGCCATGTGAAGAACACAGGCCGCTGCCGGGAGCTGCTGGTGCGGGGGGCCACGGTCTATCTGGAGCGTGGGACCAATCCGGCCCGCAGGACGGCGTGGGACCTCATCGCCGTGGAGAAGGGCCACCGGCTCATCAACATGGACGCTCAGGCCCCCAACCGCATTTTTGCCCAGTGGATTCGCCAGCAGGAGCCGGAGATCACCGTCCACCCGGAGTACCGTTACGGGGACTCCCGGCTGGACTTCTGTCTGGAGCGACCGGAGGGGCTGCACTTGGTGGAGGTGAAGGGCGTGACGCTGGAGCGGGAGGGCCACTGCCTGTTCCCGGACGCCCCCACGGAGCGTGGTGTCCGGCATCTGCATGAGCTGATGCGGGCCGTGGAGGAGGGCCACCGGGCCACGGCCTTCTTCGTGATCCAGATGGCGGACGTGCTGGACTTTGCCCCCAACGACACCACTCACCCAGCCTTTGGCGAAGCCCTGCGGGAGGCGGCGCGCCGGGGCGTGGAGATCGTGGCCTACACCTGCCGGGTGACGCCGGAGACGGTGACGCTGGACGACGTGACGGCCTACCTCCGGGGGCT
>OIWN01002737.1_pt1 | contig 11372 bp, 10 predicted proteins | sample 1587591 | NCBI WGS metagenome assembly OIWN01 (sample SAMEA3888901, study PRJEB22519) | human gut metagenome | biome: human gut; feature: human-associated habitat; material: faeces | place: Denmark | collected 2010 | reverse complement strand
AGCCCTTGGCGCGCCTTTGGTGACTTTCCCCGCGACGGGAAAGTCACCCGGGGTTTGGGGCGGAGCGCCCAAATGGTGGGTCGCAGTAGCTACCAGCTCCGCAGAAACTCCCCAGGGGGGAAGCCCCCTTCTATACGCTGTAAGGCAAAATCATCAGGCTGATAAAACAAAGAATCCCCACCGCCAGGTTGATGGCGGTGACCACCCACCGGCGCTTGACGGCCGAATAGACGACGGTGGCCAGCAGCAGGATGAGCGCCAAAATCCAGCTGATAAAGACCGGCGTGCTCTGGAAGCCGTTGGTATACAGCAAATAGAGGACCAGCATCAGCACGCTCAAAGCCTGCAAAATCAGATACACGCGGTCGTGAAGCAGTTTTTTCATCGGGAAAACCTCCTGTCGGTCGCTTGTGCGGCAGGGAAAGGAGCCGCTTTTTACCAGTATAGCACGCAACTATGAATTTTTCTACAAAAAACAGAGAAACCCCCTTGACAACGGGGAATAAGTGTGATACTGTATATATACGATATATACAGTATATACGGACATAAGGATTGGTGATCTTTTGAATCTGATTATCAGCAACTCCAGCGGGAAACCGATCTACGAGCAGATCACCGACCAGATCAAAACAAGCATCCTCAGTGGGGAATTGCAGGAGGGCCAGGCGCTTCCCTCGATGCGCGCGCTGGCGCGGGATCTGCGCATCAGCGTCATCACCACCAAGCGGGCTTATGAAGATCTGGAGCGGGACGGATTTGTCGTGACAGTGGCTGGAAAGGGGTGCTTTGTGGCGCCCCGCAATTTGGAACTGATGCGGGAGGAGCACCGCAAAAAGGTGGAGGAGGCGCTGACAAAGGCGATCGAGCAGGCAAAGGCAGCGTCGATCGACCTGCCGGAGCTGGTCGAAATGCTCACCCTGCTGTACGAAGAGTAGACTGCCTGCACGAAAGGACAGGGAATTCTATGGAAAACACGATGATCTTACAGGTGAACAATCTTTGCAAAAATTATTCGCAGTTTGCATTACAAAATGTCAGCTTCTCGCTGCCAAAGGGCAGCATCATGGGGCTGATCGGCGAGAACGGCGCGGGCAAATCGACCACTATGCGCCTGATTCTGGGGCTCTGCAAGCCGGATAGCGGCAGCGTCTCGGTCTTTGGACACGAGGGCGTGACCGCCGCCGACCGCGAACAGATCGGCGTGGTCTTTGACGAGCTGCCCTTTAACCAGACCATCTTTACCTCCCATCTGGGCAAGGTGATGGCGGGCATCTACCAGAACTGGGACATGGAACTCTATCAGCAATACCTCAAGCGGTTTGCCCTGCCGGATAAAAAGGAGCTCAAGGAATTTTCCCGCGGCATGAAGATGAAGCTCTCGCTGGCGGTGGCGCTCAGCCACAACGCAAAGCTGTTGATCCTCGACGAGCCGACCAGCGGCCTGGACCCGGTGGTGCGCTCGGAGATTTTGGACATTTTCCTGGAATTTATTTCGGACGGGGAGCGGTCGATCCTGGTCTCCTCCCACATTACCAGCGACCTGGAGCGCATCGCCGACTACATCACCTTCATCCATCAGGGCAAGGTGCTGCTCAGCGAAAATAAGGACGAAATTCTCTACGGGTACGGCATCGCCAAGGCCGGCCGCGAACAGCTGCACCGGGTGGACCGCGCGCTGGTGGCCGCCATCCAGGACACCCCCTACGGCAGCGAGGCGCTCATCACCGACCGGGAACGCTTTGAGCGGGAGTACCCCGACATCGTGCTCGACCCGGTCGACTTCGACGAGATGATGGTGCTGCTCTGCCGCGGCCAGAAGCTGTAGGAAAATGGTTTTGATGATTGTTTTTTGAAGGAAAGAAGGGTCTTTATGAAAGGTCTTATTATGAACGATCTGTTCTCGCTGCGCAAGCTGCTGCGCTCGGTCGCGATGGTCTTTGTCTTTTTCATGGTGCTCTGGGGCGCGATGGGCCAGCCGGCCTCGGGCGCTCTGATGATCGGAGTACTGAGCGTCAGCTATATGCTCAACCTGTTCTCCTACGACGAATTTTACCACTGGGACCAGTATGCGGCCATCCTGCCGGTCAGCAGCAGGCAGCTGGTGCTGGCAAGATATGCAAGCTTTGCCCTCACCTCGCTGACAGCCACCGCCGTCGCCGCGGTGTATATGCTGGTGATGCAGGTGCCGCTCGACGAGTTTGTCATGGTGGTCATCGCTTCACTTTGCATGCAGACCTATACGGCGGCGATCATCATCCCCTTTGCCTACAAGTTCGGCGTGCAGAAGGGCAGAATCTTCTACATGCTGTTGATGTTCGTCCCCTTCGGCATCTTTTTGGGAGCCTTAGGGATTGCGTTTGAGGGCGGCGGTGCGCAGGCGGTCAATCAGATCGCATTTTTGATTTTCGCCGCACTGTTGGTGATTTTCCTTGTCGGGGTGCTGATTTCCATCCGCATCTCGATCCGGATTGTCAGCCGCAAGCAGTATTAGCCGCCCCAAATTTGCCGCAGCAGCCAGACGCTTTCCCCGGCGGCGCGCCAACCGGCGGGGATCAGCACGCCGTACTGCCGGTAGAGCCGGCTGGCGGTCCGCTGCAGCTGGCGCAGCTCACCAGAAGAAATCTCCATCTTCCATCCAAGGAAACTCAATGAAAAGGCATCTGTCCCCCCGGACAGGTGCCTTTTCCCGTCTTCGGCAAGGCGGCTGGAGCTGGGCAGCACCACCGAGAGCGCCGGTTCCTGTACGCTGTCACCGTGGTAGGCGACGTAAAAAAAGCCGGACAGAAAGCCGATGAACAGGGCGGTAATCAAAAAACTTTGCCAGAACAGGCGCGCCTGCCGCCTGGACGGCAGGCGGATGTGCGAGGACAAAAGGCGCATGACAACTCCTCCTTATTCCTTCTTCTGATGGACAGGATGCGCAGCAGAGGGGAAACTATGCGTCCTTTGCAAAAAGAAGAAAAAAATCCAGCCGCCGGGAACCTTGCCCGATGGCTGGACCAATATCAAAAAGGGAGTTAAACCAATTGGCTGAGCAGAAAGAGGACAAGCAGATGGATGGGGTAAAACCAGTAGAAGCCCCACTGGATCAGCTTGCTCTTGGGTCCGCGCTGGCCGTTGTAGCGGCGCAGCAGAGGGATGGAAAAGAGGATGCCGAGCTTTGCCAAAACCGAGGTGCCGTAGGCCAGAGCCTGCAGCTCGTACAGGGTGGTGACGGCGATGTGGGAGGCGGTCTGCGGGTTCTTTTCCCCGTGGAAGATGCCGAACAGCAGCACCATCAGCACCGCGATGTAGTTCCAGTCCGCCGGGTAGGCAAGCAGGCAGCAGACCCCGATTCCGATGAGCTTGCGCACCATGCCCCAGTCCTTGCGGTGGTAGATGGTCAGGGCAATCAGCCCCAGCAGCAGCGCCCACAGCACGTCGGTGGCCTGCCAGAAGGCCCAGACGTTGTAGCCAAAGCAGAGGGCAAAGGGGACGTGGGAGATGACCGCCATGACAAAGAGCCGCTTCATGTACCACCACAGATTGGAGGTGTGGTAGTAACCTTCCGCAATCAAAAAGCACATGATGGGTGCGGTCAGCCTCCCGGGCATCCGCAGCACCTCATAGATGGCCAGATCGTGCGGGATAAACACAACCATGCAGTGGTCAAACACCATGGCCGCGATGGCGATTAGCTTGAGCTGGTTGGAGGTGAAGGTGATTTTTTCTGCTTTTGCTTTGGTGTATTCTATCTGCATGGGATTCGCGACAGCCTTTGCCATTTGGTATCCTCCTTTCAAGTATGTTTACTCTGCGCTGGCTCCTTCGATGGTCACCGGCTCGGTGGAGTGGCAAACCAGCTCCCAGGCATCCTGATCCGCAGGAAAGAGGATGACGGCGGAGGCGTCCCGCGCCATCAGTTCCGGGGTGGCCAGGATGACGCCCTCTTCGTTAAGACCCGGGTCGCCCATCGAGGCGGTGCCCCACTCGGCATAGCGGCGGGACTGGTAGGGGTCATACACCAGATAATAGCCGGTGCCGTTCTGCTCGACATAGCCGTTGATGACCATGTAGTGCTGGGCGGGGGTGAAGTTTGCCGTGCCGGCAGTTTCATGGACAATCGCCATGGCGTTGTCGTTCTGGATGGCGTCCAGGATGTAGTCCCAGTCCACCTCCTGCTGCCCTTCAGTCGGGTCGGTGTAGTAAATTTTCGGCTCCACAATGCCGAACAGGTCGGCCGCCACCGTCATAAAGGTGTCGTCGACACCGGAGGCGGTGATGCGGTAGCCGTTTTCCTGCACATAGTCGATCAGGTCGGTGGGGTCCAGCTCGCGGTGCAGGTAGGTGGAGCCGACCATCGTCATCGACATGACGCCGCAGGCGCGGTCATAGGCGGTGTCGTCCACCTCGTTGGGGCTGGCGGCGTTCGGGAAGGGATAGTCCCGCCAGTCCGGGTCGGTCTGCGCCACATAGTAAAGCCCCAGGTCGGAGCCGTCGCGCAGCAGGCTGCCGTCGATGCCCGCCTCAATCATCTGGGCCTTGTAGACAGTGTAGATGTCCTGCTGCATCTCCTCGGGCAGGTTAGGCAGGAGGTCCAGCAGATAGACCGTCTGCTCGCTCATGCTGGTCTGGGGTTCCAGCTGGCAGAAGGTGTACAACGTCTCCACCAACGTCTGCAGGTGGGTGTCGTAGTAATCCAGCACCTCCGGCCGCGCCTGGGTGTGGGAGACAAACTGCAGCTCGCTGTCGCCGTAGGTGGCAAAGAGCGCAGCTTTGATCTCCGAGACGGTTTCAGAGCGTTCGCCCGGCAGGGTGCCTTCGGTGGTGTCCAGCGAGGTGAGCGTATCCTCCGAGAGCAGGATGGGGTAAAACTCCACGCCGCCGAAGGTGAAGGTCGGCAGCGGCTCGGGTTCGGGCTGTTCAGCTTCGGTGGATTCCGCCTCGGTGGAGGTTTCAGCCTGCGCGCTCTGCGACTCGGCAGCGGAATCTTCCGGGGTGGAGGTTGCCGACCGGCTGCACCCGGCAAAGGAGGCCAGAATCAGCAGCGCAAGCAGGATGCCCTTCCAAGATTTCATAAAAATTCACTCCTGTTCGTTATTCATTCATGCTGCCGCATCTGTTCGATGAGAAAAGAAAAACAAGATGGAACATTTTTTCTATTTTTGTACGGTCTTCGCATAACAGCAAGCAGAAAAGAGGGGGGAAGGATGCGGCTTCGTTTTTGATTTCCAATTTGTCTAATACACGACAAAAGACTGTAAATGAAAGGGAGAAAATCCAAAAAAGAATCATGAAACGACAGATTTCGTCAAAATGACACACCTTTACCCCTTTATCATACCACATTTTGCATGAGAGAGGAAGAAGCAATTGGTTTCTAGTCTGTAAATTCGCAGATGATGAGGATGACATTTTGTACGAAAGGTTGTTCTGATTTTTGGGCGGGTGTAAAATTTTTGCCACGTGAAGGGATTTGTCGAATATCGAATAAATATACAAGTATATTGTAGGTCATCCTGTGCAGAATAGCAAATACTTATTTTGAATGTAAAAGGATAGCCAAAACTTATGGATACCTCCGGGGCAGCGCAAAAAAAGAGCCCTCCGGCCGGGGCCGGAAGGCTCTGAAAAGATGGTTGTGGGTTTTGTCTGGCAGGCTAATAGCTATAGCCGATGTAGTCGCGCGCGTCCAGGAAAGCGCCGCTGCTGCTGATAATCTCGAAGTGGCAGTGGTTTCCGGTCGCGTTGCCGGTTCGTCCAACATAGCCAATGACCTGTCCCTGGTCGACCTGCTGGCCGACATAGGCTGCCAGCTCGCTGCAGTGCGCGTAGCGAGTTCTGGTGCCGTCCGGGTGGCTGATCAGGATGTTGTATCCATAGCCGTTGGACCAGCCGGCGTAGATGACCGTGCCCGCCTTGGCGGCCCAGATGGTGGTGCCTGGGTCCGCGGCGATGTCGGTGCCGGTGTGGTTATAGTAGCCCCAGATCGGGCAGGAGATGTAGCCGCCGTTGACCGGCCAGATGTAGCCGCCGACATTGGATTCGGTGGACGGGGTGCCGGAACCGCTGAAGTTGTACTGGGTGCTGGTCAGCGATCCGACCACGATTTGGGCGTTGACCGGCTCGACGATGACCGTCTCGGAGAGGACGGTGCGCTCGGTCTCATAGCCGTTGATGTAGGTGATCTGGCTGACGACCTCCTCCAGGCCGTTCTGTCCCTCCTGCACAACCTCCTCATAGGTCGATTCCTTGTTGTGGTCGACCTCGGTCTCGGTGGTGTAGGGGATTTCCCGCTCCTCGGTGACGGTGCGGACCATCTGTGTCTGCAAAAATGGCTGCTCGTGGGAGATAATCAGCGTGTCGCCCACCAGCATGGTCTGGGTGACCTCGGGGTTTAAGTCGATCAGCGTCTGGGTGGGGATGCCGACCTTGTCCGCAACCAGCGAAGGCGAGTCGCCCTCCTGGATGGTGTAGGTCTGTTCGCCCTCCACGACGGTGTCGAGTTTGGCGTTGATGGCGTCCAGGCTCTCGATGGAGGAGACTGGATAGAGGCCTTCCTCCACGCGGATGGACTGTACAAAGGTGACCACGGCGTCCTCCGGAATGGTGGTGGCCGTTTCTTCGGTCTGGGTTGTATCTTCTTCTGTTTGGGTGGTGTCCTCGCCGGAAGGTTGTTCCTCGGCGGGCTGTTCCTCCTCGCTGCTCTGCTCGCCGGCGGTGTCGTCGGACGATTCTTCCGCAGGGGCGGAGCCGTCGGAGATGATCAGTTCCTCGCCCACCAGCATGGTGCGGCTGACCTCAGGGTTGAGGTCGGTGAGGGTTTCCACCGAGACGTCAAATTCGATGGCGATATCCCACAGCGAGTCGCCCTCCTGGATGGTGTAGGTCTGCCGCTGGCCGGAAGAAGTGGAGGATGGTTCCTCGGTATCCTCGGCGGCGGGCTGATCCTCCTGGGAGGTCGTCTCTGCGGCAGGTTCCTCGACGGTTGTCTCTTCCTCCGTCTGCTGTGAGGAGGAGGAGTTGGAAGAACCTTCGGAAATAATTAATTCTTCGCCCACCAGCATGGTCTGGCTGACGTCGGGGTTAAGCTCGGTGAGGGTTTCGACCGAAACGCCGTATTCCATCGCAATGTCCCACAGCGAGTCGCCCTCCTGGATCACATGGGTCTGGGCGGGGGAGCTTTGCGGCTCCTCGGTGGATTCTTCAGGTTCGGTGGCTTCCTCCGGTGGGGTTGTCTCCGCTGGTTCGGTAGCTTCTTCGGGTTCGGTGGTTTCTTCCGGCTGGGTGATTTCTTCCTCGGCGGGCTGCAGCTCGCTGACCGGAACGCCGGGCTGGTAGGTGCCGTCGCGGCGGGATTTTAAGCTGAGCAGCAGCTCGTCCCCATCAGAGACCGCGCCGATAAATTCGTCATCGACATACAGGCCGGCGCCCTCGGCAATCTCGTTGCCGGAAGCGCGGATGATGTTGTTGATGAGGATGTCCTCGCCGGAGATCTGGTCGTCCTGAACAACTTCCAAAGAATAGATCGGCACGCTGTCTTCCGGAGGCAGATAAGCCTCGTTGACAATGCGCTCACGCACCTTGGCTTCCGCCTCGGTGAAGGCCGATTCTGAAAGGATATAGCCGATGTGCTCGCCGTTATATTCGACCCGCAGGCCGTAGCGCAGTGTGCCAAAATGCTGGACGGTGAGGGTCAGCACCACCATGGCCGCGATGGGCAGCAGGTAGTTGACCGCGCGGGTCATCATCTTTGCGGCGGGAGCAATGGCCTTTAAAAATGCCAGCGGATGCAGCTTGCCGCTCTGTTGACGGCGGCGCTTCCACTCCTGTAAAGCCTGGAAGGTGCGGTCAAACGCCACCTTCCATTCATATTTCCAGGATTTCTGGGTGATGGAGGCGGCTGCGCGCTGCTCCCGGATATCAAGATAGGCGCTGCGAATCTTCCACTTTAGGTGCAGGCAGGTTTTGCGCAGGACCCGGCGGGAGCGGCGGCAGTAACGAATAATCCTTGCGCCGAGCAGATAGCAGACGGCGTAGATCAGGTATGCCAAAGAAACGTGTTCAGCAGGACCAGAAGCGGCCGGTTTGGTTGATTTACTGTTTTCTGGGTTTGACACCCGTAACTCGCTCCTTTCCCTGTAGATCAAAAAAGTGACAACTTCAAATTGTGACAGCTTTTTTTATTATAAGCGTTTTTTGTCCCGGATTCAAGATTTGTAACAGGATTGATACCGAAAAAGCGGTCGAGACAGGCAAAACCGCCCCCACAATTGGCAGTTTTGAATGCCTGTGACTGTGTAAGGTGCACAACCGGCGCATCATGGAGGACGTTTATAAGTTTAACGGAATTTTTTAAATAAGAACAGGGCCAAATTATAGACGTTTTGTGAAGAAACAATGGACGAACCATTATTTCCTGGGTGATTTGTAAAAGAAGCGGTTCGACTGAGGGACTTTCTGGCGGGGAACTTTGGGAAAATAGTTGGCGGCTCTTTTAAAACCAGGCAGGATTTGATACAATAAAAGGAAAGAACAAGACAGAAAAAGGAGAGGTTTGACACCATGAAGCAGAATAGAGGATATCCGCAGCTGACCGTCACCAAGCGGGCGGAGCATTCGATCATCAAGGGCCACCCGTGGGTCTATTATAATGAAATCACCGCCGGGCAGCCCTTTGCCGACGGGGAGCTGGTGGATGTTGTGAGCCAAAAGGGCAGCTACCTGGGCACCGGCTTTGCCAACAGCAACAGCAAGATTCGGGTGCGCTTAATTTCCCGCAACGCCAACGACCGCTTTGACGATGCCTTCTTTGAGCGGCGGCTGCGCTACGCCATCGACTACCGCCGCACCGTGATGGGGGAGGACTTCTCCAACTGCCGCCTCATCTTCGGCGAGGCCGACCAGTTCCCGGGACTGACGGTCGACCGCTTCGGCGACATTCTGGTGGCGCAGGTGCTTTCGTTGGGCATCGAGCGGCGCAAGGGGATGCTGTTTGCCGCTTTGGCAAAAATCTTTGACGAGCTGGGAGAGCCTCTCCGCGGCATCTATGAGCGCAACGACGTAGCCATCCGCGAGCTGGAGGGGATGGAGCAGTATAAGGGCTTCTACCCGCTGCCCGACCGGCCGCTCCCCGATTCCACCACGACCACCATCACCGAGAACGGCATCACCTATGCGGTAGATTTTGAAAACGGGCAGAAGACCGGCTTCTTTCTCGACCAGAAATACAACCGCCAGGCGGTGGCAAAGCTGAGCCGCGGCAAGCGGGTGCTGGACTGCTTTACCCACACCGGGTCTTTTGGTTTAAACGCAGCCAAGGGCGGCGCGGCGTATGTGCTGAGCGTGGATATTTCCGAGAGCGCCATTGAGATGGCGCGGGAGAATGCCCGCCGCAACGGGCTGGAGGACAGGGTGGAGTACCTTGCGGAAAATGTATTTGACCTGCTGCCCACCCTCTCCGAGCCGGAGATGGTGCGGCGGTACGGGCAGTTTGACTTCATCATCCTCGACCCGCCGGCCTTCACCAAGTCCCGCCAGACGGTGGAGAGCGCGGCGCGCGGCTACAAGGAGATAAACCTGCGGGCGATGCGCCTGCTGCCGCGCGGCGGTTACCTTGCCACCTGCTCCTGCTCCCATTTTATGACCGAGAGCTTATTTATCAAGATGCTGCACCAGGCGGCGGCCGACGCCGGGGTTTCGCTGCGGCAGATTGAGGCGCGCCAGCAGTCGCCCGACCACCCGATTCTCTGGAACGTCGAGGAGACAAACTACCTGAAATTTTATCTGTTCCAGGTGGTCTAGGATTGACCAAATGAGCCAACAAAAACTGCCCCTCCGAGCGGATTTTCCTCGGAGGGGCAGCGTGTTATTTTACCTTGTTTTTCTTCATCATGCGGTCGTTGGCGGAGATCAGGCTTTCAGCAATGTAGTCGAGCTGTTCTGCCTCCTCGTAGCGGTCGACCAGTGGGCTCTCCTGCAGCTCCTCGTAAGCGCCGCTTTCGCGGTAGGCAAACTTGAGCAGGATTGGGGTGACGATGGTGGTGACCACCACCATGATGATGACAGGGGCGAAAAAGATGTCCGGCATCAGGCCGAGGGCGGCGCCCTTGTCGGCGACGATCAGCGCGACCTCGCCGCGGCAGACCATGCCGATGCCCACCTGTTGACACTGCCGGCCCTTGAGTCCGCACAGCTTGGCGCCCAGTCCGCAGCCGATAATCTTGGTCAGCACCGCGATCAGTGCCAGCAGGATCGAAAAGACGATGATCCGGCTGTTCATCTCCGGCAGCTCGACCTTTAAGCCGATGCTGGCAAAGAAGATGGGGGTCAGCAGCAGGTTCCGGGCCGTTGGCTCCACGATGGGGCCGCCGGCGGCCATGGAGTAGCCGGTGGATCCGGTGGGTGTGCTGGCGATAACGCCGTCGCCGCCGACCTTGGTGAGCTGGCCCTCCTCTGTAAAGATATTCAGCCTTACAACCCTTGCAATGGAGCCCTTGGAGATGACGGCGTCGTTGAGAGCGATGTTGTTATACACGGACTTTCCGCCCCGGAGGACGGACACGTCCAGCATCATCCGGGACTCCACGTCGAAGCTCCAGTCCGCCAGATCCCGCAGGCGGTCCAGCTCGTCCACCTCCAGCTCCGACATGAATCCGAGGCTTCCCAGATTCACTCCCAGCACCGGGACGCTGTGCAGTGCCACCGTCCGGGCCAGATGCAGAATGGTGCCGTCGCCGCCGAAGGCGATGAGCAGATCCGCCGAGCGGATCTCCTGATGCAGCGGGGTGATTCGCAGGCCCAGCTCCGCACCATAGCCCTCCCGCTGGAAGGGCAGGCACACCACCGTCTGAAAATGCAGGGCATCCAGCAGCTTTTTGGCCTCCTTGCACACCCGCAGCTCGCTATCCCGATAGGGATTGGGGCAGAGGATCACTTTTTTCATATCTACTCCTCCTCAGTCCTTCAGCTGACTGTGCGACTCCGCCACCAGCGCCGGCAGGTCAAAGCTGCCGTCCGGCTCATCGCACTTTTTCAAATAGCCAAGATATTCGATGTTCCCCTCCGGTCCACGGATGGGAGAATAGGTGATTCCAAGCACTGTAAAGTGGTTTTCCCTGGCATGGGTCAGGAAGTGCTCCAGCACCTCCTGATGCACGGCGGGATCCCGCACCACGCCTTTTTTACCCACCTTTTCCCGGCCGGCCTCGAACTGGGGCTTGATGAGGCAGGCGATCTCACCCCCCTGCCGCAGCAGGCCGTACAGCGCCGGGAAGATCAGCTTCAGGGAGATAAAGGACACGTCGATGCTGGCAAAATCCAGCGGATCGGGGATCTGCTCCGGAGTCAGATACCGGGCGTTGGTGCGCTCCATGCACACCACACGGGGG
>OIWN01002735.1_pt1 | contig 11388 bp, 10 predicted proteins | sample 1587591 | NCBI WGS metagenome assembly OIWN01 (sample SAMEA3888901, study PRJEB22519) | human gut metagenome | biome: human gut; feature: human-associated habitat; material: faeces | place: Denmark | collected 2010 | reverse complement strand
ATCTGCCGCACCTCGCTCGCCGTATCGGCACTTAGAATTATGCGGTATTGCCTTATATCTTACACCAAATTTAGATAAAATGCCATTAAACAACCAAAAGCAGCGGCAAGCCAAAGCTGCCGCCGCTGCAAAATTATGATTGCGCCGCTGGTAAATATTATGCCTGCTGCCCGGTTGGAACATATTGCAACACGTTTTCGGAAACATGGGTGTTGAAAAACTGGATCAGCGGTCCCAGGCAGAACGCACAGATCAGGGTGCCCAGCCCCAGCAGCCCGCCCAGCAAAAAAAGCCAGCAATGCGCACAGCGTATCCGTAAAAAGGCGGCAGCAGAAATAGGGGAGTGGCGTGTGGGCCCGCAGGCCCAGCGCCAGGTAATCATACGGGGCAACCCCCAAATCGGAGGTCTGGTGCAGCGAAATGCCAAGTGAGGTGCACACCACCGCTGCAGCCACCCACGCCAGCTGTGCGGGCAGGGTAGCGGCCTGTGCAAAATGCGCAGTGAGGAAATCATAGAAAAACGTGATGATAAACCCACAGCAAACGGCATTTGCAACGGTGCCAAAGCCGACATATCTGCGGCCCCAAATCATCTGCATCGTGAAAAATACCGCGTTATAAATCAGGTTCTGTACGCCAAGGGTCAGCCCGGCAAGCTCCGCAGAGCGGATGTTGAGCGCGTTGAAAGGGTCGTTGCCCAGATGGGCAAACTTGAAAAGGGCAACACCAAGGCTGATGATCACAATGCCCACCAGCATACCGGCCACGCGCCGGAAGGTGACATGCTGTTTCATAACCATACTCCAGTTGTGCTGCCCGGCCGGACAAAAGTTGAGCTCATGAATAAATATGCGTACAACTTATTACAACAAAAGTGTAACATGTACACGCTGAAAGGTCAATATAGAAATCTGTGCCTGGTTATCCATTCTTCTTTACCTGCTTTTGGGCCAAAAACCGCCTGCTTTTTGTGGGAAAAATTTCAAAACTGCTTGTATATTGTGGCCGTTTCGTTTATACTAATATGTATGTCTGAAAACTGTATGCTCTGTGCATACAAGCGGACACAAGAGGGAAACGTACTTGGACCTGCCCTGTGTGCGTGCAGCACCATGGCAGCCCACGATCTAAGGGGAAATGATTATGGCAAATTATTTTGAAATGTCCAAAGACCAGCTCCGTGCAGAAAAGGCTGCGCTGGAACAATCCTATGCCGAGTTCAAGGCCAAGGGCCTTAAGCTCAACATGGCCCGCGGTAAACCAGGCCCTCATCAGATGGACCTGGCCATGGATCTGCTGAAAATGAGTGACTATACCACCGAGAATGGCTATGATGCCCGCAATTATGGCAACTTGGAAGGTTTGGAAGAAGCCCGCGCCCTGTTTGCCGATGTGATGGGCGTTAAGTCCAGCGAGGTTTTTGTGGGCGGCAACTCCAGCCTGCAGCTGATGTACAACCTTATCAGCATAGGTCATACCTTTGGCTTCCCGGAATCCCCCTGCCCGTGGTCCCAGGTGGAGCACCGCAAGTTCCTCTGCCCGGCCCCCGGCTATGACCGCCATTTCAAAATCACCGAGGAGTTTGGCTTTGAGCTGATCACGATCCCCATGACGCCGGACGGCCCCGATATGGATATGGTGGAAAAGCTGGTTGCCGAAGACGACACCATCAAGGGCATCTGGTGCGTACCGCAGTACTCCAACCCCGATGGCTATGTCTACAGCGATGAAACCATCCGCCGCTTTGCATCCATGAAGACCGCTGCCCCGGATTTCAAGATTTTCTGGGACGAAGCTTACATTGTCCACCACCTGACCGATGAAATCATCGAGACCCCGGTGCTGCTGAATGAAAGCAAGCAGTATGGCACCGAGGACCGCGTTTTCATGTTCACCTCTACCAGCAAGATCACCTTCCCCGGCGCTGGTGTTTCTGCCCTGGCATGCAGTGAAAAATCTTTGGCTTATATCTGCAAGCGCTTCTCTGTCATGATCATCAGCTATGACAAGATGAACCAGCTGCGCCATGTCCGCTTCCTGAAGAACAAGGACGGCGTGCTGCAGCATATGGCCAAGCATCGCCGCCGCCTGGTGCCCTGCTTTGACGCAGTCAAAACCACCTTTGCCCATGAACTGACCCCCTGCGGCGATATCGCCCACTGGACCAATCCCAAAGGCGGATACTTCATCAGCCTGTATGTCATGCCTGGCTGTGCCAAGCGTGTAGCCCAGCTCTGCAAGGACTGCGGCCTGACCCTGACCGGCGCCGGCGCAGCGTTCCCTTATGGCATTGACCCGCAGGATTCCCACCTGCGCATTGCCCCCACTTACCCCAGCCTGTCTGAGGTAGAAACCGCATCCATGCTGCTCACCGTCTGCGTGCGCCTGGCTGTGGTCGAAAAGCTGCTGGCAGAATAAAATAAGCAGCCATCCTGCATAGTTAAAACAGGTACGCCCGGTTTTCCCGGCCGGGTGCGCCTGCAAAAAAGGGAAAAAGCCGCCTGCTTTCCGGCAGGCGGCTGCTTCCCTGCATGGCGGTGTGCGGCAACGCGCATACGCCGGTAATAAAACCCCGCCCGTGCCGGTGCGCGGGCAATGTTTGGAGGTACATATGAATAAGAGAGGGAAGTCGTGGCATCTGATTGTCACGGCGCTGCTGATCGTCGTGTTCTCGTTTACCGCCCTGTTCGGCGTGAGCTACACATACGGCGATACCAAGAACGTCTACATCAAGGGCGCGGAGGATATCCGCTTCGGTATCGACATCCGCGGCGGCGTGGACGTGACGTTCATGCCGGCTGACGGTGTGGAAGCCACCGATGACCAGATGACCGCGGCCAAAACCGTCATCGAAGACCGTCTGGTCGGCCTTGGCATTACCGACTATGAGGATTATGTGGACTATAACAAGGACCGCATCATCGTCCGTTTCCCCTGGAAAACCGGCGAAACCGACTTTAATCCCCAGACCGCCATTGACGAGATCGGCACCACCGCCGAGATGGTGTTCCGCAAGGGCTCTACTGCCGACGGCGAAGAGATCCTGAGCGGTGACGATGTGACGTCCGCAACCGCAGGCTACAACCAGGAGAACGGTTATGTTGTTCAGCTGCAGTTCAGCGCTGACGGTGCCAAAAAGTTTGCTGAGGCCACCACCGAGCTGGCAGCCCAGTCCAACGGCACCATCTCCATCTGGCTGGACGGCGAGAACATCTCCACCGCTACCGTCAAGACTGCCATCACGGACGGCAACGCTGTGATCGAAGGTTCTTTCACCCAGGACCAGGTCACCGCGCTGGCAAACCAGATTAACTCCGGTTCTCTGCCTTTTGCCCTCTCGGCCGAAAGCTTCTCCACCATCAGCCCCACCCTGGGCGCTAAGAGCCTGGATGTGATGGTGCTGGCCGGCATCATTGCCTTTGCCTTTGTGGCTCTGCTCATGATCGTGCGTTACCGTCTGCCCGGTACCATTGCGGTCATCTCTCTGTTTGGCCAGGTTGTCGCCACGCTGGCATTTGTTTCCGGTTACTTCACCGTGTTCAATGGCTCCACGCTGACCCTGCCCGGTATCGCCGGTATCATCCTTGGTATCGGTATGGGCGTTGACGCCAACGTTATCACCGCTGAGCGCATCAAAGAAGAGCTTGGCAACGGCAAAACGCTGGATGGCGCTATCGCCAGCGGCTTCAAGATGGGCCTGACCCCCATCATTGACGGCAACGTGACCATCGTCATCGTTGCAGCCCTGCTGATGGGTGCTTTTGGCCCCACCGATGGCTTCTGGGGCAAGGTGTTCAACCCCATCTTCTTCATGTTTGGTCCTTCCACGGCTGGCAGCATCTACTCTTTCGGCTTCACGCTGCTCACCAGTGTTCTGCTCAACTTTGTCTTTGGCGTGTTTGCAACCCGCATTATGATCCGTGGTGCATCCCGCTGCAAGGTGTTCCGCAACCCCGTTCTGTATGGCGGTTCCAAGGATGGCAAAAAGACTTACAAGTGCCCCAACATCAACTTTGTCGGCAACCGCAAGAAGTTCTACACCTTCTCCGGCGTTCTGGTTGCCGTGGTGCTGGTGTTCAGCTTTGTCTTCGGCGTTACCATGGATATCGAGTTCAAGGGTGGCGCTATGGTTACCGTTGGCTACCAGGGCGATGTTGACCTGAACAATGTCAAGCAGACGGTAGCCGCCGAGCTGGGCCAGAGCAACCTGACCGTACAGACCGGCACTGATGTTTCTGGTGCACAGACCCTGACCATCAACCTGCCCGGCAGCGAGACCCTTTCCACCGAGCAGCTGGACAGCATGATCGAAACCCTGAACACCACCTACCCGGACAACCAGTTTGTCCAGCAGGAAGTCAGCAACGTCAACCCCACCATCGGCAACGAGTTCCTGGCCAAGAGCGTTGTGGCTGTTGTGGCTGCCTGCGTGCTGATTTTGGTGTACGTTGCCGTGCGTTTCCGCCGCATTGGCGGCTGGTCCGCCGGTGCCATGGCAATCGTTGCTTTGCTGCACGATATGTTTGTTGTGTACGGCGTCTTTGTTCTGCTGCGCATTCCCCTCAACGGCAACTTTATTGCAGCTATGCTTACCATTCTGGGCTACTCCATCAACGATACCGTTGTTATCTATGACCGTATCCGCGAGAACAGCGGCCTTTACGGCAAAAAGATGTCCCTGCCGGAGCTGGTCAACCTGTCCATCAACCAGAGCTTTGGCCGTTCCATGATGACCAGTATCACCACCTGCATTGCACTGGCAATCGTCTGCGTGGTGTCCATCATCTTCAAGCTGGACAGCATCTTCACCTTTGCGGTGCCGCTGCTGTTTGGCATGGTCAGCGGTGTTTACAGCACCATGTGTATTGCAACCCAGCTGTGGGTCAGCTATAAGACCCGCAAGGCTGCCCCCGCCCCCAAGAAAGCGTAAACCAGGAGGAACTTTGCTATGCGTTGCCCGTACTGCGGTGCCGATGAATCCAAGGTAATTGATTCGCGCCCCACGGAGGACGGCGAAAAGATCCGCCGCCGCCGCGAGTGCCTTTCCTGCAAAAAACGCTTTACCACCTATGAGATCGTGGAAACTGTGCCCCTGATGGTCATCAAAAAAGACCGTTCGCGTGAAGTGTTCGACCGCCAGAAACTGCTCAACGGCATGCTGCGCGCCTGCGAAAAGCGCCCTGTCAGCTATGAGCAGCTGGATGCCGCCGTCAGCCGCATTGAACAGGTGCTGCTGAACTCTTACGACAGGGAAGTGACCTCCGTCTATATTGGGGACCTTGCCATGGAGCAGCTGAAAAAGATGGACGATGTTGCCTATGTGCGCTTTGCTTCCGTCTACCGCCAGTTCAGCGATGTCAACACCTTTATGGATGAGCTGAAAGACATGCTGGATTCCCGCGCCAAAAACGGCGGCATGCAGGGCTAAAATGTGCCCGTAAAGCACTGCTCCAGCTGGTCGATCTGCGCCAGCACCCGTGCAGCTTCCACCGCAAGGTCGGCCTGGTTTTCCGGGTTGGCATACTGCGGCAAAACTGCCATGGTTTCGTTCATGCGATCCAGCGCGTTGCGGCGCACCAGCAGCCCCAGCTTTTTGCTGGCCTGCCTTGCACTGTGCGCGGCCTGCCGGAAAGCCTGCTGCGCCTGCGGGTACTGGTGCGTCAGTGTCTGCGCATAAGCGCTTTGCACCTGGGCGCGCAGGCTGCCCGCAGTGGCGCTTACATACTGTTTGCAGCCAAGCAGCACCGCCGCCAGCAGGACCAGAATGGCGATGGCATACCAGTTGCGCTTCATTCAAAAACCACCTGTACTTTCCGGTTTTTCAGACCGCCCGTTCTGGGCGGTCTTTTTTTGTATCACAACGCAGCTTTCCTTATTGCCAAGGTAAGCCAGTACCTCTGCCCGCCGCATCCCGCGCCTGGCAAGGTCGGTATCCAGCCAGGCTTCATTGCGCCCCAGCTGGGCCAGATTTTCGGGGTAAACTTCCTGGTCTACCAACAGCGGCAGCAGCGGGCTGTCGTCCGCCACTTTTTGCGCGGCGCTAATGCTCCCGCTGGGCTCCACCACACCCCATACTACCTGCCGCGGGTCAAAAATATCCTTGCCGCGCAGCGCTTCCATCAGATCGCCCGGTGTCATGCGCAGATGCCGCAGTGCATCCTGCCGGATCTGCCCATCCTGGATTACCGTCACCGGTCTCCCAAACAGCAGCGCCGCATAGCCGGGCAGGTAATAGGCGGCGGTTGAGTTCAATATTTCCAGCGCCGCAATCAATAAAATCGGCACCAGGCTGGAAAGCAGCGGCAGATCCGGCTCATCAATGCAGATGGAGGCAACATTGGAAATCATGAACGTTGTTACCAGCTCGGATGGCTGCAATTCCCCCAGCTGCCGCTTGCCCATCAGCCGCATAGCAAAAATAACCACAGCATAAATAATTACGGTATGCAAAACCGATGCAAGCATAAAAACACCTCCTGCGTTTATCCCTGCCGCTTTTGGGTCACACTGAACAGCAAGGGAAGGTGATTACATGACAACTGCGGATAACCAGCCGCTGGGGCAGGCCCTTGCTGAAAATCAGGCGTTTCTGCAAACTATGTTTGGCGGCTCATCGGATTTCTATACCAAAAGCTTTACGATTTGCGGCTGCCGCTGCTGCATCGCCATGTTTGCGGGGCTTTCCTCGCCGGAAAAACTCTGCATCATGGTGCTGCACGCACTGGGTCAAGGCGTGCCGGGCTGCAAGGCCGGGCCGCAGCTGGTGCAGTACCTGGCAGAGCAAAGCTGCCTACCCACAGAGCAAACCCCCATCACCACCCGTACCCAGCTGGTGGAAGCCCTCGCCGGCGGCATGGCCGTGCTGCTGGTGGAGGGCAGCGGCCAGGCGCTGGCGTTTTCCACCCAGGATATGCCGGGCCGCAGCGTGACCAACCCCAGCGGGGAAGGCAACATGCGCGGCCCGCAGGATGCCTTTACCGAGCACCTGCGCAATAACATTTCCCAGCTGCGCCGCCAGTTCCGCACCGGCAGCTTTACGGCGGAGATCTGCACCGCCAACACCCGTGCCAAAACCGAGTACGCCATTTGTTATGATACCGCCCTGGCCCCGGCGGATGTGGTGCAAACCCTCAAACAGCGGCTGGCCGGGGTACAAATCCCCGTCCTGCTGGACAGCACCTATTTTGCCTCGTTCCTCAAGCAGGACAAGCTCAACCTTTTCCCCGCGGCAGCCTATACCGAGCGCCCGGCCACCGCCTGCGCCCGCATCTGTGAGGGCAAAATCGTTATCATTGTATCCGGCAGCCCGCTTGCCATGGTGGTGCCCAGCTTTTTTGCCGAGCACTTTGAATGCCTGGACGATTATTCTTCCGGCGCAGTGTTTGCCGGTCTCATCCGCCTGCTCAAATATCTGGCGTTTTTGCTGGCGGTGTTTGGGCCGGGGCTGTATGTCATGGCGGTCAGCTTTGCGCCGGAGCTGATCCCCGTGCACCTGCTGGCCAAACTGGCCCAGGGCGAAGCCTCCACGCCGCTACCGCCCATGCCGGAAATGCTGGCCGTGACCCTGCTGCTGGAAATTGTGCGTGAAGCCGGGCTGCGCGCCCCCAAATCCATCAGCCACACCGTCAGCCTTGTGGGGGCACTCATCATTGGCGAAACCGCTGTCTCGGCGGGCATCATCAGCGTGCCGGTGCTCACCATGGCCGCGGCGGCCACCATCGCCACCCTGGCAGTCCCGGCGCTGTATGAACAGTCGATTCTGTTCCGCTTTGTGGTCATACTACTGGCGGGACTGTTCGGTGTGCCGGGGCTGGCCTGCGGGGCGCTGCTGATTCTGGCCATGGCCTGTGGCAGCGACCCGTTCGGTTATGATTATCTTTACCCGCTCATGCCGCCGGGCAAGGCAGCCTTGCGGGATGGTTTTGTGCGGGCCATCTGGTCCCGCCTGGCACAAAAAGGGGAGGTGCTGCCGCGCCATGCAAAAGAGTAATGTGGATTTTTACCCCGTGCTGCTCCTCAGCATTCTGGCCGATACGCTGCTGCGGCTGCACACCGGTTATTGGGCGCGGGCAGGGCTGCTGGCTCTGCCCGCCAGCGCGGCGGTGCTGGCCGCTGTGCTTCTGTTAGTGTCGACCAGCTGGCAGGGAAACGCCCTGCTGCAAAAAGTTCTCTGTGTTTTGCTGGCAATCAGTTCAGCATTGGAAATTCTGCGCCTGCACGCCCTGTTTGGCAGCGTGTACCCCGGTACACTGGGGCTGGCGGGCACCTGTTTTGTCGTGCTGGCACCGGTCATCTACCTCCGGCGGGAGCCCGCCCTGCGCCAGACGGCCAACGCCTTGTTGGTGTTCGGTGCCGCGTGTATGGCAATCATGGTACTCTCGGTCGCGCCGCGCCTGCGTGTACCCAACCTGCATGCGGCACCGCTGACAGGGCAGGACTGGCAGGCGGCGTTTGTTTCTCAGCTGGCGCTCCCGCCGGAATATCTGCTGTTTGCCCTTTGGCCTCCGCAGTCCGGCCAGCGCTGCCGCAAGGCAGTAACATTTGCCGCGTCAGCACTGGGCTTTGATGCCGCGGTCCACCTGCTGCTGGAGCTGTTTTTTGGCGCGGCCATGCCCACCCGCCAAACCCCGGTGCAGGGGGCTGCACAGTGCGGGGCGCTTTCAATTTTTAACCGGCTGGAATGGCTGCAAATTTTGCTGTGGTGCATGGTAGTCACGGTGCGGCTGGCACTGTACCTGTATGCCGTGGTGGAACTGTGGGGTGGCCGCGCCGGGGCGGGCAGCGCTGCCGCCGGGCTGGACCGTTACCCGCTGTACTTTGGCGGCATGGCTCTGTTGTGTGCTGTGCTGCGTACCGTGCCGCTGGAACAGGCATTTTATTGGCGCAGTGCCGTCTGCTGGGGCTTCGCTGCGGTTGTGATGGTAACAGGAGGCTGCCAATGGCTGGTATCATGCATAAAACATCCCGCCTGATGGCGGCGGTGCTGCTGGGCTGCCTGTTGGCGGGCTGCGGTGGGCAGCTGCTTTCCCACAGGGAAATTGTGCGGGCGGTGTTTTTTACCGCGCAGGATGCCGGCTACACGGTCACGCTTTTGACCAGTGACCAGCAAAGCGAGGATTCCGCCGCCTGCAAAACCTTTACCGGCAGCGGCGCTACCTGTGCTGCCGCCTGGAATGCCGCCGCCCAAACCATGAACGGCCAGCCGTTTTACGGCCTGATGGACCTTGCCGTTCTGCCTGCCGGGTGCAGCTGGCCGCTGGCAGAAGAAATCGCTCAGCTGTTGCAAAGCACCGCCCGCCCCGCGCCGGAAATCGCGGTCTTTGTGTTGGAACCCGCTGTGCAAACACCCATTCAGGGGCAGACGCCGACCTTGTACGAAAACTTGAAAGCTCTGGAAGAAAAGCAGCAGCTGCACTGCGGCCTGCAAACCCTGTTTGATAACGCCGAAACCGCCGCTGTGCCCGTCAGTGCGGGCGGGGAATACGCCATGCTGTTTTATGATACCGCTGCCAATACAGCCCGCCAGACGCAAAGCCCGTTGGCTGCCCAGCTGGCGGCTATTCTGTGCGGCCAGGCCCATCGGTTGGACTGCACGTTGCCGGATGACCTGTACCTTGCCGCCAAAGCCGCCGCCGATGTGCAGGTACTGGCCCCCGGCAGCGTGCGGGTAAACCTGACCCTGCGGGATGTGGAACTGAAAGACCTGACTCCCACCGCCCGCCCGGATGCCGAACTGCAGGTGGCATTTGCCGCAGCCGCCAACCGGGAATTTGACGGTTTGATAACGGTGCTGTACGGAATAAACGGCCCGGATGCCGACCCGCTCGACCTGTGTTTCTGGCTGCAAAACCGTTATGGCAGCACACAGGGGGCGCTGCGGGCGGAGCTTACCCTGCACTGGCACCGCCCCGGCGAAGGCTGATCCCCACCAAAGCACGCCTTTATTTGTAGTGCCAGTGTGCCATTCAGCCGGGCAGTCTGCCAGCCAAGACCAAAAAACAGATAGAAAACAGCCCGGAGCGCTAATAAATTACAACGAATAAACGACAAAAAACACTGTTCACAAAAATTTTATACTTCAAGGGGTTGATTTTTGGCAAAGGAACGCTATAATAGATTTAGCACTCAGGAGAAAAGAGTGCTAAACAAAGTGTTTCAAATAAACTTTAATTATAGGAGGATATTTCATCATGAAAATCAAACCTCTTGCTGATCGCGTTGTGATCAAACTCGTTGAAGAAGAAGAAACCTCCAAGGGCGGCCTGATCCTGACCGGTTCCGCCAAGGAAAAGCCGCAGGTTGCTGAAGTTATCGCAGTCGGCCCCGGCGGCAATGTCGATGGCAAAGACGTTGAGATGATCGTCAAGGTTGGCGATAAGGTTCTCACCAGCAAGTACTCCGGCACCGAAGTCAAGGTCGACGGCGAGGAATGCACCATTGTCCGCCAGAGCGATATCCTGGCAATCGTTGAGTAAACTTTAACTGTTCTTACTGATAAAAGGAGATGCTGATTTATGGCAAAACAGATTAAGCAGGGCGAAGACGCCCGCAAGGCTCTTTGCGCCGGCATTGACCAGCTGGCTGATACCGTTAAGATCACCCTGGGCCCCAAAGGCCGCAACGTTGTTCTGGGCAAGAAGTTCGGCAGCCCGGTCATCACCAACGATGGCGTTACCATCGCAAAGGAAATTGAGCTGAAAGACGCTTTCGAGAACATGGGTGCACAGCTCGTGCGTGAAGTTGCCACCAAGACCAATGATGCTGCCGGCGACGGCACCACCACCGCTACCGTTCTGGCACAGGCTCTTGTTACCGAGGGCATGAAGAACGTTACCGCCGGTGCAAACCCGATGGACATCAAGCGCGGCATCCAGAAGGCTGTCAACACCGCTGTTGAGGCCGTCAAGGCACACAGCCAGAAAGTCAACGGCAGCAAGGATATCGCCCGTGTCGGTACCGTTTCTGCCGGTGATGCACAGATCGGCCAGCTGATCGCTGACGCTATGGAAAAGGTTACTGCTGACGGCGTGATCACCATTGAGGAGAACAAGACCACTGCTGAAACCTACACCGAGGTAGTGGAAGGCATGCAGTTTGACCGTGGCTACGTTACCCCGTACATGGTCACCGATACCGAGAAGATGGAAACCGTTTACGAGGACTGCAGCGTGCTGATCACCGATAAAAAGATCAGCGTGTTCCAGGATATCGTTCCTCTGCTGGAGTCCGTGATCCAGTCCGGCCGCAAGCTGCTCATCATCGCTGAGGATGTTGAGGGCGACGCACTGTCCAACCTCATCATCAACCGTCTGCGCGGCGGCCTGAATGTGGTTGCTGTCAAGGCTCCCGGCTTTGGCGACCGCCGCAAGGAAATGCTGCAGGATATCG
>OIWN01002733.1_pt1 | contig 11393 bp, 7 predicted proteins | sample 1587591 | NCBI WGS metagenome assembly OIWN01 (sample SAMEA3888901, study PRJEB22519) | human gut metagenome | biome: human gut; feature: human-associated habitat; material: faeces | place: Denmark | collected 2010 | reverse complement strand
CCTCTGATGAACTGGCAGGTGGTAAAAGATCTGGTAGCTTACGGAAGAGAGCAGGAGAAGATACATAATAAGCATTTCCGTTTTACAATCACAACGAACGGAGTGCTGTTAAATGATGAAATTCAGGAATTTGTAAATAAAGAAATGGACAATGTAGTGTTGAGCCTGGATGGACGTAAAGAGATCAATGATCAGATGCGTCCGTTTAGAAATGGAAAAGGAAGTTATGATCTGATCGTTCCGAAGTTCCAGAAACTTGCAGAAAGCAGAAATCAGGAAAAATATTACATTCGTGGCACATTTACAAGAAATAATCTGGATTTCTCCAATGATATCATGCATTTTGCAGACCTCGGATTCAAACAGATGTCGATTGAACCGGTTGTTGGAGATGAAAGTGATCCGTATGCGATCAGGGAGGAAGATCTTCCTAAGATCAGGGAAGAATATGATAAGCTCGCCAAGATGATGATCGAACGCGAGAAAGAAGGAAAAGGCTTCAATTTCTTCCATTTTATGATAGATTTAAATGGTGGACCATGTGTGGCAAAACGTTTATCCGGTTGTGGATCCGGAACAGAGTATCTGGCTGTTACACCATGGGGAGACCTCTATCCATGTCATCAGTTTGTCGGACAGGATGATTTCCTGATGGGTAATGTGGATGATGGAATCGTGAAGCCGGAGATTGCTGACGATTTCAGAAGCTGCAATGTGTATTCCAAAGATAAATGCAGAAACTGCTTTGCAAAATTCTACTGCAGCGGCGGATGCATGGCAAACTCTTATAATTTCCATGGTACGATCCATGATACTTATGAGATCGGCTGTGAGATGCAAAGGAAACGTGTAGAGTGTGCGATCATGATGAAGGCAGCACTTGCAGATGAAGAATAATATTTCGAGAGGATGTGTAGGAGAACGATGAAGAAGTCAAAAAGCATACTGAGTTTGCTTCTGGCTGTAATTCTCATCGTCGGACTTGGATTTACTGTGATTACAGGAATTGGCAAATCTAAGTCCGGTGCGATGAAAAACATCAAACTTGGTCTGGATCTTGCCGGTGGTGTAAGTATTACCTATCAGGTAAAAGATAAGAATCCGACCAAAGAAGAGATGAGCGATACGATCTACAAACTGCAAAAGCGTGTAGAACAGTACAGTACAGAAGCAAGTGTATACCAGGAAGGAAATGACCGTATTAACATTGAGATCCCTGGTGTTACAGATGCCAATAAGATTCTGGATGAACTTGGAAAACCAGGTTCCCTTTCATTCCAGACAGCGGATGGAGAAACAGTTCTTACGGGAACAGATGTTAAGAGTGCGTCTGCGAAAACCGGTCAGGATGACATGGGGAATAAAGAATATTCTGTAGAGTTGAATCTGACCAAATCAGGTACCAGCAAATTTGCAACGGCAACGAAAGAAAATATCGGAAAACAGATTGCGATCATCTATGATGGTGAGACAATCTCAAGTCCGGTCGTACGGTCTGAAATCACAGGTGGACAGGCCTATATTACAGGCGACTTCACTTATGAAGAAGCAGATAATCTGGCATCTACGATCCGTATCGGTGGACTGAAACTTCAGCTTGAAGAGCTGCGTTCCAATGTAGTAGGAGCACAGCTTGGAGAACAGGCATTGAATACAAGTTTAAAAGCCGGTATTATTGGTCTGATCCTTGTATTCCTGTTCATGATCTTTGTATACAGACTTCCGGGACTGGCATCAAGCCTTGCGCTGGTCATCTATACAGAGATCGTACTTGTAATATTGAATGCGTTTGATGTAACGCTGACCCTTCCGGGTATTGCCGGTATCATTTTAAGTATTGGTATGGCAGTAGATGCGAATGTTATCATCTTTGCCCGTGTACGTGAAGAGATGGCAAGAGGAAGAAGTGTAAAAGTATCCTTAAAATCAGGATTCCAGAAAGCTATGTCAGCAATTGTTGACGGTAATGTGACAACACTGATCGCGGCTGCGGTTCTGTGGTTTAAAGGTTCCGGAACAGTCAAAGGATTTGCGCAGACTCTGGCAATCGGTATTGTGGTATCAATGTTTACAGCACTGGTGATTACACGTATGATCGTGTTTGCGTTCTATGGAATCGGAATCCGAAAAGAGAGTCTGTATTACCATAAGATGAAAGAAAGAAAGCCAATCAACTTCCTTGGCAAGAAGAAGGTGTTCTTCAGTATTTCTATTGCAATGATCCTTGCAGGATTCGTGGTTATGGGAGTACATTCTGCCCAGGGTAACGGGGCATTGGCTTACAGTCTGGATTTCAAGGGCGGAACATCTATGAATGTGAAGTTTGACAAAGATTATTCAATCGATGAGATTGATAAAGAGATCGTTCCTGTTGTAGAAAAAGTGACAGGAGATCATAATATCCAGACACAGAAAGTATCAGGAACAAAACAGGTAGTCATCAAGACAGTAACTTTAAGTCTGTCTGAACGTGAGAAGGTAAATAAGGCACTGGAAGATAATTTTGGTGTAAAAGAATCTGATATCACAGCGGAAAATATCAGTTCAACGATCAGTAATGAGATGCGTCAGGATGCAGTGATCGCAGTGATCGTGGCAACAATTTTCATGTTGCTTTATATCTGGTTCCGTTTCAAAGATGTACGTTTTGCTACAAGTGCGGTGCTGGCATTATTACATGATGTACTGGTTGTACTGGCATTCTATGCAGTATCCAGAATCTCAGTCGGAGGTACATTTATTGCTTGTATGCTGACGATTGTAGGTTATTCGATCAACGCGACGATCGTAATCTTTGACCGTATCCGTGAGGAACTTCCGCTTATGAAGAGAAATACAGATCTGTCAGAACTTGTAAATAAGTGTATTACACAGACACTGACAAGAAGTATTTATACTTCACTGACAACATTTATCATGGTTGCGGTACTGTTTATTATGGGTGTAAGTTCTATTCGTGAGTTTGCAGCACCTCTGATGGTAGGTATCGTCTGCGGTGGATATTCTTCTGTATGTGTTACAGGAGCACTGTGGTATGTAATGAAGACGAAAGTCGGCAAAAAAGCACAGCCAAAGAAAAAGAAAAAATAGATCATAAAATGATCCGGGAAGCAGTTATGCCTATTGACAGGGCATAACTGCTTTTTTTAAAATAGAAACATAATATTCTGACGGACAGATACAAAGGGGATAAAGATAAATGGAACGATGGGTTCTGCTGCGCAAAGGTGCAGATTTTGAAGCGATAGGAAAGAAATATCAGATTAGTCCGAGACTGGCATGCCTGATCCGCAACAGGGATGTGATCGGAGAAGAGGCAATCGAACGTTATCTGAATGGAACAATCAGTGATCTATATGATGGGATGCTGATGAAAGATGCGGATAAGGCGATTGACATTTTGAAAGAAAAGATTGCAGAGGAGAAGAAAATCCGGGTGATCGGAGATTATGATATTGATGGTGTGAATGCGACGTATATTTTGCTGGAGGGGCTGGAACGTCTCGGGGCATATGTGGACAGTGATATTCCGGACCGCATAGGTGACGGATATGGTCTGAATCGGCATCTGATCGACCGGTCTTACGATGCCGGAATCGATACGATCATTACCTGTGATAATGGAATCGCAGCAGCAAATGAGATTGCATATGGCAAAGAACTGGGCATGACGATCATCGTAACGGATCATCATGAGATCCCGTTCGATGAAATAGACGGAGAAAAGATATACAGACTTCCACCAGCGGATGCAGTGATCGATCCGAAGCAGAAGGACTGTGTATATCCGTTCAAGGGACTCTGTGGCGCGGCGGTTGCATATAAACTGATGGAGGCGTTGTGGGAAAGCATGGGGAAAGATTCCACTGATCTGGATGATCTGATTGAAAATGTTGCAATCGCAACGGTCGGTGACGTGATGGATCTGGATGATGAGAACCGGATCTTTGTCAAAGAAGGACTGCAGATGCTTAAGCGAACGAAGAATCCGGGACTGAAAGCACTGATAGAATGTACAGGAATTGATAAAGGAAGTCTGAATTCTTATCATATAGGGTTTGTTCTGGGCCCCTGTATCAACGCAAGCGGGAGGCTGGATACAGCAAAGCGGGCACTGAAACTTCTGCGGGTGCGTACACAGAAAGAAGCGGATATTCTTGCGGGTGATTTAAAAGCATTAAATGACAGCAGAAAGGATATGACCGAAGAAGCAGTAAAGCTTGCGAAAGAACAGGTGGAGACGACAGATTTATCCGACGACAGGGTACTGGTCATCTATCTGCCGGATTGTCATGAAAGTCTTGCGGGGATTGTTGCGGGAAGAATAAGGGAATGCTATTACAAACCGGTATTCGTACTGACGGATGCAGAGGATGGTGCGAAAGGATCCGGACGGTCGATCGACGGATATCATATGTATGAGGAACTGAATAAATGCAAAGATATCCTGACGAAGTTTGGCGGACACCGGTTGGCAGCAGGACTTTCTCTGGAAAAAGAGAATATCGCAGAATTCCGGAGAAGACTGAATGAGAACTGCACCCTGACGGAAGAAGAAATGAAAGAAAAAGTCACGATTGATATGGAGATGCCGTTTCTTTGTGTGACGGAAGAACTGGTGAAAGAGCTGGAACTTCTGGAACCATTCGGAAAAGGGAATACAAAGCCGATATTTGCCGCACGCGGAGTGACGCTTCTGGGAGCGAGAATACTTGGAAAGAACAGAAATGTACTGAAGATAAAGGCACAGGATGCAAACGGAAGTGTCATAGAAGCCATGCTGTTCCAGAATGTGGAAGGATTCTTAAAGAATATGGAAGAGACCTACGGGCGCATGGAGGTGGATGCTCTTTTACAAGGCAGAGGCGGTCATATAAAAATTGCGGTGACTTATTATCCTGATATCAATGAATATATGGGAAAGAGAACACCGCAGATTGTGATCACACATTACCGTTAAGCTGGTTTCTCTCGTTGCAGGGTGAAAACCATAGATTGAAAATCAGAACGAGTAATGGTATACTTAAAGTTGTATTTTAGACAGAAATGGAGAGAGTATCATGAAACCGATAGAAGAGTATGTAAGAAGTATTCCGGATTTTCCGGAACCGGGAATTATATTCAGAGACGTAACAAGCATCCTTCAGGATGCAGATGGATTACATCTGGCGATAGACCTGATGCAGGAAAAATTAAAAGACGTGGATTTTGATGTGGTTGTAGGACCGGAATCAAGAGGATTTATCTTTGGTGTACCGATCGCATATAATCTGCACAAGCCATTTATCCCAATCAGAAAAAAAGGAAAACTCCCATGCGAGACGGTTTCTGTTGAATATGAACTGGAGTATGGCACAGCCACGATCGAGATGCACAAAGATGCAATCAAGCCGGGGCAGAAAGTAGTTATTATTGATGACCTGATTGCTACAGGCGGAACCAACGAGGCTATGGTGAAGATGATCGAAAGCCTCGGCGGAGAAGTGGTAAAAGCAGTATTTCTGATGGAACTTGCCGGGTTAAAAGGAAGAGAAAGATTAGAAGGATATGATGTGGACGCTGTGATCACATATCCTGGAAAATAAAAAGAGAGAAATCAAGGGAAGGAGGCGTTAATATGTCTGATAAGACAACCTATGAATCACTGGACAACCGGATCGCACCGGAAGCACTGACAGAAGATCACACGAAAGGGCTTGCAGTTGTAGACGGGCATGCGGTAAAATCTCAGGAAGATTATGAGGACCCGAACCGGTTATATGACATGTTAATTGCCCGTATCCGAAAGTATCATCCGTCCACAGATGTTTCCATGATTGAAAAGGCTTATAAGCTGGCGGTAAAGGCGCATGGAGATCAGCGCAGGAAATCCGGAGAACCATATATCATCCATCCTTTGTGGGTAGCGATCATTCTGGCTGATCTGGAGATGGATAAAGAGACGATTGCGGCAGGTATGCTGCATGATGTGGTAGAAGATACAAAGTTTACGGAAGAAGATATCCGGAGGGAATTTGGAGATGAGGTAGCACTTCTGGTAGATGGAGTTACCAAACTGGGAAGACTCTCTTATTCATCGGATAAACTGGAGGTACAGGCAGAAAACCTGCGTAAGATGTTCCTTGCCATGGCGAAGGATATCCGTGTGATCATTATCAAACTGGCAGACCGTCTGCATAATATGCGTACCTTGCAGTTCATGACGCCGGCAAAGCAGAAAGAAAAAGCGAAAGAGACGATGGACATCTATGCGCCGATCGCACAGCGTCTTGGTATATCCAAGATCAAGACGGAACTGGATGACCTGGCACTTAAGTATTCCCAGCCGGAGGTGTTCTATGACCTGGTGAACCAGATCAATGCAAGAAAGACAGAGAGGGAAGAATTCGTAGAGCAGATCGTAGAAGAAGTATCGACACATATGAAGAATGCGAATATCAAAGCAGAGGTCAACGGACGTGTTAAACATTTCTTCAGTATCTATAAGAAGATGGTGAATCAGGATAAGACGGTTGACCAGATCTATGATCTGTTTGCTGTGCGTATCATAGTAGAATCTGTAAAAGACTGTTATGCGGCGCTGGGTGTGATCCATGAGATGTATACGCCGATTCCAGGACGTTTTAAAGACTATATTGCTATGCCGAAGCCGAATATGTACCAGTCACTGCATACGACACTGATGAGTTCGGTCGGACAGCCGTTCGAGATCCAGATCCGTACAGAAGAGATGCATAAGACAGCTGAATATGGTATCGCTGCACACTGGAAGTATAAAGAATCCAATGACGGTAAGAAGAGTGTGGAGGCACAGGAGGAAGAGAAGTTAAGCTGGCTGCGTCAGATCCTGGAGTGGCAGAGAGACATGTCGGATAACAGAGAATTTCTGAACCTGATCAAAGGAGATCTGGATCTGTTTGCAGAGGATGTCTATTGCTTTACTCCGCAGGGAGATGTAAAGAACCTGCCGAATGGTTCAACTCCGATCGATTTTGCTTATGCGATCCACAGTGCGGTCGGTAACAAGATGGTAGGAGCCAGAGTCAACGGAAAACTTGTTAACATTGATTATAAGATCCAGAATGGCGACAGAATCGAGATCCTGACATCCCAGAATTCCAAGGGACCAAGCCGTGACTGGCTGAATATTGTAAAGAGTACCCAGGCAAAGAATAAGATCAACCAATGGTTCAAGAAAGAGTTCAAGGAAAGCAATATCATCCGCGGTAAAGATATGATTGCGACGTACTGCAGAGCGAAAAGTATCAATGTTGCAAATATCATCCAGCCGAAATATCAGGAGATTGTTCAGAAAAAATACGGATTCAAAGACTGGGATTCTGTATTGGCGGCAATCGGACATGGCGGCTTAAAAGAAGGCCAGGTCGTGAATCGTCTTGCTGAAGAATATGGAAAAGATCACAGACAGGCAATTACCGATGAAGTTGTTCTGGAGAGAGTGGCAGAAGCAGCGAAGAATAAAGTACACATTGCCAAGTCAAAGAGTGGCATTGTTGTCAAGGGAATTGATGATATGGCAGTCCGTTTCTCCAGATGCTGTAACCCGGTACCGGGAGATGAGATCGTCGGATTTGTTACACGTGGAAGAGGACTTTCCATTCACCGAACGGACTGTATCAATATGATCCACCTGTCCGAATCGGAACGTGCAAGACTGATTCCTGCAGAGTGGGAGACCGAAGTGACGGAAAAATCCGGCGGTCAGTATCTTGCAGAGATCAAGATGTATGCGAATGACCAGCAGGGACTTCTGATGGAGATATCCCGAATCTTCACTGAGGGAAACGTAGATGTCAAATCTATGAATGTCCGTACCAGTAAGAAGGGAACGGCAACGATCGAGATGGGATTCATCGTTCACGGCCGTGAAGAATTGGAGCGCATCGTGAAGAAGCTGCAGCAGCTTTCCGGAATCATAGATATAGAAAGGGCAACAGGCTAAAAGTATGAAGATAGAAAAATACGTAGTGGGAATGATCAGTACCAATTGTTATCTGGTGATCAATGAAGAGACAAAGGATACGGTCATGGTTGACCCGGGAGCATATCCGGCAAAATTAAAGAATGTCGTGAAAGAGCAGGGACTGAAGCTGAAGGCTGTACTTCTGACACATGCACATTTTGACCATATTATGGGACTTTCCGATGTGATGGAAGATATAAAAGTTCCAGTATATGTGGAAGAAGCAGATCTACCGATGATGATGGACGGTGAAAGCAATCTGTCTTCTGGTTATATGCGCGGAGGATATCAGTTCGCGGATGCGGTTCCGGTCAGAGACGGACAGCAGCTTCAAATTGCAGGCTTTCAGTTCCGTGTGATCCATACACCGGGGCATACACCGGGCGGATGCTGCTATTATATGGAACAGGAAGATGTTCTTTTTAGCGGTGATACATTGTTCCGTACATCCGTCGGACGTTCGGACTTCCCAGGTGGAAGTGCATCAGCACTGGTCCGTTCTGTAAAAGAAAAGCTTTTGATATTACCGGAAGAGACGCATGTATATCCGGGGCATATGGAAGAGACGACGATTGGTTATGAAAAGCGTCATAATCCATTTGTATAATGAACGATAAGAAAAGACAGTGAAAGAAAACGGAATGGAGAAATAGAATGATTCAGATTATATGTAAAAGCGAGTCTTATACTTATAATGCGTATCATATATTAAAGGCTTTTTATCCGTCACAGGAAGTATCCTGTAAGACGGATGAAAAAGCCTCTAATTATGTAATGGTACATTTGCCGGATGACCGTGAAATTTCCGTGGGATTTGAGAACACCGTGGAAATTACTGACACAGCAGGTCGGGATGAAAGCACAGGGAAGATACAGGAAGATTCAGAGAAGGAGAGCCAGAAAAAAGAAAGAAAACGGCAGATTGATCTGAGCCTGTATGATCAGCTGGAAAGGATTACAGGAGAGCCGCTTGCGTGGGGAGTGCTTACGGGAGTGCGCCCGACCAAGCTTGCTATGCAGAAATTGGAAGCCGGATGGAAAAAAGAAGATTATATTAACTGGGCATGGGAAAGTGCGAGAGTGAGAGGAGAAAAAGCAGCTCTTGCATGGGAGATTGCCGAAAGAGAACAGAAAATTTTAAAAGAACTGGATTACGAGAACGGATATAGCCTGTATGTTGGAATCCCGTTCTGTCCATCGGTCTGTTCTTACTGTTCTTTCAGTTCCGGACCACTGGATCGCTGGAAAGAAAAAGTGGATGCATATGTGGATGCACTTTGCAAAGAGCTGGAATTTATCGCAGAACGCTCGAAAAACAAAAAATTAAATACGATCTACATCGGCGGAGGTACGCCGACAACGCTGACGGCAGAGCAGCTGGAACGGCTGATGAGCTGGATCGATGAGAAGTTTTCGAGAGAATACCTGCTGGAATATACAGTGGAAGCCGGAAGACCGGACAGCATTACAGAAGAGAAGTTGAAAGTCATAAAGAATCATGACATTACAAGAATTTCCATTAATCCACAGAGTATGCAGCAGAAGACGCTGGATGTGATTGGAAGAAAACATACCGTAGAAGAGATAAAAGAAGCCTATGCACTGGCCAGAAAGACTGGATTCGATAATATCAATATGGATATCATCGCAGGACTTCCGGGAGAAGATATTTCTGACATGGAAGATACACTGGCACAGATCGCACAGATGCATCCGGACAGTCTGACAGTGCATTCACTGGCGATCAAAAGAGCAGCCAGAATGGAGATGGAGGATTTGAACCGGGATGCGAAAGAGACGCATGAGATCCTTTCCGGCATGATCGAGAGAGCTGCAAAGGCAGCAAAAGAGATGGATCTTTTCCCGTATTATCTGTACAGACAGAAGAATATTGCGGGGAATTTTGAAAATGTTGGGTATGCAAAGGTTGACAAAGCCGGAATATACAATATACTTATTATGGAAGAAAAACAATCTATTATTGCCGCAGGAGCCGGAGCATCGACAAAGATTGTATTGAAGGATCCGATTCCTATGCCGGGCAGTAAAAAGAAGAAAATGACGCGTCTGATCCGTCAGGAGAATGTCAAGGCGGTAGATGCCTACATCGACAGGATCGACGAAATGATAGAACGCAAAGGAGAATGGTTATGGCATTAAAGAAGAAACCGGTTACCGGTATGAAAGACATGCTCCCACGTGAGATGGAGATCCGTGATTACCTGATCGGACTGATCAAAGAGACGTATAAGACATACGGATTCTGTTCCATCGAGACACCATGTGTGGAACATATCGAGAACCTGTGCAGCAAACAGGGCGGAGACAACGAGAAACTGATTTTCAAGATCTTAAAAAGAGGAGAAAAACTGAAGATCGATACAGCAAAAGAAGAAAACGATCTGGTAGACGGAGGACTGCGTTATGATCTTACCGTACCGCTTGCCAGATATTATGCAAACCATTCGAATGAATTGCCGGCACCTTTTAAGGCATTGCAGATTGGTAATGTATGGAGAGCAGACCGTCCGCAGAAAGGACGTTTCAGACAGTTCATGCAGTGCGATATTGATATCTTAGGAGAGCCGGGAAATCTCGCAGAGATCGAACTGATCCTTGCAACGACAGCTATGCTTGGCAAATTAAGCTTCCAGAACTTTACGGTATGTATCAATGACCGTAATATCCTGAAAGCAATGGCTGCTTACAGTGGTTTCCGTGAGGATGATTATGATGAAGTCTTCATCATTCACATCACTGATGCCATTGAGCGCAATACCTTCTTTTGCCCGCATCGTGATCGTGGACAATACCATCGATCCATTGAGCAGGTCCTTGTCGCCCATATTGATCGCATTGTGGTTGACATAGGCCGTGCCATCATCATAGACGATGTTGCCTGTCATGCCCTGCGTGTACATATCGCCTGTGTTCAGATACTGCTCATCGACGAACTCGACCTTCTCCGGATCATAGTTGATGATCGTTCCATACGCATTCAGGTTCTTCACGTTCTCAGCAGTCACGCTGATGGTGAACTCTTCACCAGCCGCGATGACATCCTTATCGCTCTGCAGCGTGATCTTTCCCGATACGCTTCCGGTCTTCGTCGTTCCGCCATCAACTCTGAATGCAGTGTATGCATAGTCATAGATATCAGAGATACCATTAAAGTTGATATCACCATACTGATTCTGAATCTCACCTACCCAATTTGGATTCTTGTAAGATCCATGTGCGGAAGACTCTTTCTGATACATTTGCTGGAAAGTAGCAAGTGTTGCATCAGCTGTACCTACGCTGGTGATGTTTCCAACAGTAAACGGTCTCCATACGCTGCCCGGCGTATTCTCACCTGCAACGGCATATGGCATGATCTCGCTTGCGGAGAAGAACGTACCTACTGACT
>OIWN01002719.1_pt1 | contig 11460 bp, 9 predicted proteins | sample 1587591 | NCBI WGS metagenome assembly OIWN01 (sample SAMEA3888901, study PRJEB22519) | human gut metagenome | biome: human gut; feature: human-associated habitat; material: faeces | place: Denmark | collected 2010 | reverse complement strand
TTTGGGAGGAGTGCAGTCCTGAGGAAAAAGTTATGAAAAAGATTTAAAGTGTTGTTTTTTCGAACAATTTATAGTATAGAGTGCAATTGTGATGAAAGTGTGATGAAAAGACGAACGAATTGTTAATAATTGTGAAGTGACTACAAGAGACACTGCCAGTGATGACAGTGTCTCTTGTAGTCATTTGGTTCTATACTGTTGTGAACAGGTCGATAGACTGTCCTGTCATAACTGTCGGTGAATCTGCCAGCAGGTAGATGATTGCTTTTGCAACATCTTTTGAGCTTCCCATCGGGCAGCCGTCCTGTCCTACAGAGTGGTTGTAGACTCTCTGCCCCGGTGTGTCCACGATTCCAGGAGATACGGCATTGCATTTGATTCCGTATTCTTTGGTCTGGATAGCAGTTGTCTTGGTCATGGTTACGATACCGCCTTTTGCAACAGCGTATGCACCCATCTGAGATGCAATACGACCCATTCTTGAAGATACATTTACGATATCTCCTTTTCCTTGTTTTATCATTACAGGTACAACATTTTTAGTTACAAGGAATGGGATTCTCAAGTTTGTCTTGATGATCTGATCCCACTGTTCTTCTGACCATTCCCAGATCTTAATTGCCTGATGTTCGATATTTTTGTAGATCTCTTTTGGGTATCCGCCTGCATTGTTAACGAGAATATCAATTCTTCCGTATTTATCAACAACAGTTTTGACCATGTCGGCAACCTGTTCTCCGTCTGTAAGGTCTCTGGAAAGTGAGATTGCTGTTCCGCCGGCATCTTCGATCATTTTTACTGTTTTATCAAGATCAGACTGTGTTCTTGCTACTGTTACGACAGTGGCACCTTCAGCAGCGATAGCAAGTGCTGCGTCACGTCCGATTCCTTTTCCTGATCCTGTTACAATTGCGATTTTTCCTTCTAATTTACCCATGATATATATCCTCCAAAATTACATTCATTATTTTCTGATTACGAAGTGCCATATAAGGCCGGTTCGTAGAATTGTTGTTATTTATACAAGCCTTGCTGTTTCAGCAAAGAACTGAATGTCTGTAGCTTCGATGTAGCTGTCACCGATTTCATGAAGTAGTATGACGTTGAGATTACCGTTCAGATTCTTCTTATCTAAGGCAATCGCTTCGGTTAATGTCCCAAGAGTGAGACCGCATTCAAAAGGAAGTCCGTAGGTCTTTAAAACCTTCTGGATACGTTCTGCAGTTCCTTTTGGTGTTAATCCTTTTTCTTCGGCAATCCTGGTGATCTGATACATGCCGATGGCAATGGCTTCGCCATGACTTTCCCGCTGATAATGGAAATGTTGTTCAATGGTGTGAGCCAGTGTATGTCCGAAATTCAGTAACATACGCTCACCTGTGTCAAACTGATCATTTTCTACAACCATTCGTTTGATATCTACACAGCGTGTGATGATGGCAGGCAGTTCTTCTTTTAAATCTTCAAAAGAACTGTGTGATTCCAAGGTACTAAATAAATCCGCATCTTTGATGCAGCCGTATTTGATAACTTCTCCCATACCATCGTTGATAAATCGTTCCTTCAGCGTGTTAAGTACCAGTGGATCGATCAGCACCAGTGAAGGCTGATAGAATGCGCCGACCAGATTCTTGCCTTCCGGAAGGTCTACTGCGACTTTTCCACCGACAGAAGAATCAACCTGCGCCAACAGTGAAGTTGGGATCTGTACCAGTCTTACACCTCTTAGATAACTGGAAGCGGCAAATCCTGCAAGATCACCGATGACACCGCCGCCAAGAGCGATGACCAGATCACTACGGGAAATCTTTGCCTCCAGCATTGCCTTGTAGACAGTCGGAAGTGTCTGGAAATCCTTGGTTGATTCACCGTGAGGAAGTACCAGATGGTGACATTCGTAAGTGGAGTCCAATGTATGGATCAGCCGGTCACCATATAACGGAAATACATTGTCATCGGAAATGATCATAATGCGTTTTCCGTGGTAGATCTTTCGGATGTAATCTCCGGCCTGGGATAATATGTTGTTTTCAATATAGATAGGATAACTGTCTTTTCCCAGATTAACTGTAAGTTTCATAATATATACTCCTGTAAGGTTTTTGTCTGAACCGCCATGCGTTCGTAAGGAACTGCCAGTGGCAGGTTATCTGCATTAGATCGTCTTGCCGACAACACCTGCAATCTGTGAAACCTTTTTGATCAATTCGTCGTATTTCTTAGGTTTTAATGACTGAGCTCCGTCGCAGAGTGCGGATTCCGGATCATTGTGTACTTCTATCATCAGTCCGTCGGCTCCTGCTGCTACAGCGGCCATTGCCATAGAATCTACTAACCACCATTTGCCGCCCGCATGACTTGGGTCAACGATGATCGGAAGATGTGTCAGTTTACGAAGTACCGGGATACTCTGAAGATCCAGAGTATTTCTTGTATAGCTTTCGAAAGTACGGATTCCGCGTTCGCAGAGGATGACATTTTCATTACCGGATGCCATGATGTATTCTGCTGACATGATCCATTCTTCGTAAGTTGCGTTCAGACCTCTCTTTAAAAGGATTGGACGGTCAAGTTGTCCTAATTCTTTTAACAGATCGAAGTTCTGCATGTTACGTGCACCGATCTGGATAAGATCTACTTTCTCGTTAAAGATATCGAGGTATTTGTCTGACATCAGTTCGGTTACGATCGGAAGTCCTGTTGCTTCTTTTACAGATGTTAAGATGTCGAGTCCTTCCAGTCCGAGTCCCTGGAATGAATAAGGACTTGTTCTTGGCTTGAATGCACCTCCGCGGAGTAAGTTGGCTCCGGAAGCTTTTGCAGCCTGGGCGATTTCAAGTACCTGTTCGTAAGATTCTACGGAACAAGGACCGGCGATCATTGCCAGGTTGTCGCCGCCAACTTTTACACCGGATACATCGATGATGGAATCTTCCGGATGGAATGCACGGTTGGCTAATTTGTATGGCTCCTGTACATGCATAACTTTATCGACTGCAGAATCAATTTCGAATAATTTGGAATCGACTTTGGCTGTGTCACCGATACAACCGATAACTGTCATCTCTTCGCCCTGTACAACGTGTGTGTTAAGTCCTCTCTTTTTGACCATGTTCTCGACACGAGAAACATCATCTTTTGTAGTGCGTGGTTTTAATACGATAATCATAATAAATATCCTCCAACATGTATGATAATTGTGCCTGTGTGATATTTCTTTTCCCGTGTGAGTCTAGTATAGTCGCACTGTAAAATATTCGCACTGCAAAACTTTAATTACTTAAAGCGTAAAACTAATGATATATTAACGCAATGGGATTTGATTGTCAACACTTTTATTCGATAAATTCTTTCATTTTTAAAAAAGTGTGTTAGACTAAAATTGTATAGTAAAAAAGGAGTGGGAAAATGGTAAGTGTTTGGGCAGCAGATATTACACCATTACTAATAGAAGAGACGTATCAGGCATATTATGATAAAGTGCCTGAGTGGAGAAAAGATAAAGCGGATAAACTTAAAAATGTGGATGACAAAGCAAGGAGTGTCGGTGCCTGGATATTGTGGGAAAAGATGAAGAAGGCTTTGAGACTTCCGGAATCGGCAGTTTTCAATCTGTCACATTCGGGAAAATATGTATTGTGTGCCTGTAGTGACCGTGAAGATGTTCAGACAGGCTGTGATGTGGAGATGAAGGGAAAGCTGCGGATGCCGGTGGCAGAACGGTATTTTTGCCGGGAAGAATGTGAGATCATCCGCAATGGGAAGGATGAAAAAGAACAGGCGGAGTGGTTTTACCGCTTCTGGGTATTAAAAGAAAGCTTTATGAAAGCAACCAGAAGAGGAATGGGCCTGGACATGCGCACATATGAATTTGCCTGGGGACAGGACGGCATACCATATCTGAAAAAGCAGCCTGAGGAATATCCGGAGAAATATCTGTGCAGGGAGTACGAACTGGAGCAGGGGGACGCAAGGGTCGCGGTAATTACGACAGATAATGAGATCGAGGGGAGATTACACGAAGTCAGACTTGCTTAATAAAGGGGTGTATGAACATGAAACAGTTAATGACAAAATGGGCAGACAATATAAATGAAAAGAATGTACTAGGGGAGTACCCAAGACCGCTCATGCGCAGAAAAAGCTATGTAAATCTGAACGGAATATGGAAATATGCAATAAGAGAAACAAAAGGATTTCCAAAGAAAATGGATGGGGATATCCTGGTTCCGTTTTCGCCGGAAGCTGTATTGTCGGGGGTAAACAGACAGTTAAAACCAGAAGAATATCTATGGTATAAGAGAAGGTTTCCGGATGAAGTAAAGCCGGAGAAGGGAAGCAGATGGATCCTTCATTTTGGAGCGGTAGATCAGTGTGCGGTCGTATATATAAATGGAAAGAAACAGGGAAAGCATGTGGGAGGCTATCTTCCATTTTCATATGATATTACGGAAGCATTAAAAGAAGAAAAGAATCTGTTGACCGTAAAAGTAAGAGATTATTCGGAGACTTGTTATTATAGCAGAGGAAAACAGAAACTTAAAAACGGTGGGATGTTCTATACGGCACAGAGTGGAATCTGGCAGACCGTATGGATTGAAAAAGTTCCAGAGTGTTATATCGGACATCTTAAGATCACACCTCTTTATGACCAGTCTTCTATAATGATCCAGATGGAAGAAGAACATGGCATAAAAGATATTGATTACGAAGTTACGATAACAGCAAGAAAGATGTGGCCGGTGAAAGCATCCGGAAAGACGGGAAAGCCGTGTGTGATCATGATACCACATATGAGAAGCTGGAGTCCGGAAGATCCATTTCTGTATGATCTTCATGTGAGGATGGGAGAGGATTCGGTAGAAAGTTACTTTGCCATGCGTAAGGTAGAAGTTAAAAATGACAAAGAGGGAATACCGAGGATATTTTTGAACAATGAGCCGTATTTTGAAAAGGGAGTACTGGATCAGGGATATTGGCCAGATGGTCTATACACACCGCCGTGTGATGAAGCGATGATCTATGATATCCAGAAGATGAAGGACCTGGGGTTCAATATGATCCGCAAGCATATTAAGATAGAACCGCAGAGATGGTATTATCACTGCGACCGTATCGGTATGCTGGTCTGGCAGGATATGGTGAACGGAGGACGGGATTATAAGAGCTGGTATGTAACGTATATGGCGACAGCCATGGAGGGAATGCATATCCGGGCAAAAGATACCAGGATTCATCTGATGGGACGTCAGGATCCGGCCGGGCAGAGACAGTTTGAAAAAGAGATGAAGGAGACGGTTCGATTGCTTTATAATCATCCATCCATTGTTACATGGGTTATTTTTAATGAAGGATGGGGACAGTTTCAGACGAAGAAGATGACAGATATAGTAAGGGCAGAAGATCCTTACAGGCTGACAGATTCTGCGAGTGGCTGGTTTGATCAGGGGTGCGGGGATATACGAAGCATCCATGATTATTTCTTCCCTTTGCATGTAACACCGGAAAAGAGGGTAACGGCACTTACTGAGTTTGGCGGGTATTCGCTGCAGATCCCGAAGCATAGTATGTACGAGAAAAAGGTCTACGGTTATAAAAAGTTCAAGAGAAAAAGAGAACTTACGGCGGGCTATGAGAAATTGATAAAAAAGCTCATTATTCCGAATATCAGCCGTGGATTAAGTGCAACTGTTTACACACAATTATCGGATATAGAAGAAGAGGTAAATGGAATCATTTCTTATGATAGAAAAATAGTCAAAATGGATGAAAAGACCGTTAAAAAACTGAATGAAAAACTTCATTTTTAGCCTTTATTTTCGGGGAAATGTAACGTAAGCAGAGTTGACGTGTTTTCTGTGATTTGTTAGAATATAAAAGGGAAAAATAAAGATTTATCAAGATAGAAAAATGTTTACAAAACCATAAAAAAGCACACGAGGAGAGTATGGGAGAGTAAGAATAATAAGGAGGAAAAGAATGTTGGAATTAACGTTTGGAGAACAGGTCAAGATCATTCTGAGCCGTAAAGGGATGACGATCAAAGAACTTGCAGAGAAGATAGAAAAACAGACAGGAAAGAAGATGTCGCGTCAGAATCTGACCCAGCGTCTTGGCAGAGATAATTTCCAGGAGCAGGATATGCGAATGATCGCAAAGATTCTTGATTGTCCGTTTTATCTGGATATATTAGAAGAACATGAGGAGCATGAAGAGAAGCCTTCAAAGGCCCAGAAAATTACAGAGCCTGAAAAGAAGAAAACACCTGCCAAAGCAGAAGAAAGAGATATTACGATAGGTGAGCTTGTAGATATTCATAAAGAATTAGATGCAATAGAAAAGAAGAAAAAGAAGAAGTCTAAAAAGGTTGTAGAGCCAGATCCGGAATATGTTCAGGAAACAATATTTGATTTTGTAAGAGAGAAAGAAGCGACAGCAGAACCTGCCACAGAAATAGAAGAGCAGGAAGAAGAGATACAGGAGCCGGTGGAAGAAACCGGAAGTTCGGAAGCTGTGACACTGGAAGCAGAAGAGTCGGTGACTGTAAGTGAAGAAGAACCTGCAGCGGGTGTAGAGGAGTATGCTGAGAAACCTGTATATGAAGACGAGCCGGTGTATGAGTCAGAATCGGAATATGCAGAAGAACCAGTGTATGAAGCAGAGCCAGAATATGCAGAAGAACCGGTGTATGAAGCAGAGCCAGAATACGCAGAAGAACCGGTGTATGAAGCAGAGCCAGAATACGCAGAAGAACCGGCGTATGAAGCAGAGCCAGAATACGCAGAAGAATCGGCGTATGAAGCAGAGCCAGAGTATGCAGAAGAACCAGTGTATGAAGCAGAGCCAGAATATGCAGAAGAACCAGCCTATGAAAGTGAGCTGGAATATACAGAGGAGCCGGCTTATGAGTCGGAACCGAAATATACAGAGGAGCCAGCTCATGAGTCAGAACCGGAAGTAGAAGAGCCAGAGGAACCGGAAAAACCGGAGCCGAAGAAAGTTGAACCGGAGAAGAAAGCGCATGGATGGAGAGCGCTCTTCGGAATACGTAAAAAGCATGAAGAAGAATCAGCGCATGAAGAACCGGCAAAAGAAGAAAAGCCGGAAATCCAGTATCATGAGTTTGATTATTCGGGAGACGGTGAGTCAGAGAAACTTGCAGAAGAATTTATGCCGGAGGAACCGGAACAGGAGGAAACATATGCAGCAGCTGATGAGACCTCCGGTTATGAGAATAACGGATATCAGAGCCGGTATGCGCAGGAAAATGAAGAAGACTTATTCACATCTGATGAAGAGGATCTCAGTAAAGGTGAACTTAATCCTTACACAGGACATGAATATGAATCAAACAGCGTAAGAATGCATCCGAAGAGAATCGGCTATGTACAGGTATATGACAGAGGAAAACATCAGTGGACAGATATGACGGAGTGGGCATTCCTTGGATATCAGGAACGTAAAAAGGCACTTCTCGGAAAAGATTATGAGCCGCCGATCTATCTGGATTAGTGTTGAATGAACATAGAAAGAAAATGTTATGAATAAGGTGTTCAGCCGGATCTCCGGCTGAACACTTTTTGTACAAGGGGATGCAAGAGAAGCTGCCGCCTACAGGAACTTCCGGTGGCAAATTTTGTAGATTAAAATATGAAGGAGGAGCAGAAAATGGAATGGACAAGGCTTTTATCAACAAAACGTCAAAGACAGAACAGATACAAGAGTCAAAAATATGGTGATGCAGACCTTAGAAGTGAATTCGAAAAAGATTATCACAGAATCATCGGCAGTGCGTCATTTAGGAGACTTCAGGATAAGACACAGGTATTTCCACTGGATAAAAGTGATTTTATCCGTACGAGACTGACCCATTCCATGGAAGTCTCTTCGCTGGCAAAATCTCTGGGTCAGAATATAGGAGAAAGCATATTGGTACACAAGAAAGATTCCAGTTTCACTGTACAGATGAAAGAGGATATCTGCAATATTCTTCAGTGTGCAGGACTGATTCATGATATCGGCAATCCACCGTTTGGTCATTATGGAGAAGCGGCGATCAGGGAATGGTTTGAAAGAAATCTTCCGCTTCTGACATATCATGGAACGTCACTTGAGGAGTTGCTCGAACCTCAGATGAGGGAGGATTTTTATCATTTTGAAGGAAATGCACAGGCACTTAGGCTGGTCAGCAAATTACATTTTCTGGTAGATGAAAATGGAATGAATCTGACGTATGCGCTTTTGAATACAATTATAAAATATCCGGTAGCATCTACAAAGATCCATCCGGAATCAGGAGATATCAGAGAGAAGAAGATGGGCTATTATTATGCAGACCGGGAACTGTTCGAGGATATTGTATCAGAGACGGGTGCGGGAAATCACAGACATCCACTTACCTTTATACTTGAGGCAGCAGATGATATTGCATATAAGACCGCAGATATTGAAGATGCATTTGTAAAAAGATTTCTTACATATCATAGTCTCAGAGATGAACTCAGAAAACTACAGAACAGGGAGAAAAAGTATGCAGACCCAGAAGAGAAAGATCAGAACTGGTTCTGCCCGGCAGATAAACTGGTAGAATTATACGACCGTGCAAAGAAGAACGGGGTAGATGATCCCGGTGATTATGCAGTGAAGAACTGGATCGTAAAAGCACAGGGATTTTTGATTGGCTGCGCAACTTCCGGATTTACTTCTCATTATGAAGAGATTATGGAAGGCACGTATAAAAAAGATCTGTTTGCAGGTACTTTGGCTGAAGGATTGGTAAAACTGCTTGGAGAGATAGCGAGCAAATGTGTATTTAAAACAGAGACGATCTATCGTATGGAAGTGAAAGAGGCAGTGATGCTGGATAATCTGCTGGACAGGTTTGTCGGTGCAGCAATAAAATATGATGATCCAACGCAGAAACTGAACTCAATAGAAGAAAGACTGATTTCATTTATTTCCAATAATTATAAAAAAGCATATCGTTATCATGCAGAAGAAAAATCAGAGGTTTATCGTCTTTATCTGAGACTTCTGCTAGTTACGGATTATATCTGTGGTATGACAGACAGCTATGCGAAGAGGCTGTATCAGGAATTGAATGCGATTATGGCATAAAAGAAAATATTTCAGAATAGATTGTGATAAATAGCCGGAAACAGGAGAGGATATTTTGAGACGGTTTATTCGATATCTGTATGAATACGAACAAGAGAAAAAGATGCGGAATGTAGGCTTCGTAAAAGTAGAACAGGATGTGGATCAGTGCGTGATCCATGTGCACGGAAAAGGATTCCGGATGGAAGAAAATGCGCAGGGACTTAGGGTGTATCTGTTCTGGAATACAGAAGATAAATGTATTGGAATCCCGCAGGGAGTGACAGAGGTTCCCGGCCCGGCGGTGAACTGGCAGCTATGCTATACACCGGAGGATGTCGGTAAGAAAGAAAATTATGATCTTGTCAACGGAATTATATTAAAGGACGTAAATGGACACTGGTATGCGGCAGTCTGGAATGACGATGTAGTAAACGTCTGCAGGATGGAAATGTGGAAGATGGAAGAAGATTCCGTGCAGGGTGAAGAAAATGAATGTAAGAAGGGATTAGCGCAGGGCGAAGAAACTGAATGTAAGAAGGAATTAGCGCAGGACGAAGAATCGGAATGTAAGAAGGAAACCTTGCAGGATGAAGAATCAGAGAGTGGAAAACTTGAAGATGATTTGGAAAAAGAGGCCTGCCTGGGGGGTAAAGTCCGCAAGATCCAGCGTAAAGATATGGTGTGTCTTCCGAGGTGTGAATGGAGACATGCAAATAATAGTTTTTTGATCCACGGGTATTATAATTATCACCATCTGATATTGACAGTCCGTGATGACCGGTTAAAATTAGGAGTACCGGGAGTGTATCATCCGCAGGAAGAAAAAGCCGCAGAAAGCTTTGGATTTCCGGAATTCATTCCTGCAGAAGAGCTGGATCTTAAACTTACAGATGAAGAGAAGAATGACAGAGAGAAGTTCGGATACTGGTGCAGGGATATAAGAGGATCACATGACTGTGTAGAATCACAGAAGAGATAGAAAACAGGAAAATAGACGGAGAATGAATATGCAAAGCACAGATGAAAAATATATGAAAGAAGCGATCAAACAGGCAAAGAAAGCATATGCGATCGGTGAGGTGCCGATCGGATGTGTGATCGTATATCAGGATAAGATCATTGGGAGAGGATATAACCGCAGAACAATTGATAATAATACCCTGGCGCATGCAGAACTGATCGCGATCAAAAAAGCAAGCAAGAAGATGAATGACTGGAGACTGGAGGATTGTACGATGTATGTAACTCTGGAACCATGCCAGATGTGTTCCGGTGCGATCGTACAGTCCCGGATGACACGGGTAGTAGTCGGATGTATGAATCCGAAAGCCGGCTGTGCAGGCTCTATCTTAAATCTTCTGGATATGCCTGAATTTAATCATCAGGTAGAATTGACGACAGGAGTGATGGAAGAAGAATGCAGTCAGATGATGAAATCATTTTTTAAAGAATTGAGAGAAGCAAGGAAGAAGAAAAAGCAGCTGGAAAAAGAACAGACCGGGGAAATATAAAAGACAGGTGATCATATGAATGAAAAGACAGTAGGAATGCTTGCAAAGTTTACAGGTGTGTCTGTACATACAATAAAATATTATGAGAAGATTGGTCTTCTGAGTTCTACGAGAAGAGAACATTCGAATTACAGGTCTTACGATATAAGGGCATGTACGGATATTTACGAATGTATGAAGTATAAGAATCTTGGGTTCGCATTGAAAGAGGTCGGGAATCTGATAAAGGAAGCAGATTCAGAAGCGATAGATAATCTGTTGAAAAAAAGATTAGAGGAAATAGATGCTTCACTGTCAGAATTGCAGGAATTAAAAAAACGTGTGACGGATTATCTTGCAGAGACGGAAGAGATAGAAAAGAAACAGGGAAACTGGTATATAGAAGAAATGCCGGATTTCTGGATCAGATTTCAGACGAATAACCTGGAATATGGCAAAAATGCACAACTTGAATCGGACGGGATTAATTTCATGGATTATGCACCGGAAAGCAAATCGGTACTTAAGATAAGCAGAGAAAGTCTGAATGGAACGGAAAACCAGTTCTCCTGGGGACAGGCAGTACGGGCAGAGTATATAGAAGATATCGAAAAAAATGAAAATGTCTGGAGCAGGCAAAAAGGATATACCAGGATAAAAGGCGGAAGAGCATTTGTCCTGTATCTGAAAATTACCGGACCGTATGCATCGGAAGGAGTGCTGCAGAAGAAAATCCGAAAGATATACCGAAAGTTTCAACAAGATGCAAAGATACCGGGAGATGCTTACTGTGTAAGGATTAAGATCACACATGATGAAGAAGGAAATGATTGGAATTATTTGAAAATATATATATTACTGAAACCTGAGA
>OIWN01002709.1_pt1 | contig 11501 bp, 7 predicted proteins | sample 1587591 | NCBI WGS metagenome assembly OIWN01 (sample SAMEA3888901, study PRJEB22519) | human gut metagenome | biome: human gut; feature: human-associated habitat; material: faeces | place: Denmark | collected 2010 | reverse complement strand
TATCCAGCCCGGTATCCAGCACGGCAATGGTCATGCCCTTACCGGTGAACTGATTGGTGGCCAGCGCCACCTGCAGGGCCTGCGTATCGGCCTGCTCCACGGTGGGCAGGGTGTAGGAGCCTGCCACGAAGGCACGGCTGACGCCCTTGGCGCTCTGGATGGTCTCCAGATTCTTCCGGGCGGTCCGCAGGGCGAAGCCGTTGAAGAGCATGGTATAGGAATAGGTATAATCCACCTGCTCCTGCCGCAGAGAGCGGCCCAGACGGGACTGCACCGTGGCCTGACGGCGCAGCAGGGTCTGCTGGACCTTGGCGGCGGTCTTTTCGGCTGCGGCGGTGCCGGGGGTCAGAGACTGGGCCGCCAGCACGGCGGCAGCGGGTTCATCGTCCAGCTCCACCAGAATATCCACCACTTCATTGGGGTCCTGAGGCTGGGTGGTCATCTGCTGGGTGGTGTTGCCCATGGTCTGGGACAGGTCGGCGGGGGTGACGGAACGGACCGTCAGGCCGCTTTGCGTTTCTGCCGCCGAGGCGGGCAGGATACACGACAGCGCCAGCACGGCGGCCATGTACAGGGAGAGTATCCTCTTTTTCATTTGCAAGCTTCCTTTCTTTCATAGAATGTGCAGAGGAAAGAGACGGTGGGGGTGGAGCATCCTCCTCTCGACTTTCACGAACATCAAAACGTTTCTATATTCATGGGCGCATCATAGCACCGGAATCGAAATTTGTCAATGGGTAAATGCATAAAAGATCAGACCTCGGGGAGGTCTGATCTTTTCGGATGGAGTTGTGCGTCCTTTGACTACAAAAGAAGGCGGCGGATATCGTCCACCATGGACTCGATGGCCTCCGGGGCCAGACTGCACCGCAGGCGGCTGCCGTCCTTGGCGATACGGATGAATTCGTCCCGCACCAGCACGTTCAGGTGGTGGGAAACGGTGCCTTGGGAGATGCCCAGCTCCTTGGCCAGCTCCTGCCCGCTGCGGTCCTGCTCCTTCAGCAGCTTCAGGATATCCAGACGGCTCTTGTCACCCAGCGTTTTCAGGCAGGCCAGCAGATGCTCGTCGTTGGCGGCGTATTTCTCCGTCAGGCGCAGAATGAGCCAGTACAGCACCCCGGCGATGACGGTGATGTGGTCGTCACCGGTGAGGAAGCGCATGGAGTTGAAGGACATGACGCAGGGCAGAAAGGTGATGCTCTGGTCGGACAGCGTCTGGGACTGGGCAAAGGCGCTCATAAGACGGGGGGTGTTCTCCCGTGTCTGCTCCAGACACTGCCGCAGCAGACGGTCCGTCTCCGGCGTCTGCATCACTTGTGCCAGCAGGGCGGCGGACTGCTCCACGATGCGGCAGGCGGTGCGCTCGTACTCCTCCAGATGGGCGTACAGCGTCAGCAGCCGCCACCGGTCGGCAGGGGGCAGGCGGGTGAGGTCCATGTAGTCGATGAGGTCGCAGATGGTGTCCAGCTGCTGCGGCGGGGGGAGGGGATCCTCCTGATACTGGCCCACGGCGGTGACGATGTCCCGCAGCCGCTGCTGGGGTGTGTGGCCTGTATATTTATAAGCTTTTTCGCCGCCGGGGCGAACATAATCCCAGACCAGAAACCATGCCAGACAGGTGTTGCTGCCGGAGAGAGGAGTGAACAGGAATTGCAGCGTCTCCTCGTCCTCTGACAGGTGCGCCAGCAGGTACTCCTCTGCGGCGGCGATATGGCGCACCTGCGGCACCAGCTCCCGCTCCGGGATGCCGTAGGTGTCGCAGATGCGGACGGCCTCTGTGACGGCGGTGCAGTATTTTTCCTCCGTGGGGGTGTAGTGGCGCTCCAAGGCCACCAAGGCCTCTACGCCGTATGCATTGGCCTCCTGATAGATGAAACCCATAAAATCCTCCAGAAAATTTGATGGAGATAGAAACGTTTTAATTATTCTGCAATGTATTGTACCCCACTTCTGGCGCTGCGTCAAGCATAGGGACTTCCTCTGAGGACATAGGCTGGCAGAAGAGGAGGGATCTGTATGCTGTCTGCGGCGTTGCTGCTGCTGTCCAACAGTCTGTTTTTGTCCCTGCGTCTGACGGGGAATCCCGGTTCGTTCCCCCGGCCGCTGCGGCCGGAGGAGGAGCGGGCGTGTCTGGAGCGGTGGGCGCAGGGGGATCTGGAAGCCCGGAACCGGCTGGTGGAGCACAATCTCCGGCTGGTGGCCCACATCATCAAGAAATACTATACACAGGCGGACAATCAGGAGGATCTGATCTCCATCGGCACCATTGGACTCATCAAGGCCGTCAACACCTTCCGGGCAGACCGGGGCATCAAGCTGGCTACTTATGCGTCGAGGTGTATTGAGAATGAGATCCTCATGTACTTCCGCTCCCAGCGGAAGCTGCAGGGGGAGGTGTCCCTGTCCGACGCCATCGACACGGATAAGGAGGGGGGCTCGCTGTATCTGCTGGACGTGGTGGGGAGCGATGACACCATGCTGTCGGATCTGCAGGATCGGGAGGAGCAGCTGCTGCTGCGGCGTCTGGTGCGGGACTGCCTGACGGAGCGGGAGGCGGACATCATCCGGAGGCGGTACGGGCTGGAGGGGCATCCGCCCCAAACCCAGCGGCAGGTGGCGGCGGTATACGGCATCAGCCGCAGTTATGTCTCCCGCATCGAGAAGCGGGCGCTGGAGAAGCTGGAAAAGGAGCTGCGAAAGGGGTAGGAGGATAGCGAAAGGGCTTGTCTTTGGGGCGGGAACATGGTAAGATGATAAAAAACACCTATGCGGCAGCCTGTGGAAATGAGCGGAGATAACATGAGAAAGTTTTTCAGAGGAATATGCGGCGTACTGGCGACGCTTTTGACCCTGTGCATCCTATTGATGGCGGCGGGGCTCATGGGGGTGCGGGCCTTCGGCATCACACCTTATGTGGTACCGGCGGACATGGAGGGGCTTCCGTGGTCCGCCGGGGCGTTGCTGTACGTGCGGCAGGAGCAGCCGGAGACGCTGCAGCCGGGGGACACCATCGCCTACGTCACGGACAGTGACCTGTCGCTGGAGGGGGGGGTCATCGGCTCCGTGGACACAGAGCGGTGCTTCTTCTATGTGGAGGGAACCCCGGTCTACTGGGACAATGTGCTGGGGCAGCCCCTGTGGGGCATCGATGGGCTGGGCTATGTGTCTGGCTATATCAGCCGGCCGCCGGGACTGTATCTGGTGCTGGGGGCTGCTGTGGTGCTGGCGTTGCTGTGCATCTTCCCCCTGCGACGCCGAAAGGGAGAGAAAACGGAAGAATCCCCCACCGGGAGATGTATGGCAACGAATGCGGGAGAGAAAACTCCCACCGAATCGGTGCAGGCTGCGGCGATGGAGGAGGAAGTCCCCACCTTGACGGAAAAGCCTGCGTCTGCGGAGGTATCTGAGCCTGTGAAGGTGCCTAAGCCTGCGGTAGAGATACCGAAACCTGAGCCTGTGCCGGAAGCGCCTGAGCCTGCAGCGGAGGTACAGCGGCCTGCAGAGACCGGGCGGCGGCAGATTTCTGGCAAGCGGGACGAGGCGGTGGCCCGTCACGGCGGCAAGCGCCTTCGGCGCTGATGGAATCGAGCAAAAGAAGGACCCAAAGGCAGAGCCTTTGGGTCCTTCTTTTTAGAATGGAGCGTTATGAAAGTGTATCTGGCTGGGCCTCGCCGGGACGGTCAGTCAGCACCAGCTGCACCTGACGCCGCCGCAGGAATACCGTCAGCCAGCAAACCGTCATGGCGATCAAGCCGCAGATGGTCATGCAGAACCGATAGTCCAGCACCTCGCCCAAAGCACCGATGGCCAGCGACAGCACCGCTCCCGCCGCCGTGCAGAGCATGGACTCATAGGCATTGAGCCGAGCCCGCAGCCGGTCGGGGATGTAGCGCTGCACCGCCGCCTGCCGGATGGTGGCACTCTGGATGCCCAGAAAGCCGCAGACGGCTCGGTTCACCAGCATCAGGGGATACGGCAGCCACAGAAGGCAGGCGTCCATCAGTTCGTAGGTCTGATACACCCCGAACAGGAAGCCGAATCGCTTTCGCTCCGGCAGGGAGTAGCGGTAGCGGACGGCGCCGCCGATGGTGCGCCCGGCGAACTCCGCCACGGAGAAGAAGGAGTACATGGCGGTGGTGAAGCCCGGCGCTGTGCGAAAGAAGGCGATGAGCAGGGGAGAATAGCCCATGGCCATGCCGTTGGTGACGGCCATGTACTCATAGAGGCCGTGGAGGCCGTGCTCCTGCCGAAGATAGGCGGCGGCCTCCCGGACGTCCCGCCACCAGGTTTTCAGGGACAGCAGCGGCTCTTGATCCCGGCGGCTCTCCTGCACATGGATGCGGTTTTCGATGAGGGCGGCCAGCACCGACAGTGCGCCTTGGATCAGCAGCAGCCGTCCCACGCCTAAGGTGTCGTACAGCAGCGCCGCCAGCGGCATCATGAGGACCTTCAGAATGGGATAGAGCATGGCGGAGACGGTGTAGGCCCGCTCCTCCTGTCCCTCCGGCAGCAGCAGGGGGTAGAAGCTGTTGTAGGCCAGCTCATCGAAGGCTGCAAGGCACGATACCAGCAGGGAAAAGGCCAGATAGGCGGTGTAGGAGAAGGCACTGCGCAGCAGGAACAGTCCCGCCCCGGCGTAGCATATGCCGTTGAGCAGGTCGCCCCACACCAGAAAGGGCTTGCGGGGCAGGCGGTCCATCATGGGGGCGACGACCAGCGGCAGCAGCACCATGGGGATCAGCTGAATGGCCACCACCAGCGCCGAGGCCAGAGTGCTGCCTGTCTCGTCAAAGACCAGAAAGGACAGGGCAAATTGACTGATGATGCCGCCGGCAGCGCCCAGCGTCGTGGCGGCGGTGATGCGGGTAAAATTCCGTGTCCAGAGAGTTTGTTTCATGGCGTTCACCTCACTGCTATGATTATCCCACAGCTGCTTACAAAAGAAAAGGGGGTCATCGTGGGAAAGTTATTCCCGTGATGACCCTCTTAATAGGGCAAAAATGCTATTTTGCAGGAAACTCCTCCAACAGGCGGCAGGCTTGACGGTACTGACGGTTGGCCTTGTACCACGCCAGCACCCACGGCAGGTGGAAGCGGGTGAAGCCCATAGGATATGTGTCTCGCAGACGATGGAAGCAGTCCAGAAGTTGGGTGCCGTAGGTATCGTCGTGGAGGTAGTCCGGGTGCTCCAGCCGATAGCGCACCAGCGCCAGCATCCGCTGCTCCATTTCGCCGGAGACCATAGGCTCCGCCTGCTGGACGGCGGCCAGCGCCTGCTCCCGATGGCCCAACTGCTCGTGGCAGATGGCCAGCTTGTGCAGGTCCAGAAAGCCGGGGCGGGGGAGGGAGGCAAAGTAGGGCAGGGCCTTTTCCGGTTGACCCAGCTCCAGTTGAGTGGAGGCAACATTGTAGCGGAGGGCAGACAAACTGCCGGTATCCCTCAAGGCTTCTGCCAGACGCTCCGCTACAGAGTAGTGGGTCAGCATCTCCTCCATGCGGCCCAGATCCGAGTAGCAGTTGCCCATCCACAGGCGGCAGGACAGCATCAGGTAGGGGTAGCCGGCGTCCGATGCCGAGCGGTAGGCGTCCCGCAGCACTTCGATGGCGGCGGTGTATTCGCCCTCGGCGTAGAGGAACTCTCCGTGGTGGGCAGCCAGCAGCGGCAGCGGCTCCAGCCGTACCGCCTCTTCCCACCGGCCCTGAAGGCCCCGATGCAGGGCCAGCTGCCGGGTGGAGAGAAAGGGCTCCCACTCCACCGGCAGAGGGCGCATCTCGTCGGCGTAAAAGGCATCCAGCAGCAGGGCGTCCGCTGCCAGCGGACTGAATGCAAGAATCTCCCGCCGGGGCTGCACCAGCTGTTCATAGAGGGAATCGAAATTCGGGCTGCCGGAGAGCAGGGCCTTCCAGCAGGGCGCTAAGCCCTCCGGCTCCGGAGTCCAGACAAGACCCAGCCGGTGCAGCAGCAGCTCCGTCACCTCCGGGGAGGGGGCGGCCTTGCCCTGCTCGATCTTGGACAGATAGGAGGGGGCGCAGATGCCACGGCACAGACCTTCCTGACTCCAGTCCCGCTGAAGGCGGGCCTGCCGGATCAGCAGTCCGGCGATGTCGCCGCCCCTCATCCGATGAGGTCCCGCACAATGGTGCCGGCCAGCAGGATACCGGCGGTGGAGGGGACCCATGGCACACTGGCAGGGACGCTGCGGCGGCCGGGGGAGGGGGCCTCCAGCTGGGCAGTGGCGGCAGGCTGCTCCGGGCTGAACACCACCTTCAGGTGGCGGATGCCACGGCTGCGCAGTTCCTTCCGCATGACACGGGCCAGCGGGCAGCCGCTGGTCTGAGAGATATCCGTTACCCGCAGCAGGGTGGGGTCCAGCTTGTTGCCGGTCCCCAGCGCCGACAGGATGGGGATACTTCGGTCCATGGCCTGCTGGATCAGGTCCAGCTTGCAGGTCACCAGATCGATGCAGTCGGCAATGTAGTCATATCGGGCGGAGAAGAAATCCTCCCGATGGGCGGCGTCGTAGGTGGCGCAGATGGGGTGGATGACGGCGCTGGGGGAGATGTCCCGGCAACGGCGGGCGGTGACCTCCGCCTTGGACTGGCCCACGGTGGAGTGGAGGGCGCAGAGCTGGCGGTTGATGTTGGTGACACTGACGGTGTCCTGATCCACCAGCGTCAGCTCACCTACGCCGGAGCGGGCCAGAATCTCGGCGGCATAGCTGCCCACGCCGCCCAGGCCGAACACGGCCACATGGGCGCTTTGCAGGCGCTCCAGCGCCGGCTGGCCCAGCACCATCTCGGTGCGCAAAAACTGTTCGTGCATAAATAGGCTCCTTTGCTTCCAGACGGTATCAAAAAAGACCGGCCTCGGCCGGTCTTTTTCGGAAATTCATCAGACGAGGTACTTCATACCGGAGGTCTCGGTGGCGGTGATGTCCTTCACCAGATCGCTGCTCCACTGGGAGTAGTCGGCGTTCTTCATGGCGTTGCGGACCTGCACCTGCCAATAGGGGGCGTCGGTACCCACGAAGTACACGACGTGGTAGCCGATGTAGCTGCCCTCGTTGTAGACGATGCCGGTGTCGCCGGGCTGACGGGACTCGTCGAAGCACCAGTCATTGAACTCGGTGACCATCTGGCCCTTATACACCTCGGTATACAGGCCGCCGTTGGTGTTGGAGCCGGTATCGGCGGAGAGCTCGTTGGCCAGCTCGGCAAAGCTGTCCTCGGTGCGGGCGCCCTCCTCCCACTTCTTCAGAGCGGCCTCGGCGGCCTCCTTCTGCTCGGCCTTGCGGGCGTCCAGCTTCTCCTGATAGTCGTCAGCCTTACTGTCCAGATCGGAGGTATCCACCTTGAACAGAATGTGGCGCACGTCCACGGTGTTGTAGTCGTTGCGGCCACGGCTGTGGAACAGGACCACATAGTAGTTGTCGCCGCTCTCGATGAGGGTCAGATCGCCCTCCTGACGCTCCTCGTTGAACACCCACTCGGTGACGGCGTCGCCGCTGTAGGTACCGGTGGGACGGTCGGTGTAGGTGCCGTTATCGTAGTTGTCGGCGGCCTTCTCCATCAGAAGACCGTTGCGGACGGCCTCTAGAGCGGCGTTGGCATTGGCGGAGGCAGCCTCCTTGGCGGCGGCGTTCTCCTCGTCGGTGGGCTGCACGGTGTTGCCGTCGGCATCCTTGGTGGAGTCGGCAGTACCCTTGAAGTAGATGTACTCGTAGTCGGCCACGTCGAAGTTGTTCTTGTGCTCGTTATAGTAGGTCTCCACTTCCTCGTCGGTGTAGGTGAGGCTGTCGATGTAGTCCTGCTGATAGTGGGAGGCCAGAACGGTGTCCTTCAGAATGCTCTTGAAGGTGGACATCGTCATGTTGTTGCCGTACATCAGCTTCAGGTAAGCGCTGGTGGAGTAGCCGGCATTCTTGGCGTAGGTGGAGAAGGTCTCCAGAGTGCTGTCGATTTCCTTCTGCATATCGTCGTCGAAGGTCAGACCCTTCTCGGCGGCGCCCTTCTTCAGCATGGTCAGCTGAATGAGAGTCTTCTTGGCGGCGTCACGGAAGTAGGCGTCCCAAGTCATGTCCTCGCTGACACCCAACAGCATCTTGGCGGTGTCGTTCAGGCTCTGCTGAGACAGGGAGGTATTCTTGTCAATGCCGTAGAGACTGGCATAGTTGGAGTTGACGATACTGTTATAGGCATTGTGATAGTAGTAGCTGACCTCGGCGGCGGAATAGGACTCGCCCTCCACCGTGACGGCGGTGGTGCCACGCTGGATGATGTTGGAGTTCCACACCACCAGGCCAATGGCGATCACCACAAAGGCGATGGCGATGATGGCATAGAGCCGGTTGGAACGGCGCTCCTTGGCCTGCTCCTGAGCTTGACGGGCAGTCTTGGGATCCACAACGCCGCTGGCGGCGACCTCCTGCCGGTTCTTCTTTTCTCTTGATGCGCTCATAGTTGTTTCATCCTCTCAAAATAGGGGTCATTACGACCCGACTTCGTAAAGTTAATCGTAATTATACAGGAAATCTGTCTGCTGTGCAAGGGGGAAACGGAAATTATCCGGCCATAGGCCGAAAAAGCGGTCAGCTCCGGAGGCATTCCGGAGCTGACCGGGCTTTTACCAGTTGTCCCGCCGGGCGTGGGGGCCAAGTTATAACCTGCACCGTTTCAGCAGGTGGGTTGTCTCCAGCGTGCTTCACCGCTTCCAACTTCCAGCCGCAGACGGCAGCCGGGAGGCCTGCGATCCACATACTGATCCGACATCCCCTATAACAAAATGTGAGGATAAAAAAGACCCGTCACATCCCTGCGGGACCTCGCCTTTCGGCGATGACCTTATTATAGCAGACCTGCGGGAAAAATAAAAGGGGTTTTCGCAGAAACGGTCAGGAATTTTCTTCCTCGTCGGCCAGCAGCTGTTCCATGAACAGCTCGTAGATCTTCTCCAGCTCCGCTTCGTCATCCAGCGTGCTGAGCAGCTCCTCGCCGTTTTCCGTGGCGGATTTCAGGATCACCAGACCGTAGTCCTCGGATTCCTCGTCCGCCTCGTCCTCCACGGCGGGGAAGAAAGCCATATAGGTCTGCCCCTCGTGCTCCAGTGCGTCCACATACTCCAGCTCGATATCGTTGCCGTCCTCGTCGGTGAGGGTGATAAAGCTGGGGCCAAACTCATCGCTCATGAGAAAATACCTCCTGCATAGGTTGATGTCCCCCTACTATAACGGATTTCCACAGAAATTGCAAGAGGGCGGCGCTGCCGATTTCCGCGCAAAAATTGGAAAAGCAGCACAAAACGGGACCTATGTGCCGGGTCAAAGGATACGGTGATTGCGTTTTTTGCGCAAAAAGGTATTTTTATCGGTTGACAGGTGTGGTAAAATAGCTCTTATATTGGTTTAATATGTGCTTTTTGCCGCAGCCGGGACCTTCCGGAGCAGGGCGGCAGGGAGAAGCCGTATAAAAAGCCTGAGGCCGCCCGGCGGCGGCCGGAACAACGAAACAGAAAGTGAGGTGCGCTGTCCATGAAAGAACACTCCAACGACCGTGATAAGGCAGAGCAGAGCGCCCATCAGAGGAAAAACCGAGGGAAGGGACGGGCCAAGAGGGTCTGGGGCGTCATCGGCACCATCGTGCTGGTGGGCGTGCTGACCATGGCCATTTTTGTGGGGATCTTCATGACCTACATCAATAAGTCCCTGAAGGGCCACGTAGAGGTGGATATGTCCGAATATGACAGGAAGGTATCCACGGAGCTGTACCGTCTGGGGACGGACGGCGAGACATGGGAGATGTATCAGACGCTGTTCAGCGATGAAAACCGCATCTGGGTAGAAATCGGGGACATCCCCAAGTATTTGCAGGATGCCACCATCGCCATCGAGGACAAGCGCTTCGAGACCCACCACGGGGTGGACTGGAAGGGGACCCTGCGGGCCATCACCCGAACCCTGACCGGCAGCGGCACACAGGGCGGCTCCACCATCACCCAGCAGCTGCTGAAAAACGTCACCGGCGACAATCAGGTGACGGTGAAGCGGAAGATCACGGAGATCTACCGGGCGCTGGCACTGGAGAAGGATTACTCCAAGTCCCAGATCCTGGAGATGTATCTCAACACCATCTTTCTGGGAGAGCAGTGCTACGGCGTGCAGACGGCGGCCCGGATGTACTTCCACAAGGATGTGAAGGACCTGACGCTGGCGGAGTGTGCCTGTCTCATCGGCATCACCAACAATCCCTCCATGTATGATCCTCTGATCAGCGACTGGACCCGTGAGAACAACCGGGAGCGGCAGCTGACCATCCTGGGCGAGATGCTCGGTCAGGGGAAGATCGATCAGGCCACCTATGATGCCGCGGCGGCGGAGGAGGTTCAGTTCAGCGACGGGTATACGAATCTCGGCAATTTCACCGAGCCTACGGAGGATCAGGAGACCCCGGAGAAGCCCACCGTGCAGTCCACCGCCAACAACTCCTATTATACGGATCAGGTCATCTCCGATGTGGCGGCGGCGCTGGTGGAGAAGCTGGGGCTGGAGGACGATACACCCGACGAGAGCGGCAACGTCCGCACGGCACAGGAGAAGGCCGTCAGCAAGATTTACAGCAGCGGCTATAAGATTTATACGCTGCAGGACAGCAAGCTCCAGTCCATTGCGGAGAACATTTTTGAAAACAGCGATCTGGTGGAGTATACTGACGACTACGGCAAGCCCTTGCAGGCGGCTATCACGCTGGTGGACAATTCCAACGGCAACGTGGTGGCTATGGTGGGCGGTCTGGGCGCCAAGACGGTGGACCGTGGCTGGAACTGGGCCACGGAGCCCCGGCAGTGCGGTTCTGCTACCAAGCCCATCTCCGACTATGCCCCGGCGCTGGACGACGGTACCATCACCGCTGCCTCCGCCATCGACGACTATCCCGTCCGGGATCTGGACGGCTACGGCGCATGGCCCAAGAACTCCCACTCCGGTTTCTACGGCTTGACCACCGTGTGGACGGCGCTGGTGGAGTCTCTGAATACCTGCGCCGTGCGGGTCAATGAGAGCTACGGCTCGGCGGCCTCCTATAATTATATGGTGGAGAAGCTGGGCTTCACCACCCTGACCCAGCGGGACAGCCAGCAGTCCGGTAACATGGGCCTGGGCGGTTACGACGTGGGTGTCACCACGGAGGAGATGGCTGCGGCCTATGCCGCCATCGCCAACGACGGCGTATACACCAAGCCCCGGACATGGCTGCGGGTGGAGGACTCCGAGGGGAATGTCGTCATGGAGAACGAGACCTCCGCCCACAGCGCCATGAAGGAGACTACCGCCTATCTGCTGCGGGATATACTGGAGAGCGTTATCACCAGCGGTACCGGTACGGAAGCATATTTCTCCGGCATGACCATCGCCGGTAAAACCGGTACCACGGATGACAACCGGGACCGTTATTTCGTGGGCTTCAGCCCCTACTACTGCGCTGCGGTATGGACGGGCTATGAGTCCAAC
>OIWN01002703.1_pt1 | contig 11519 bp, 13 predicted proteins | sample 1587591 | NCBI WGS metagenome assembly OIWN01 (sample SAMEA3888901, study PRJEB22519) | human gut metagenome | biome: human gut; feature: human-associated habitat; material: faeces | place: Denmark | collected 2010 | reverse complement strand
AAATCCAAGTGCAGATTGCTTCTAAATCGATTCGTCTGCACATAGTCTGGATATGTGAGGTGAAGTCACCAGTGAAACGCGGTACTTTTCATGGACGAGTTATTTTGGCGGACCGCTCTTTTTTGCTCACGCTTTTTTTGGCCAGTTGTTTTTTCTTTGGTGCATTGCTGGGCAATCGTGTTGCAGGGATGGAAGAGGTATACCGCAGCGCAGAGTTGCAGGAGTTTCTGTCTTCCTTTCTGATGTTAGTGCGTTCCGGCCAACTGGAGCCGGCGTCGTTTGGCGCAGCCCTGTTTTCTTATTTTAAATATCCGATCTTGGTGTTTGGGCTAAGTTTTTTGACGATCGGTATCTTTTTCATACCGATCGTTACTTTTTATCAGGGATTCATGTTTTCCTTTGCGGTTTCTGCCTTTTTATATACTGCAGGGGAGCATGGCCTGGTATTGGCACTGTTGCTGTTTGGCCTTCGGTGTATTGTGGTGCTGCCGTGTTATTTTTGGCTTGCCAGCAGCGGTATGGCGCTGGCTGTCGGCCCTGGGTCTGGGAGTAAAGCGCGTCCAGTCGATGAAAGGGCCAGAAGCGATGCCGTTTGGCGGTTTATTTTTTGCAGTCTGATCCTGTTTGCAGGGGCGGCTTTTGAGCATCTGGTTTTGGCCGGAGTACTGAGTGCCGTTTGTTAAGAGAGAAAAGAAAGCAATCGAGGGAGGCTTTGTCTGTGGCCGATTATGTGGAGGGGTATCGTACCTATTTAAACGAAGAGCGCCATGCGTCTGCCAATACGCTGAGTTCTTATTTGCGTGATATTCGGCAGTTTGCGCAGTATTTGAGCATGACGGAGGCAGGAGATTTGTCTCAGGTTCAGCAGGGACAGATCCAGGCCTATGTCAACTGGATGACGGCGCGCGGAAAATCGGCCTCCACCGTAACCCGTTCACTGGCCGCGCTGAAGTCCTTTTATCATTACCTCACGGAGAAAGGCGTGGTGGCAAAAACACCTGTGCAGAATGTGTCGGCTGCGAAGGCGGAACGTCATCTTCCGCAGATTTTGACCAGTCAGGAAGTAGAGTTGTTTTTGGAGCAGCCCCAGTGCACTGATATGAAAGGGTACCGGGATCATGCCATGCTGGAACTGCTTTATGCTACCGGCATTCGGGTCAGCGAACTGATTGCCCTCAATAGTTCTGATTTGAACTTGAGTGCCGGATTTATCCGCTGTGCAGGCAAAAAGAAAGAACGCATGATCCCGCTTTATCCTGCAGCAGTGAACGCGTTGCGGGAATATGTGGAAGCGATTCGACCCAATATGATCGCATCGCCGGAGGAAGAAGCGTTGTTTGTCAATATGAACGGCGAACGCATGAGCCGGCAGGGTTTCTGGAAAATTATTAAGTATTACCAGGAGAAAGCCCACATTGAAAAAGATATTACGCCGCATACACTACGGCACTCCTTTGCAGCCCATCTGCTCGAGAACGGAGCAGATCTGCGGGCGATTCAGGAAATGTTGGGGCACACAGATATTTCATCCACACAGATTTATACCCATTTGATCAATCGGAAGCTGAAGGACGTTTACAATAAAGCGCATCCGCGCGCCATTTGAGCAGGCAATACCATTATAAAAATCCCGCCGAAGCGCATAGGGTTCGGCGGGATTTTTTCGTGTTGTCCGGTTTATGCTTTTGCAGCGATCAGCTCGATTTCCAGACGGGAGCCGGCAGGAAGGGCTGCCACCTGTACGCAGGAACGGGCGGGCGGATCGTTGGGGAAGCGCGTGGCATAGATGCGGTTGATTTCGGCGAAGTCCGCCAAATCTGTGATAAAAACAGTGGTTTTTACCACGTTCGCAAACGTCATGCCATTGGCAGACAAAACCATTTCCAGATTCCGGAGAACCTGCTCTGTCTGCTCTTGGATACCGCCGTCTACCAATTTCCCGGTTTCCGGAACAAGCGCAATCTGCCCAGAAGTAAAAAAGAGATCGCCTATAGCGACGCCATGGGAATACGGGCCGATCGCTGCGGGAGCACCTTGGGCAAAAACAGCTTTTTTCATATCAAACACTCCTTAGTATAGTTTTTGCCCCAGTATACTACGGATTGGAACCGCAGACAACAATCTATTGCGTTTCCCCTGAAATATGATACAATAGTACTATTCTGATTTGATGGATGAATCAAATAGGAGGGATTCATGCGTATTCTTGGTATTGATCCGGGTATTGCCACCGTCGGGTTCGGTTTTGTGGATCAGGCATGCGGCTGCGCCCTGCGGCCGGTACAATACGGCGCAATCACCACAGAAGCGGGGCTTCCGCTGGCTACGCGCCTCATGCAGATCAACCGCGATCTGGAAGAATTGATCGAAACGTTCCGTCCGGATGTGCTGTCGGTGGAAGAGTTGTTTTTTAATACCAATATCACCACGGGCATTGCTGTGGCGCATGGCCGCGGCATTATTTTATATACGGCGGAAAAACTGGGTGTGCCGATTTTTGAATATACACCCTCTCAAGTCAAACAAGCCGTAGTGGGCTACGGAAAAGCAGAGAAGCGGCAGGTTATGGATATGACGCGCAGGCTTTTGAAGCTGAACTGCATCCCCCGGCCGGACGATGCGGCGGATGCCCTGGCTCTGGCGATCTGCCACGCCCGCAGCGCCACGTCGCTGCTGCGCCAGAATCCGCTGGCCAAGCCCACAGTATAGGAGGAAACAAATTGTTTTATTATCTCGACGGCACGGTTGCCTATCTCGGGCCGAATCTTGCAGTGATCGACTGCGGTGGCGTGGGCTATGCCTGCGCTACCACGAGCCACACGCTCTCACGCCTGCAGCAGGGGGCGCGGGCGAAGCTGTTCACACATCTTAACGTGAAAGAGGATGGAGTGGACTTGTTCGGCTTTTACAGCCAGAATGAGCTATCTGCGTTCCGCCAGCTGATCGGTGTGTCCGGCGTCGGTCCCAAGGCGGCTTTGGCGATCCTATCTTCCAGCACGCCGGATCAGTTGGCGCTGGCGATTGTTACCGGCGATGAAAAAGTGCTGGTAGCCGCGCCGGGGATTGGGAAAAAAATTGCCCAGCGTATCATCTTGGAACTCAAAGATAAAATGAGCAAGGAAGATCTGTCCGGAATCCGCATAAACAAAGTTGGCGCTTGCAGTGGACAGAAGACCTCGGAAGCACTGTCCGCTTTGATGGTGCTGGGCTATTCGCAGCAGGAAGTCGGCGCCGCGCTGAAAGGTGTCGATGTAGATACCCTGCCGCTGGAGGAGATTGTCCGTCAGGCTCTGAAAAAAATGGTTAAGTAAACGATATGTGCCTGCAAAGGAAGTGAGTTTTTGAGCATCGATTATGGCCACGATATTACAGAAGAACCGCTGGTAACCAAAACGCTGCTCGGTGAGGATTTGCGCAGTGAAGTGTCTCTGCGCCCCCATTCTCTGGAAGAATATGTGGGGCAGCAGAAAGCCAAAGAAAATCTGCGCATTTTTATTGAGGCAGCAAAGCGGAGAACAGAACCGCTGGATCATGTGTTGCTGCATGGCCCTCCGGGCCTCGGAAAAACGACGCTGGCCGGGATTATCGCTGCGGAAATGGGCGTTAATATTCGCATTACCTCCGGCCCGGCCATTGAAAAGGCCGGAGATTTGGCAGCCCTTTTAACCAATCTCAACGAAAATGATATCCTGTTCGTCGATGAGATCCATCGGCTGAACCGCAGTGTGGAGGAAATTCTGTATCCGGCAATGGAGGATTATGCCATTGATATTATCATTGGCAAGGGGCCTTCGGCCAACTCCATCCGTTTGGATTTGCCGAAATTTACGTTGATTGGCGCAACGACCAGAGCAGGGCAGCTTTCTGCGCCGCTGCGCGATCGTTTTGGCGTTACGTTGCGCCTGGAACTTTATACGCCCGAGGAACTTTCTGGCATCGTTACCCGCAGCGCAGGGATTCTGGAAGTCCCTATCGAGCCACAGGGAGCTATGGAAATTGCTTCACGTTCCCGCGGAACGCCGCGAATCGCAAACCGTATGCTCCGCCGTGTGCGTGATTTTGCGCAGGTGCGCGGAGACGGTGTGATTACAAAAGATATTGCAGATCTGGCTCTAACGGCGCTGGAAATTGATTATCTCGGCCTGGATGCCGTAGATCGCCGTATGATGCGCGCCGTCATAGAAAACTACGGCGGAGGTCCGGTAGGGCTGGAAACGCTGGCGGCTACCATTGGCGAGGAATCTGTCACCCTGGAGGATGTGTATGAACCGTATCTGATGCAGATGGGGTTTTTAACGCGTACGCCGCGGGGGCGCTGTGTGACCCGCAAGGCATATGAACATTTGCATCTGCCGTTGCCGGACGCTATCAATAACGGCGGGATGGAGCAGATTTCGCTGTAATGTGCAAAATCAGACATGAAAGGGAATAAGTTGAACTATGGGTAAATTATTCGGAACCGACGGCATCCGTGGGATCGTCGGAGAAACACTAACCGCCGATATGGCGTACCGTGTGGGGAAGGCCGTCGCTGTAGTGCTGGCTGAAGATAAAAAGGGCGCGCCGGAGATTACTATTGGGAAAGATACCCGCATTTCCTCGGATATGCTGGAGTCGGCTCTGATTGCCGGGATTTGTTCTGTAGGAGGAAACGTGATTCCGCTGGGTGTTATTCCAACGCCGGCGGTAGCATACCTCACGATACAGCGCAAGGCAGACGCAGGCATTATGGTTTCCGCATCCCACAATCCATATGAGCACAATGGCATCAAAGTGTTCAACAGCCGCGGCTATAAACTGTCGGACGAAACGGAAGCACGCGTGGAAGCATTGCTGTTGAGCGATGCTCCGATTATGGAAAAAACCGGAAGCGAAATTGGAAGAATGATCCGCGGTATGCGGGAAGCCCATGAAAACTATATTGATCATCTGTGCGCTACGGTCGAAGATGACCTGTCCGGGCTTCGCGTCTGTGTGGACTGTGCCAACGGCGCGGCTTCTTCCACAGCGCCGGATCTGTTCCGCCGCTTCAAAGCGCGTACCGATATCATGCACGCCGTCCCAAACGGAATTAATATCAACAACCGCTGTGGTTCTACGCATTTGGAATCCCTTCAGGAAACCGTGGTCAACGATGGGTACGATATCGGTGTGGCCTATGATGGTGACGCCGATCGGTGCCTGATGGTAGATGAAAAAGGAAACATCATCGACGGTGATAAAATCATGGCCGTATGCGCCATGGATATGCGCCGTGCCGGTAAGCTGAACGGTAATGCCATCGTGGCCACAGTGATGTCCAACTTGGGTCTACACGAATTTTGCCAGAGAGAAAAGATCCAGCTGGTTTGCACTGATGTAGGCGACCGCCATGTGCTGGAGGAAATGCTTGCGTGCGGATACTGTATCGGCGGCGAACAGTCTGGCCATATGATTTATACAGAGTATGCCACTACCGGCGACGGAGAGTTGACCAGCCTGCAGTTTCTGCAAATCCTGAAACGAAGCGGAAAAAGAGCGTCAGAACTGGTTTCCTGCTGTGCCCAGTATCCGCAGGTGCTGGTCAATGTGCCTGTGGCGTCACGCCGCGGTGCAAAAGAAGAGATTATGGCCTCGGAGGTGTTGGCGGCTGCCATCCGCAAACAGGAGGAAAAATTGGGGCAGGAGGGACGCATCCTGCTCCGGCCGTCCGGCACGGAAGCCCTGATTCGTGTGATGGTTGAGGCAAAAACAGAGGAAATGGCTCATTATTATGCCGAAGAATTGGTGAATGTGGTAAAATCACTAAAAATTTCTTAATTCAGGCAAAAATTTTCTCACTTTTTCTTGACGAAAAAATAATTTCCATGTATACTAAATCAAGTGAATAGAAGTTTGAGGTTTATCATGCAAGAGATGCAGGAAATGACAGATGGAACTCTGTGCCGGCTGGTCGCCGAAGGGGATCGCTCGGCAGAAGAGCTCTTGGTCAGCCGCTATAATCGCTTGGTTCGCATGTGTTCCCGTCCTTTTTTCCTAGTGGGCGGCGATAGTGAAGATCTGATCCAGGAAGGAATGCTGGGTCTGCTCAAGGCGATTCGCACTTATGATGCATCGAAAGAGGCGTCGTTCCGGACATATGCGGAGGTCTGTATCCGTAGCCGTTTATACAGCGTGCTGCGCAGCCAAAAGCTTGATAAACATGCAACCCTGAATCACTCTGTTCTTTTGGAAGCACCCTTCTTTGATAGTAATTCCTACACCGTGGACACTTTTTCCGTTTCTCAGTCCAATCCGGAGGATCTTATGATTCTGCAGGAAAGCTTTGATGAAATGTGGAAGCGTGTTCAAGACCAGTTGTCCGAGTTCGAAGCGAAGATTTTGGGGTTCTATTTGGACGGCCTGTCCTACCAGGAAATAGCAATCAAAGTACGCAAGTCCCCAAAATCGGTGGACAATGCTGTGCAGCGCATCCGGCGCAAAGTGGCGCAGCACATTTATCCCGGCGAAATCAGCAAACGCTGAGCGCATATATTATCTAATCAAAGAGAGGGTAAAAATCATGTACGAAGACAAGACATTGGTATGCAAAGAGTGCGGGCAGGAGTTCGTGTTCACCGCTGGTGAACAGGAGTTTTACGCTGAGCGCGGTTTCCAGAACGAGCCCCAGCGCTGCAAGGCCTGCCGTGATGCCCGTAAGAACGCCACCCGTGGTCCTCGCCAGTATTTTACGGCTGTTTGTGCAGCCTGCGGCGGAGAGGCCAAGGTGCCTTTCGAGCCTAAGTCTGATCGGCCTGTGTACTGCAGCGAGTGCTTTGCCAAAATGCGCGAAGAAAACGCATAAGGCAGATTCTGAGATCGTATGACGCAAAGGACGAGCAGGAAAATCTGCTCGTCCTTTTTTGAATGCAGGATATCGTTATTTACCATCTGAAAGCAAAGCCGCCCGAATGGAGATCTTTTCTCATTCGGACGGCTCTTTTTGTTATTTTGTGGTCAAATCGTGGTATACGGTTCTGTAATACGGATCATATACGGCGCAGCCAGCGTGCGCTTGCCTGCCCAGCAGTGTGCCGCAACGGTTGCAGCAGGTGCACCAGTGGATATCCTGTTCTTTTCCCGCTGCATATTTGGCAGGGAGGGCCGGGTCAGCAAAGGACTGCCGCCCCAAGGCAATCATATCGAAATCGCCCTGCTCGATGGCAGAATTGCTCAAAGCAAACAGACTGCTTTTTTCGGCGGCCATGCCAGGAAGCGCACCGCCCTTTCCCAGAAGAGACAATCCGCCGCAGATCACGGTGGTTTCCGGCCGCAGGGCTTGTCGAAGGAGTTTGGCGGCGGTCATATGCTGGGAAACGATACCGGGACAGCTGTGGTCGGGGCACATCAGCTGCCATCCGAGGCCTGCGTTGCCGAGGGACTCAATAAAGAAACTGGCACCCCGGGCTTCCAAGCCTTTGCACAGACGAATCGACTCTTCAGGATCGATAATGAGGCTGTTCGGTCCTGCGTGTCCTTGTCCGCCCGGCATTTCATCATATACGCTGACTTTAGCGCCAATCAGAAACTTTTCATCCGGTATGGCACGGCGTACTTTTTCGCAGAGTTCGTACGCGAACCGGGCGCGGTTTTCAAACGAACCGCCATATTTCCAGCAGCGGTCGTTAAACGGGCGCAGAAGCTGGGAGCCGAGATAGCCGTGGCAGAATTTGAGATCAACCCCATCGACGCCGATCTGTGCCAAAAAGTGGCTGGCCTCGACATAAGATGCGATGGTTTGTTCAATATAATCCGCGTCAATCAGTGTGCCGCCGAAGCCTGGCAGAGGTTTGACGCAGACGCGTCTGGAAAAAGATTCATCCGACAATTCTCCGCTATGGTTCAGCTGCACTACCAGAAGCGTGTCTGGAGCATGCATCCGTTTCTGAGAAACAAACCGCTCCCACTGATCACGGTTGTCCGGATCGTTCACATCCAGTAAAAGTTGTGTTTTTCGGGCACGGCTTTCCAATTGCAATGTAACGGATTCCATCACCACCATACCTGCGCCGCCGTGCAGCAGTTTTTCGTATCGCCGCAGCGAGTCCTCAGAAAAACCGCCGCGCAGGTTTGCATCGCCGCATTCCATCGGCTGGATAACAAAGCGGTTTTTCGCCAATCGTTTTCCAATATGGATCGGGCGCTTCAACGGTGTGACTGCAATTCCCATGACAATCAGATCTCCTTCTTGAAGGTCTCAGATAAATATGTTTTATTATACGCCCCTTTTCTGTATCCGTCTTTCACGGATCGAACCATTTTGTTGGATTTTTGATAGAAGTTCACCTCCTGATGCAGGGCGTATCTTCCTCTTTTTTCAGCGAAAAAGGAGAAATTTCTATTGATGTATTGAAAAGCCCCCTTTTTTAGGATATACTATAAAAGCAAATTTTTCAGAATAGGAGGCAGTTTCTCATGATTGAAATTACAAAAGATACGATCATTGGTGATATTCTCGATATCGCTCCCCACACGGCTCCCATTTTCCTGTCTATCGGCATGCATTGCCTGGGTTGCCCCTCTTCCCGCGGTGAAACCGTAGAAGAAGCCTGCATGGTCCACGGCGTGGATGTGGATAAGCTGCTGGCTCTGGTAAACGAGGAAGCAAACAAGGAAGCCAAGTAAACACAGTGTAAAAAAATCATTGCACGGTTCTGTACAAGACCCGTGCTTTGATTTGTTTGTGTAGAGCAAAGGGGCAAGGCGCATGGACGGTGGAAAAGAGTTGATTTTGTCAGAGAGGCTGCTGGCCATTGCACAGTGGATCCCTCCGGGGAGCCGCGTGGCAGACATCGGTACGGATCACGGGTATCTCCCGATTTGGCTTTTGCAGCATGGATGCGCAGCGTTTATTGCCGCCTGTGACGTGCGAGAAGGGCCGCTGGAGCATGCCCGCCGTTCTGCTGCGCAGTACGGTTTGCAGGAGAAATTGTCGTTCCGTTTGGGCAGTGGTTTGTCCTGTGTTGCGCCGGATGAGATTGACACGATCGTGATTGCCGGTATGGGTGGGGAAACGATCCTGTCCATATTGGAAGCGGCCCCTTGGACAAATGACGCGCGTTATACGCTTTTACTGCAGCCTATGACCAAAGCGGAAGTGCTGCGCCCGTGGCTTTCCGAGCAAGGCTACGTTTTTTTAAAGGAACGGCTGGTACTGGAAAACCGCACATATTTCCCAATTATGGCTCTGCGCGGCGGCGGTACGGGACAGCCGCTTTCCATCGGACAGGCGTGGGGCGGCGTTGCCCTGCAGGACGACCCTTTGCAGGGCAACGCCTTGGATGCCTTGCTGCACCTTTGTACATATGCTTTGAACGGGCTGGAGCGTTCCACTGTGCCGAAAAACCTGGAACGTGCTGCGCAGCAGCGGGCGATCCTTGTTCAACTTCGTCGGATGAAGGAGGAATGGCTTCATGCCAACGGTAAAAGAACTTGAAGCGTTTCTGTTTTCTGCAGCGCCCAAAGACCTGGCAATGCATTGGGATAATGTAGGCCTTTTGGTGGGGCAGCCGGAACAAGCTGTCCGGCATGTTCTGGTTGCGCTGGATATTACCGAAGAGGTGGTGCAGGAAGCGGCTGCAGAGGGAATGGAACTGATCGTGGCGCACCACCCGGTAATGAACTGCAAGTGGCTTCCGGTGCAGACGGTGCGTACGGATACGCCGCAGGGACGTATTTTAATGGAGTTGATCCGCAGTGGTATCTCTGCCATTTGCATGCATACCAATCTTGACATTGCTGAAGGCGGCGTCAACGACTGCCTGGCTCAGGCAGTGGGATTAAACGTTGTGGAGCCGCTGGGCGAAGACGGATGCGGGCGTGTCGGCGCGTTGCCGGAAGAAATGGCGATGGATGCCTTTTTGCCCCATGTAGCCCGGGCGCTGCATTGCAGCGGGATGCGCTATGTGTCTGCAGGAAAACCGGTCCGCCGCGTAGCAGTGGGCGGGGGGGCCTGCTGGGATTACCACGCCGATGCACTGCGAAAGAAGTGCGATACCTTTTTGACCTCGGATCTGAGCTATCACGATTTTTTGGATGCCAGGGCCATGGGAATAAACGTGATCGATGCGGGCCATTTTCCGACAGAGGATGTAGTCTGTCCCAAACTCGTTTCCATGCTGCAGTCGGCGTACCCGCAGTTGAATATCAAAAAATCCACTTCTCACAGAGAAGTATTTCAATATTTTCTTTCATAAAATTTATTTGATAGGAGAGATTTACTCATGTCCGGACATTCTAAGTGGCATAATATTCAAAAAACAAAGGGCGCGGCTGATGCAAAGCGCAGCGCTGCGTTTACTAAAATCGCCCGCGAGATTATTGTGGCTGTGAAAGAGGGCGGCAGCGGTGATCCTGCCAATAATTCCCGCTTGGCTACCGTAATCGCCAAGGCAAAGGCTGTGAACATGCCCAATGACAACATTAAGCGCACCATCGACAAGGCATTGGGCGCGGGCAATACGGACAATTTTGAAAGCGTTGTTTATGAGGGCTACGGTCCCGCCGGCGTGGCTGTGATCGTGGAAGCGCTGACGGATAACCGTAACCGTACGGCCCCTGCTGTACGCCATGCCTTTGATAAGTTCGGCGGCAATCTGGGTGCCACAGGCTGCGTATCCTGGTCTTTTGACCGCAAAGGTGTCCTGATCATCGACAACGAAGAAGGCGAGCTGGAAGAGGATAAAGTAATGGAGGATGCGCTGGAGGCCGGGGCTTCCGACTTCTCCAACGAAGGCCCTGTCTTCCAGGTTTATACTGAGCCGGATGATTTCAGCGCCGTGTGCAGCGCACTGGAGGAAAAGGGGTACACTTTCCTGGAAGCTAATCTTTCGATGGTTCCTCAAAATTACATCGTTCTGGAAAAGGAAGAAGATGTAACCAATATGGAAAAGATGATCGATGCGCTGGAGGATAACGATGATATCCAGAATGTGTATCACAACTGGCAACAGGATTGATGTAATTTCCTCAGTTAAAACGCTATAATTTCCCGTTTATTTTAGACGGGGACGACAGGATGAGGGCGTGCTTTGAAGTATTTCAAAGCATGCCCTATTTTAGCCGATAAAGTTTTCAATTGTATCGTCTGGCTTTATCGCGGAAGCTGCAGAACGAATACCGAGATTTTGGTGGGAAAATATCGCATTTTAATATAGAGATCCATACAAAGCGAAGCGCCCCCTCTGCGATTTACGCAGAGGAGGCGTTATGCAGTTGAGCAGGTCTGTAAGCCGGGTTCTGTATTAAGCAGTCATCTATCTCGACGCGCTGTTACCAACGCGCTCAAGCCACCTCCTAAGGACGGCCGGGCCGGCCATATGTCCTGTCCGCGGTGTTGCTCCGAATAGAGTTTACAGCATCCCCATGTTACCATGGGGATGGGTGAGCTCTTACCTCGCCTTTCCACCCTTGCTGGCACGTACCGGTTTCAACCGGCCGCTCACCAGCGGTATATCTCTGTTGCACTTTTCCTGAAGTCGCCTTCGGCGGGCGTTACCCGT
>OIWN01002701.1_pt1 | contig 11521 bp, 10 predicted proteins | sample 1587591 | NCBI WGS metagenome assembly OIWN01 (sample SAMEA3888901, study PRJEB22519) | human gut metagenome | biome: human gut; feature: human-associated habitat; material: faeces | place: Denmark | collected 2010 | reverse complement strand
GGGGCGGAGCGCCCTCCTCATGGGGGAGTGCAGAGGGGGCTCCGCCCCCTCGCACCGGGGTTTGCAGGGGCCCCGCCTATGCGATTACTCGTCGTACAGCTCACAGAGCTGCTCAAAGGTCCAAAACGCCTTCAGCGCCGTTTTGCGCTGGGCCGTCGCGGGGGTGATGATGAGCTGTTCGCCGTTCCACCGCAGGTCGACCACGATGTCCTCGTCCTGCAGGCGGATAGTCTCCATCACGCTGGCGGGCATGTTGGTGTAGTCGGTGGGGACGTGGACACGAAGTGTCTTGCCATCAGCGGCGATGCGCACATCGGATTTTACATCCATCCAGAAGTTGTACCGCTCGGCAGCTTCCACGTCCTGCGGGTCGGGGCGCTCGCGCTGCTCCATCTGCTGGACGGTGGGGGCGGAAGCAGGTTCGGCGGCGGTGCTGGTGTCCGCCGGCGGGGTGGTTGGCGTTGGATCGGGGGTTGGGGTCGGTTCCGGCTCAGGCTCGGGTTCAGGTTGTTCAGGTGTATACTCACCTTCCTGTACATCCAGTGTCAAGCCACCATTGGTCAAATTTTTGGTCACGCCGGACAGGGTGTAGGTCTTGCCCGCTTCCACCTCGGTGACCGTTCCACTTGTCGTCGTTGGCGTGCTGGCAAAGTGGTAGCCTTCATCGGCCTTGATGGCCACGGTCTCAGGAAAATTTATCCACCACCTGTCATCCGACTTTTTCGCGCCTTCATAGCTAAAATTCTGCGGAACAGGCAGTTCGCAGTATTGGTTTATGGCTCCTCCTTCCACATCTCCGCCAAAATTGTTCACCACATAGCCAGCACCAACATTTTTCACGGTGCCATAGTTGTTTTGTACAATCATATTGTTGTTTTGTACAATCCTATTGTTGTTTTGTACTGTCCCATGGTTGTTTTGCACAGCATTATTGTTGTTTATCACCTCGCCATAGTTATACATCACAATACCATTATTGTTGTTGTTTTGTACTGTCCCATGGTTGTTTCGCACAACACTATTGTTGTTTATCACCTCGCCATAGTTATACATCACAATACCATTGTTGTTCTGCATCGTATCTCCAGAATTAACATTTGTTGTTGCCGCGCTCACCGTCATCCCCATCGTCATCACGGCGGCCAGGGCGAGGGCCAGCAGTTTGGGTGTTCTGTTTCGCATTTGGTCTGCTCCTTTCTTCTCTGTCCGGTACCCCTTTTTTGTTTTGCTTGTGTTCCTGTCAAGCAAAACAAAAAGAGCTAGCTCTTTTTGCCCATTATACCACCTTTCCCTCCCGCTGTCCAGAAAAGTTGTGCAGCGCAAAGGAGCGAAGCCGGTGACGGCTTCGCTCCTTTGCCTTTTGGAGGGAGAGAAAAAGGTGGTATCTATTTCAAGAGGGTTCAGGATTTCGTTATGCTTTCACCTGTCCATGCAGGTAAGCGCCGACCTCGTCGGGGGTGGCGAGGGCCATCGCCTGTTCGGTCAGCTGCGCGGCCTGCTCGCCGCTCCACTCGCTGATGGTCTTGCGGGTGGCCAGCACCGAGGACGCGCTGACGCTGAACTCGTCCAGACCAAAGTGCAGCAGCAGCGGAATCAGCGCCGGGTCGGCCGCGGATTCGCCGCACATCCCCACCGGGATGCCGGCCTGCCGCCCCGCCTGGATGACGTTGCGGATGCTTCTGAGCACCGCCGGGTGCAGGGCCGTGTACAGCTTTTCGACCTTGGCGTTGCCGCGGTCCACCGCGATGGTGTACTGGGTCAGGTCGTTGGTGCCGATGCTGAAGAAGGCCGCTTCCTTTGCCAGCAGGTCGGCGGTCAGCGCCGCCGCCGGGGTCTCGATCATCACGCCCACCTGGATGTCCGGGTCATAGTCGAGGTTGGCGGCTTTGAGCTCCTGCTTACATTCCTCCAGCAGCGCCTTTGCCGCGCGCACCTCCTGCACGCCGGTTACCAGCGGCAGCATGATCTTGATGTTGCGGTACTGCGCGCCCGCCCGCAGCAGCGCGCGCAGCTGGGTCTTATAGAGATCGGTCTCCTCCAGACAGTACCGGATGGCGCGCCAGCCCAAAAACGGATTCTGCTCCGCACCCATCTTGAGGTAGGAGACCTCCTTGTCGCCGCCGACGTCCAGCGTGCGGATGATGACCTCCCTACCCTGCATGATGCGGGAGACAGCGGCGTAGGCCTCGTACTGCTCCTCCTCATCCGGCATCGAGGGCCGGTCCATGAACAAAAACTCGGTGCGGAACAGACCGATGCCCTCGGCGCCGTTGTCCAGCGCCGCCTGCGCCTCCATCGCGCTGCCGATGTTGGCATAGAGCTGATACTGCCTGCCGTCGGCGTCCACCGTCGGCTTGTCGCGGTAGATGGAGAGCATCGCCTTCTGGCGCAGCTGCTCCTCCTGGAGCTTGGTATACTGATAGAGCGTCTCGGTGTCCGGGGAGATCAGCACCTCTCCCTTGCCGCCGTCGACAATGGCGGTCTGGCCGTCCTGCAGCTGCTCGAGCGCCCCTGCAATGCCCAGCACCGCCGGGATCTCCAGCGCGCGGGCCAGAATGGCCGAATGGCTGGTCTTGCCGCCAATTTCGGTGACGATGGCGCTGATGTTTTCCCGCTTGAGTCCCACCGTCATCGAGGGGGTCAGGTCCCTGGCCGCCAGCACGGTGCCTTTTGGCACTGCCGACACATCCACGCTCTCGATCCCCAAGAGCAGTCGCAGCATGCGGGTGCGGATGTCCCCGATGTCGGTGGCGCGCTGCTTCATCAGCTCGTCCTCGACGTTGGAGAACATCTCGATATACATCTGGCAGACGCTGTCCACCGCCGCCTCGGCGCAGCTGCCGGAGTTGATGGCGTCCTCCATCTGCCCCATCATGAAGGGGTCCTGCAGCATCATCACCTGGCCGGTGAGGATCTCCGATTCCTTCTGCCCCACCCGCTCGCGGATGTCCTCCGCCATCTTCTGAGTGATTTCGCAGAAGGTTTCCGCCGCCGCCTTCAGGCGCTCCTTCTCTTTGTCCTTTCCCTGGCAGATCACCTGCGAATAGTCCAGGCTCTGTTCCCGGATGCAGATGACCTTTCCGATTCCAATTCCGGCTGAAGCGCCGACACCTTTCAGCATTCTCACGCATCCCCTTTCCCGTACTGACAAGCGCCTATTCTCCCAGGCCCGCCTCGACCAGCGCGACCGCGGCCTTCAGGCACTCCTCTTCGCGGTCACCGCTGCAGCGGATCTCGATCTCACTGCCCTGCTTGATGCAGGCGGCCATCAGGTTCATGATGCTCTTGCCGTTGATCTCTTTGCCGTTAAAAACGATGGTGACGTCGCAGCCAAACGGAGTGACCTCCTTGATGAAAAGCTGCGCCGGACGCATGTGCATCCCCATTGGGTTGACTACCTTTACATTTGCCGATACCATATTCATCGCTCCTTTTTCTTTTGCTGATCTATTGCCGGATAATCCGGGCTTTTTATTTCATCGATTGTATTTTATTTTGCCGCTGCGTCCTTTTTGAGCAGGCCCAGCATCAGCATGCCGACGATGGAGCCGACCACCAGGGCGATCAGGTAACCAAAGACGTTGCCGACAACCGGGAAGACGAAGATGCCGCCGTGCGGTGCGCGCAGGGTGCAGCCGAACAGCATCGACAGTCCGCCCGCAACCGCCGAACCAACGACGCAGGACGGGATGACGCGCAGCGGGTCGGAAGCCGCAAACGGGATTGCGCCCTCGGTGATGAAGCACAGACCCATGATGTAGTTGACCACGCCGGATTTGCGCTCCTCCGCGGTGAATTTCTTTTTAAAGAAGGTGGTCGCCAGCGCGATGGCAAGCGGCGGGATCATGCCGCCGATCATGACAGCCGCCATGATGTCGTAGTTGCCGCTGGCAATCGAGGCGGTACCAAAGACGTAGGCCGCCTTGTTGAATGGGCCGCCCATGTCGATGCTCATCATGCCAGCCACGATGCAGCCGAGCAGGATCTTGCTGGTGCCGCCCATCGAGTTGAGCAGGTTGACGATGCCGCTGTTGATGGCGCCCATGATGGGGTTGACCGCAAACATAAAGACGCCGATGAGAAACACGCCGAACAGCGGGTAGATCAGGACCGGTTTGATGCCCTCCATGCTTTCCGGCAGCTTGTCAGCCAGCTTCTTGATGCCCAGCACCAGATAGCCCGCTACAAAACCGGCCAGCAGCGCCGCCAGGAAACCGCCGGAGATGGCGTTTTCGCCGGAGATGTTGGTGAACGAGTTGCCGACCTTGGCGAGGTAGCCGCCGACGATACCGACCGCCAAACCGGGACGGTCCGCGATGCTGTAGGCGATGTAGCCGGCCAGAATCGGGAGCATGAAGTTAAAGGCGGTGTCGCCGACCGTCTTAAAGAAGGCCGCCAGCGGGGTATTGGTGCCGAAGTTTGCGGGGTTGATCGAGTAGTCGTCCAGCAGGAAGGCAATGGCGATCAGGATACCGCCGCCGATGACAAACGGCAGCATGTGGCTGACGCCGTTCATCAGGTGTTTGTACAGCTGGCGGCCAAAGCTCTCGCTGCCAGCCTCGGCGGCAACCGCTTCCTTTGCGCCCTCGTGCTCATAGACGGCAACGTCGCCGCTCTCGATTTTCCGGATTAGCTCTGCTGCCTTGTGGATGCCGTCCGACACCGGCACAAAAATGACCTTCTTGCCGGCAAAGCGCGCAGTCTCGACGTTTTTGTCCGCCGCCACGATGATGCCGTCGGCGTTGGCGATTTCCTCTGCGGTCAGGCGGTTCTTGACGCCGCCGCTGCCGTTTGTCTCCACCTTGACTGTGACGCCCAGCTCGGCACCGGCCTTTTCCAGCGCCTCCGCCGCCATGTAGGTGTGGGCGATGCCGGTCGGGCAGGCGGTGACCGCCAGCACCTGGTAGCCTTCCTTCTTCGGAGCAGCAGTTGCAGCAACCGCAGCTGCTGCTTCCTCCGGATATTTTTCCTTTTCAAAGCGGTCGATGGCCGCAATCAATTCCTTCGGGCTCTTTGCGCCGCGCAGTGCTGCGACAAACGCCGGGTCCATCAGCAGCACCATCAGGTGGGAGAGAATCTCCAGGTGCAGGTCGCCGTCCAGCGGCGCCGCAATCATGAAGAACAGGTCAGACGGCTGGCCGTCCATCGCGCCGTAATCTACGCCCTTCTCAAGCGTCATGGCGCACAGCGAAGGCGCAGTGACGGTGTCGGATTTGGCGTGCGGCACCGCGATGCCCGCCTCGATGGCGGTGCTGCTCATCTGTTCCCTTGCCAGGATGGCTTGCTTATAAACTTCCTTGTCCTTGAGGCTGCCGCTTTTTGCCTGAAGCTCCACCATCTGGTCGATGGCCTGCTCCTTGGTCTGAGCGGAAGCTCCCAGCAGAATTCTGTCCTTGCTGAGTAAATCAATAATCCTCATAACACTCTTCTCCTTATTCGTTCTCGCACAGCGCATCAAACAGCGCCTGCGCTTCTGGTTTGGTTGCAAGCCCCTCGGAAAACGCGGTCGCGCTCCCCGTTGCAGTGCCCATCTTCAAGGCGACGCCATAGTCGCCGCTCTGCAGATATCCGGCCAAAAAGCCCGCCACCATCGAATCGCCGGCGCCGACGGAATTTTTTACCGTCCCCTTCGGCGCCGCAATCCGGTGGAAACCGCCGTTTTCGTCGAGCAGAATTGCCCCCGCTCCCGCCATCGAGACCAGGACGTTGCGTGCGCCGCGCTCTTGCAGTTTGCCCGCATACTCCCGGATCTGCTGGTCGTTCTGGAGCTCCACACCAAAGATTTCCCCAAGCTCGATGTGGTTCGGCTTAATCAAAAACGGCTTATATTTCAGGACGTTGCACAAAAGTTCCCTTGTGGCGTCCACCACCACCATAATCTGTCTGCCCTGCAGCTGCTGCATGATCTTCTCATAGATATCGCTGGGCAGGCTGCCGGGGATGCTGCCGGCCAGAACCAGCACATCCCCCTCCTGCAGCTTTTGCAGTTTGTCAAAGAGCTGCTGCAGGTGCTCCTTGCCGATTGCCGGCCCCTGGCCGTTGATCTCGCTTTCGCAGTCGGCCTTGAGCTTGACGTTGATGCGGGTCATACCACTTTCCAGGTGGATAAAGTCGGTGTCCACCCCCATCGCGCGCAGCCCGTCCTCCAGCGCCCTGCCGGTAAAGCCCGCGACAAAGCCGAGCGCGCAGCTTTTGACTCCGAGATTTTTCAGGACGGTGGAGACGTTGATGCCCTTGCCGCCGAACTGAATCTCCTCGCTTCGGGTGCGGTTGACCTGCCCCAGAAAAAAATGCTCCATCCTGACGACGTAGTCGAGCGCAGGATTAAAGGTCACGGTATAAATCAAATTAATCCACCTCTTTGATAATGGTCTGGCTCAGATAAATTTCGTCCGGCATCCGGTCGGTCAGGATGCACGCATCCCGGAGCGGGCAGATGGTGACCGCCGCCACCTTGCCGAACTTGCTGGAATCGGCCAGCACATAGCTTAGATAGGACCGCTCCACCGCCAGAGACTTGATGGAGGCCTCCTCCATGTCGGGGGTGGTGTAGCCCTGGCGCACCGCGATGCCGTTGGTGCCGATGAAGGACTTGGTGAAATTGTAGCGCCCGATCGACTCCCTTGCCGCCGCGCCCACCAGCGCCTGGGTGCCCGGTTTTAAAAGTCCACCCGGCACATAGATCCGCAGTCCCTTTTCCACTAGCCTTCTGGCGCACTCGATGCCGGTGGTGACAAAGGTCGCCTTGCTGTTGGTCAGGTATTCAGCCATCAACAGGGTGGTGGTGCCCGCGTCGATAAAGACAAAGTCGTCGTCGTTGACCTGAGCGGCGGCATAGCGCGCGATGCGCTGCTTCTGCTCGACGTTCAGTTGGGACTTGGTGAGGATATCCGGCTCCTGGCTCTGGAATTCATCCTTTGGCAGCACCGCGCCGCCGTGCACCTTGCTCAGCTTGCCCTGCCGGTCCAGCTCATTTAAGTCCCGGCGGATGGTCGCCTCGGAGGCGCCGGTCTCCTGGCACAGATCCGTCACGCTCACCGCCTTCTTTTCCTCCAGCAGCATCAAAATCTTCCGAAGTCTCTCCTCGGCCAGCATACGATTCCCTCCTGTCCTATCGGTTAAACTGATTATAACACACCGTTCACAAAAAATCAATCATTTTCAGTCAAATTCAATCAAAAATAATCAACAAAAATGTTCGCTTTTTCTTTAGCCAAACGCACAATCCATCCCTCAAATTTCCCAAAATTGCCTTTTCTTTTCTCTCAAAAATGGAATGAAGCATGCGATGATTGATTTTGATTTTTTATTGATTACCTTTCCCCGCTTCTAGCCCCTTATGCGAGCAGAAGAAAAATTGCATCAAAAAAAGAGGAGGGAAATTCCCTCCTCTTTTTACAATCCCAGAATCACCTGGGCAATCTTAAAATACATGATGAGCGCAAAGGCATCCACAATTGTAGTGATCAGCGGCGCCGCCATGATTGCCGGGTCCCAGCGCAGCACGCCCGCCAGCAGCGGCAGCATGGCACCAACCGCCTTTGCCATCACTACAGTCAGCAGCATCGCCAGCGACACAGTCAGCGCAATCCCTGCCGAGTGCGGAGTGGTCAGCAGCAGGCGGAAAAAGTTGACCGCACTCAAGGCCGCTCCGGCCAGAACGCCGACCCGGATCTCTTTCCACAACACCTGGATGAGGTTGCGGAAACCGATCTCTCCCATCGTCATCGCACGGATGATGATGGTGCTGCTCTGCGAGCCCGCGTTGCCGCCGGTATCGGTCAGCATGGGGATGAAGGTGACCAGCATCGGCACCGCCGCGAAGGCGCTCTCGTACCGCGCCAGAATCCCGCCGGTAATCATCCCCGAAATCATCAGCGCCATCAGCCAGAAAATCCGGCTTTTGGCCAACGCTGCCGCGCTGCTGCTCAGGTACCCAGTCCTGCTCTCCTGTTCGGTGCAGGCACAGATTTGTTCCGCTTTGTCCGGCTCCATCTTGCAGGCCACCGCAAAGCGCAGCTGCTCGTCCTGCCGGGCCAGCCAGCGGGAAGCCTGCTGCGGCTCCATCTCTGTCAGGCGCTGGCCAATCGTGCGGTAATCTCTCTCCTGGACCAGCATCTCCAGGTCCTTCTCGAACAGGTTCATTCCATTGGCTGTCATCAAAATCATCTTTTTCATCGTTTGCTCCTCCTTTACTGTCATGTTGCAGACAGCAAAGTACAGCCCAAACAAAAACCGTGCCACGGCATTTTGCTGCTGTGACACGGCGGTTTCCATTTTGACGGCGCGAGAACAAAGCCCTTACTGGATCATCACAAGATCAAGGAAGGAAAATCCGGCGCGCAAAAACAGAGACCGCTCCTTTGTTTGATTGTACTTATACTGCAGTCGTCCACCGTTTTTTCCTCCCTTCGTAAAATCTGGTTTTTATCTGCCACCTCTTTGATGGCCATTTTATTATAACCGTCTGATTCCAGTTTGGCAAGCCATTTTTTATGAAAAAACTTTAAATTTTGCTTTTTTCGTCTTATTTTACCAGATAATCGATTTTTTTATGCTATTATCTCACGATATCGCCGATTATCACTTGCTTTCACCCATAAAGCTCAGTGCCAGCGCACCCGGACCCGCGTGGGAACCGATGACCGGGCCGATGTGGTTGATCATCGCCTTTGCGATGCCGAATTTTTCCTTCACCAGCTGCGCCAGATACTGCGCCTCCTCCAGGCAATCGCCGTGGGTGATGTACACCTTGTCGTTCTGTTTTAAAAAGGCGCCCGCATGCTCCTCCATGTACTTGACCAGCGCCTGAATCGACTGCTTTCTTCCGCGCACCTTGGCAATCGGAACCAGGTTGCCGGTATCGTCCAGCTTGAGGATTGGCTTGATGCCGATGGCGCTTCCCAAAAAGGCGGTGGTGCGGGAGACCCTTCCGCCGCGGTACAGGTGGTTGAGGTCATCCACCGTGGCATACAGGCAAAAGTGCGGGATGTTCTCTTTGACCCAGTGCGCGGCCTCGGCCAGTGTCCTGCCTGCTTTGCGCATCTGCGCCACCTTGTCGACCACCATTCCTTCGGCCAGGGTGCCGACCAGGGTATCGATGACGGTGATAGTGCGCTCCGGGAACTCCTCCATCAGCTCCTGCGCTGCCATTTTGGCGCTGTTGTAGCTGCCGCTGACCGCGCTGGTCAGCGCCAGGTGCAGGATGTCCTTGCCCTGCTCCAGATAGGAGCGGAACTTCTGAATCGCCTGGTCCGGATTGACCTGCTGGGTTTTGGGCAGAGCTCCAGCCCGCATCTTTGCGTAAAACTCCTCGACGTCCAACCGATCCCCATCCGGACCATAGGTCACGCCGTCGATGGTATAGTAAAGCGACAGGATGCCAATCTCGTTTTCCTGTATAAATTCCTCTGGCAGATCCGCCGCATTTTCCGTTGTAATCACAAAGTCTGTCATCTGACTTCCTCCTTGATGTGTTTTGTGAAACGACATTACGTCCTTTATTCTACCGGAAAAAGAGGCAGAAAGCAAGGAAAAGATGTAACTTTCGTTACATCTTTTCCTTATTGCACAGATTCTTCTTTTAAAAGCTGTCAATTCTCACCGAAAACTACCGGACATCGCCCAGGAAAAAAAGAGCCAGTGTGCCCGGGCCAGCGTGTGCACCGATGGTAGGACCAATGATGTTGATCAGGCACTCATCGTAGCCAAAGCGCTCCTTGACCAAGCCTGCCAGATACTTCGCGTCCTCCTCGCAGTCGCCGTGACTGATGAAAATCGGCTGCTTCTGGCTGCGGTAGCTGCCGATGTTCTGCTCCATCTTGTCCACCAGCGCCTGAATCGACTGCTTTCTGCCGCGTACCTTGGAGAGCGGCACCAGCTTGCCTTCCTCGTCGACGTGCAGCACCGGCTTAATGCCGATCATGGTGCCGAGCAGAGCGGTGGTCTTGGAGATTCTGCCGCCGCGCTGCAGATATTTTAAGTCGTCAACGGTAAAGAGGTGGCAGATGTTCTGGAGATGGTCCTGCACCCACTGAGCAGTCTCCTCCATGCTCTTGCCCTCATCCTTCATGCGCAGTGCGTAATCCACCAGCAGTCCCTGTCCCAGAGAAGCGCACAGCGAGTCGATGACGATGATCTTTCTGTCCGGAAATTCCTCCTTGAGCGTCTCCGCCGCCAGGCGCGCGGCGTTTGCTGTACCGCTCAGGCCCGAAGAAAAGGCGATGTGCAGGACATCGCTGCCGGTTTCCAAAATCTGGCGGAACAGCTTTTCGGTGTCCTCCACGCTGGCCTGCTGGGTCTTGGTCTCAGAGCCCTCCCTCATTTTCTGATAAAAAGTTTTGAGTTCCTCACTTTTGGGGCAGCCGTTGACGCCGTCCTTTCCATCAATGCTGTAATATAAACTTACCAGCGGGATCTGATGCCGCTGAACATAATCGAGCGGAAAATCGCAGGAGGTATCTGTCGAGATAACATAGGATGCCATAGAACATTTCTCCCTTCAACAAAAATAGATAATCGGCCGTCGCCTGTTTTCTCTATTTCTTTATTATACCCTAACTCCACAGCAGATGCAATTTCTTTTCTGTTAACAATTTGGCGTTTCCGGGAGAGAAGCGGGCGGATCAGCTCTTGTAAAAAGAAACCATCTCACCCACAACGCGGCCGGCAAAATAGACCATTCCAATCTGCAGCGCAAAACAGACAACCAACAGCACCGTCGAGAGCAGCTTGCTGCCGGTCAGCTTTGCGGCCCTGCGCCAATAGAGCCCGGTCACCCAGATTTCGCTGGCATAGAACAAAATAAAGAGCGGGTTGCTCTGCAGCAGCATCGCGATGTTGGAAAGTGCATATCCGATCAAAATGTAATTGACCGACACGATCAAGAGTTCCAATATTCTGGACCACCTTGTTCCCATTTCGTTTCCTCCATTCAATCCATTTCGACCGGCGGGTCGGACGGGTTCAGCACCAGATACCACTCCCCATCAAGCAGGAGGTAAGCGTTGTCAACAACCTGATAAGAAAATGTCTGCTCCCCTCCATTGACCGCAAAATCCCAGCTTGAGCCTCCTTCATACTGCTCGCCGGGCGACTGACCTTCAGCAAAGCTCTGGCGGATGAGCTGTAGGCTTTCCACCCAATCCCGCACCGCCGCGATCTCCTCCTCGCTTAAAGATCGCTCGGTTATATCGGTATGGAGAAAGTGGGTGACCTGCACCACATCGGTTTGCTGCAAAAACACCCGGGCGGAAAGCCCGCAGCTGACCGCCTTTTCTCCCCCATCCCGATAGCGGACGGTGAGGGTAAGCTCTCCCACCGTCCAGACATCCTGCTTGGCCCCGCTCTCCTCCGGCTCTCCCCAAACGGAACACAACTGAGCCCTGCGGTAGCCGCATACTGTTTCGTCGATGGCACCCTCCTCCATCTGGACAAGGTTTGCAAGGCTAGGGAGGTTGTCGCTGCTCTTTTGATTTCGGCAGACATACAGCCAGACTATTGCCGCCAAGGCGGCCAGCAT
>OIWN01002687.1_pt1 | contig 11560 bp, 8 predicted proteins | sample 1587591 | NCBI WGS metagenome assembly OIWN01 (sample SAMEA3888901, study PRJEB22519) | human gut metagenome | biome: human gut; feature: human-associated habitat; material: faeces | place: Denmark | collected 2010 | reverse complement strand
CTTTGTCAAAATCAACAGTGACTTCATAATCTCTTCCGCCGTCTACAATGTCTTTGACAATTCCTACACCAAATTTAATGTGGCGGACAGTGTCTCCCACTTCGTAATCCAGTGCAGCAGCCTTCGTCACCTTAAATTCTCTGGGCTTGAATGTTTTCGTCTCAAAAGCCATTTTCATTTTTGCAAGGTTTCTGTCTGCCTGAATCATCTCTTCAATCTTTTTCTTCTTTTCCTGAGCTTTCTGTCCCAGATCCACAAGCTCCCGCGGAATTTCACGTACAAATCTGGATACTTTATTATACTGTACTTCTCCCCGGAGCATCCGCTGTCTGGCACTTGTCAGCGTCAGCTCCTCCATAGCTCTTGTGATACCCACATAACAGAGCCTTCTCTCTTCTTCCAGATCAGATCTGTCATCTGATATAATGGACATATAAGACGGAAACATCCCATCTTCCATTCCTGCGAGAAATACTCTCGGAAACTCCAGACCTTTGGCACTATGTAGTGTCATAAGAAGCACATAATCCTGATCCGGATCCACGCTGTCAATGTCTGCGATCAGTGCAATCTCCTCGAGAAAACCTGAAAGTGTGGCAGTCTGTCCCTGTTCTTTCATTGCTTCCTGATAGGATTCTGTCTTGGAAATAAGTTCATCAATATTCTCGATTCTTGCCTTCGATTCATCTGTATCTTCAGCCTGCAGCTCTGCCACATATCCGGTAAGTTCAATCACTTCTTCCAGAAGTTCACGTACTGTATAAGACTCTGCCTTACTCTTTAAACTCTGAATAAAGGTTACAAATCCATCAATCTTTGAAAGGCTTCTTCCAATAGACGGGACCTCCTCTGCCACACGCAAGGCATCATAGAAACTCACACTCATTTTATCCGCATAATCCTGTATTCTGCCAAGAGTTGTGGCTCCGATTCCACGCTTCGGTACATTGATGATACGGCGGACTGCCAGATCATCTCTGGAATTGTCAATTGTCTTCAGATAACATAACAGGTCTTTGATTTCTTTACGCGCATAGAAATTCACACCGCCTACAATCTTGTAAGGGATATTCGCAAGAAGACACTTCTCTTCAAAGAGTCGTGACTGTGCATTGGTCCTGTACAGAACTGCACAGTCTTTATACTTCGCACCATTCTCTCTGTGAGCTCTGGAAATCTCGCCTACCACATACTCTGCTTCCTCATATCCGTTCATGAACTGGCGGAAATGGATTCGTTCCCCCTCCGAATTCTCAGTCCAGAGTGTTTTTGATTTACGTGAGGTATTGTTTGCGATCACCGCATTGGCTGCATTCAGAATATTCTTTGTGGAACGGTAATTCTGTTCCAGACGGATGACTTTTGCATTTGGAAAAACATGCTCAAATCCAAGAATATTTCCAATATTTGCACCGCGGAATTTATAGATAGACTGGTCATCATCACCGACTACACAGAGGTTTTCATATTTAGAGGCCAACAGGCTTATAAATTTAAACTGTGCAGTATTGGTATCCTGATACTCATCCACCATGATATATCTGAAACGTTCCTGATAGTTTTCCAGAACATCTCCGCAGTTCTGAAAAAGCTCTACGGTCTTTACGATCAGATCATCAAAATCCAGCGCATTATTTCTGCGCAAAGCAGCCTGATATTCCCGATATACCTCAGCAACCTTCTTTTTAACAAAGTCCCCACCTGCATTCAGTTCCATCTCATCCGGTGTGATCAGTTCATCTTTTGCATGGGAAATCTGTGCCAGAAGAGAACGTTCCTTTGTTTTCTTGGTGTCAATATTCAGTTTTCTGCATACTTCTTTCATCAGAGTTTTCTGATCTTCTGTGTCATAAATAGCAAATCTGGTATCATATCCAAGACGGTCAATATAACGACGCAGAATACGCACACAGGTAGAATGGAATGTGGAAACCCATACGCTCTCAGAACCAAATCCCACTATTTTATCTACACGTTCTCTCATCTCACTGGCTGCTTTATTTGTAAATGTGATAGCCAGAATGTTCCAGGGATTGATTCCCTTTTTATCTATCAGGTAAGCAATGCGGTGGGTAAGTACTCTTGTCTTTCCCGAACCCGCTCCCGCAAGGATCAGCAGTGGACCTTCTGTATGGTAAACCGCTTCCTGCTGCTGAGGATTTAATGTACTATAAATATCGCTCATATTTTCTCCTGTCTTCTTCCTGTACGGTACATTATTTTACAAACAACCATGCTGATCAACAAGTTGATTTCTGCAACAATCTTTCAGATTCAAAATATGTACCGGTTACCGTTTACATCTCTCGAAATATTTTTTGTGCCTGAACAGGCATATATCTTTATGATTATACACAAAAATCTGTTCGCCTACAACTGATTCCTGTAAAGTAAACCTCACATGACTAAAGTCACGTGCTTCCAGACGCTTTAGGCGTCAGACTGAATATCGGCGGATACGCCTGTAACTTAGGTGCGCAGTTATGCGCATTTCCCATGCCAGATATGGCTGGTTCCCACATTACAGGTAGTCCGCTGTATATCTGCCTGTATCTATGCTGCTTTTAAGAGTTCCATTTCTGAATGGAGTTTCCTCAGATCTGCATAAACACATGAGGTTCTACGCTTTACAGGAGGGACTTTTGCCTCCAGTAAAGACCTTTCCGTTGCCGGAAGGGGTTTTAAAAGTTCCCTTATAAAATATCTCGCTCCTATATTATAGGATGCTGACAGGTCACAATTATATCGTTTTCCTGTCTGGAAAGTACAGAGGCTGTGATTTTCCCAGTCACGTGTTACCGCCCCGGAACCATCATAAGCCAGTCTGCTGGTATTCCATGCGCAGATCCTGGATACCCGCATCCCTTTCCTGTGTGCCTGATGTTCACAACACTTCTGGATATCTCTTTTTCTCCACAGGTGCAGTTTCTGTTTTTTCTTTCCCGATATCTTCCCCTGCATCTCCAGATACTCGAACACGATCACATCTGCATGGTTTTCTTCCGCATATCTTACAATCGCACCTGCAATCTTTTTACCCAGTTCTGTGTTCAGACGTTTCGTATATGCCCATCTTCCCTGTGTCTGCGCAGAGCCATGTTCCCTCTGGAATCTGCGGATCCGTCCCAGTGTGCGGTACATCCGGTCTTTTTCACTGGGATGATCTATGAATCTTCTTCCCAGGACAGTTCCGTCTGCCCGCATGATCGTACAGACTGCATCGGTATTGATCCCTAAGTCCACGCTGCAGATAATCTGTTCTTTCACAGGTGTTTTGGTAAGTGTTACTTCCTCTTTATAGGAAAAACGCAAAAAATACTTCTGGTGTCTCTTTTCCAGAGTCGGGGCAGATGCCTTTTTCCCTGACCAGCATTTTCTCAGATATTCCATATCTGTATGATCCAGACGTACACAGAACCATTTCCAGTCATGACCGTCATAGAGTTTCAGGTATGCTTCGTCTTTCCCTTCCGCTCCCTCACGGTACATGACATCACGGTAGAAGACCGGCATGGCGTGGTTTTCATATACAAGCTTTGGTTTCCCGCTCTTTCCGTCTGTCTTTTCCCATAGATCCAACCGTGTTTTATAAGAGGATACTGTCCCCAGTGCATGCTGGATGGCAGATCTGCGCAGATAGGAAGGCATCTTTGGGAACCGGATATCAAAATCAAAACAGGCATGGTTTTTCTTCGTAGTATGTACCAGATGTTCTGCAGCATTAAAACGCCTCTTTGCATCCGGGATTTCTGCTAATTCTTCCCATACCTGCACATAAATCCCAATCAGATAACTGACAGCAGAACGGTAGATCTCCAGTGTCTGGCGGATCGGGATATTCTGTTTTCGTAATTCTACACCATAACTGGATATTATCTGCATTTTTATTTCTCCCTGATAACTCTTTTCTCAGATTCTGTTGTTTTTTCTACTACCCATGGCTATATTTTAGCACATATAGTGCCAGAAGTAAACATGTGTTCTTTCTTTGAGTAAAAAATTTGCGCGTCTAACTCATCTAACTCATCTAAGTTCACTAAAGTAACGAGAATGTGACGCGCAAATATTCAAAAACTCCCTATTATTCTGTAATGCCTGCCTATAAGATAACTAATAGTATATCATACTTCACATTTTTTCCATGCCTCCTGTAACAGAAAAAACAGTAACTTTTTATCAGCGCAGGTAATTTCTCTAAATCATCCAGATTATAATCCTGATAAAGTTCTCATCACCAGATCTACATCTTTGTTCTCCAGTTCCTGAATAATGTGCAGGTATGTTTTCTGTGTTGTAGTCATACTTGCATGCCCCAGTCTACGCGCAACACTGGCAATGGACACTCCTGCAAACAATAATAATGAGGCATGGGTATGTCTGAGTCCATGTATGGAAATCTCAGATATCCCACACCTTCTGCAATGCCTGGTAAGCACATCATTCACAGTAGAATTGTAAACTTTTGATTCTCCCACAAAAACAGGCTGATCCTGCGGAAGTGTTTTGGTCAATTCTGAGAATTTTACAACAATCTGCCAGTCAATCTGAATTTTTCTCACAGAAGATTTATTCTTCGTTGGAAGGAAACCACCTTCACCTTTATAATCCCAGGTTTTACTTATTGACAGCGTCTGCCTGCCAAAATCAAAATCTGCCGGAGTAATCGCCAGAGCTTCTGAAAATCTCATTCCGGTTTTTGCAACAAGAAGAATAAACCAGTCCCAGTTTGGCTCCTCCTTAATATCCAGATCAGCGATCAATGTATGAAGTTCAAACTGATTCAGATATTTTATTTTCTTGGCCTTGGGAGTTTTCCCCTTAATGATGGCTTTTCTGGTCGGATCTCGTTCTATCATTCCTTCATCAACTGCATCCAGAATAGCACCTTTCAGCTGATGATGAAAATCCAGCGTAGTCTGTCTCTCATGTTCCCTTGCATAATCATTCAAAAGCTGCTGATATGCCGTTCTGGTCAGCTCTGACACCCTCAGTTCAGGCACCAGCTTCTCCACCCACCTCTGTGTCATCAGATATTTTGCCATAGTTGCTTCACGAATTGCACCCTTTTTATATACATCAATCCACTGTGCATAATACTGCGAAAACAGTACATTGTTATTTGTATCATTTGACATAAGCATTCTCCATTTCCGAAATTACCTGCGCTGATATTCACAATGTAATAACTATAGCAATTCTGCAAATGGAGCGGATAAATTTGATAGATTTATGCAGTCATAAGAAGAGGGTTTATCTCTTCGTCCAGAGTTTTCTTCAATTCTGCCATCATGCGATTATAAAATTTATACTTCGGCAAAGCCGTTTCCTGTGCTTCTTTGTAGCTGGTATAATCAATAGTTGCCTTAATTGCCGTTTCATTGGGGATTTTCCCATTTCTGTAATGGATTGCCGCATACATCACATCATCCTTTGACGCATACCATTGAATACAGAAATCAGAGATAACTTTTTCCACACAGTCTCGTTTCATATTTTCAATAATATTAAGGATAGACTTTCCCCTGTACTTTCTGTCATCTTTCTCAATATCTGCAATCAGATTTGACATAAGGTCTGCTACTTTTTCATTATCTTTGCGAAGCTCCGCCACGTACTGTTTTACTTCTTCCAGCTTTTTCTGCCGTTCCTGTGGTGTAATTTCCTCATCCTCCTCTGTCGGAGTTACAATATTCTGAATCAGATTAATGATATATTCGTAATCAATCTTTGTACTGCTGTATGCCATCAATTCATAATCCTGATCCACCTGTGTATCACCGGAATCTGAATCCCCATGATCTTTGGAATCACGAATCTCTTCCATTACATTTTTATAATGACCTGCATAATCCTCATATTCTGTCTCTGTAATTCCATACGTTTCCAACATACTGTCGTCATACTTTGTAAAAGATTTCAGTTGTGCAAACAGGCTGTCAAACTCCTGGAACATTTTTGCAAAAATTTTCTTCTCTTTCATGGACATACCCGGAATGTCCGAAGGCTTCTCAGCGCAGATTTTCAGTGCTGAAAGTGCTTTACGAAATGCAGGCTCTACTTCATCCCATTCTGCCAGCAACGCTGTCTCTGTGCTTCCGGCAGAATACAGTTTCACTGCATTGTCCACACACTTCTTAAAGAGCTTTGGTGCCTGAAAGGTTACAATCTGTCCACTATCTTTTTTAATATATCCTCGTTCGATTAGGAGCGTGATAAAATGAGACGTGGAAAATTTCGGATCAGTGTTCAATGCATCCGAAGTGTAACTTCTGTCTAGCCGGACTGCCATCTTCATTGAGTTGAAATTCATGACATAGTCCGTATCCCAGATTGCTCCGTCACCTTCCTTCTTCTCATATCTGACTGCGATAATGTTCTCATTACGATATTCCTCTATGTCAAGCCATAAGCCGTCTGCTCCGAATCGAATATTTCGTTTGCCATTCCAGATCATATCCGGGATGATATTGTTCTCATGGGGACTTTCCTGATTCCACTCGATAACAAGCTGAATGAAGGCATCCTTTGTCATTGTCTTATTGATATCAAGAAGGGTTGAAAATAAAAGCATGAATTCACCTCGGTAGAAAACAGAATCTGATACATTTTTTATTCAACATCTTTGAATCGCTGAAGTATGTAATCCTCAAGGCCTATACCAACGTCTTTCATTTCATCTAATTCAGAATCATATTCAAAGACATGATCCTTTTTGTTGACAAGATAATAGTCTCCCTCTCCTTGGTTCTCCAAAGCTATCAAATCGATAGTTTTGGGGTAATATTTGTGAAGATACTCAGTCTGTTTAATCATGTCCGAATCCAATCCTTGATGTCCTGTTATTCCATACAGTTCAATGGAACTGAATATCAAATACCCATATTTGATCAAATACTCCTTAAGACACGGTCCAATTTTGATTCCTATTCTTTTTTCAATGTCAGGGATATCCTTCTCTTTAATCAGAGAAGTACTATACTCCACTTCGTTTTCATCAATGTACTTGACAAGTTTTTCCATGATTAATCCTCCATCGCCCTGGCGCTCCAATGGGCATCCTTCTGGTTTTGATATTCCTTTTTCTTATCGGGGTCTCTTCTCCAACTCTCACTATTCACATCATGAAGCACAGAATGATTTCCATCCCCATGTTCTGAATTCTCACATAGTTCAGCGAAGGGTCCATTGAAATCTTGTCCCATATGATGCAATTCGATTTTTTCTCCTGTCTTAGCATCAATCGGAGACAGAGACCGTGGTCTATGTGCCAGTCGCTCCCGATTCGTCATTCCAGTTTTCGGATCAACGTAATCCATATCAATATCTTTTATCAGGCATTTCCTACCATTTATTTCTGCTTCATAAAGACCAGCATTCTTATATATTTCATATTGCTCCATTGACTCAATATGATCGACTATTTCATCAGACCAGCCCGTTTCTTCTTTTATCTTTAGTTTTTCTTCATCAGTAAGACCCGTTTCTGGATTTTCACTATCTAACATTTCAGATTGATCCTTCTGTTCCGAATCATCTGATTCAACACACTTGTCCATAGAATCAGAAAAGTACCGTTTCTTCACATAATCAATAGCATCTTTAACAGTGATATCCGTTTCGGGCATAACGTCTTTAATATTAAATTTCTCACCAGTTCCATTTTCGGGACTATCAGTAAATCTCGGTATAAAACCTTCAGTCATTAATAAACGCCTCCCTTGCCTTTGACCTCTTCAACGTATCTTCTGAGAAGATTATCAAACGTCATATCCCTCATTGATTGCTCCACAAGAAGAATCTGAATAATCATATCGATTGTCTGCGCATCATATCCAATAAGGGATGGATTAAGTTCACTGACCATAAGATGTGCCCATTCCTTAATCTCCCGGGTTTCATTCGCTGTCTTTTTAAAAGCGATGTCCGCTCTGAACAACTCATATACCGCTTTCATAACACAATTTTCGGATTCAGGATGCTCTATACACTCATAAAGAGCAGCTTTTGCTTTCCCGGAAATACTTGAAGTCAAAATCTGTTTCTTAAACGACTCCAAATCATCAACCCTCTCAGTACACCGATATAATTCATTTTTTGCAATTAAATCTAATAGGTATTGTCTCGTTTCATCAGATGTAGTTACTTCTTGCGGTTTTTTATAACGATATTTTTTATCTTGGATTATGTACTCATTAATATCGCACAGGACGGGATTCAGCCAATCACTCTGCGACACAACTGCGACACCTCGTCTCAATCGTGAAATTTCCTCTATCTGTTCTTCAGTTAAGCCGACCGATTTTCCTACAACTTGCCTATCCTCAGCATCTGGAAGACGCAGAATTATCTTTGTATTTGTATTACGAATAACAGACTTATCCAACAGCTGTGGAGCCTGATCAGCAATAATAAAACCTTCACCATAGGTACGCATCTCAGCAATGGCGTTGGATATCATCTCAACAGATTTCCCTGCAAGATTCGTGCCTTCCATACTCTGTTCAGTGGCAGTCCGCTTTAAAATATTATGTGCCTCTTCCAAAACAGTCACATGATTCAAATCCGCATTGTGATTGTCCTGATGTTGCCTATATTCTTGCAATTTGAGAACCAGAATTCCCATAATCAATGCTTTGGTTTCAGAAGATCCTACCCTACTCAAATCTACTATTGTGTTCTTGTCAAACAGTATCTCAGGATTGATTTCATCCTGCGTAAAGAGTAACCCATTTATTCCGGTAGTTAACGACCGAACGCGTGTACACAAAGAACCAATATAATCGCTTTTGTTTTCTTCAGAATATGCACTTTCATCCAATACGTTCTGAATCTCATCAAGCACATCAGAAAACGATGGGAATATCCGTCCATGTATATTCACTGATTTTTCAACATTCCAACCGATATTTTTGTATGATCGCTCAACTGCATCTTTTAATATGGCCGGCATAGCTGCATACATCGGCCAACATACATTGAAAATTTCGATTAGTCTGTCCAAGTGCTCCAGAACATGAATATCATCCGGGAAAGAAAAAGGATTGATTTTCAACAATGATGTAATTTTAGCATTCGTGCCAAAAATGTTTATTTCATTATCTTTTCCGAAGATATCCTTGTATTCACCTTTTGCAGGTTCAACAACAAGGAATGGGATTTTCTTCTTTTTCAGTTCTGACAGGAGCGTGTAAATTGCATTTGATTTACCTGAACCCGTTGAGCCCGTAATAAATGTATGCTTAGTAAGTTCCTGCATACCAAGACAGATGTTCCGATTCATGTCTGTCTGATACATATGATATGCATGGCCTAATTCTATATCCTGTGAAATCATCACTAGGGAATGTGGCTCTCTTCCGAAAGACACCCCCTGTGTTACCGGGATTCCAGGAATCGAATGCTGCGGAAGAGAAATAGCGTTAGCAAGTTCATAAGTGTTTATGTTCGCAGAAAAATTAACAACCGTCTTATCGATGTTGTTCACAAAAACACGATGAGAAAAATTCATAATATATTTCTTTATCTCATCAAAAGCTGTCGACCCATTAGCCGACTCTTTATGCCACTCTTTAATAATCGAAGGTTCAGAGTACGAATCTTCTCCCTGGGTCAGCGCACATATATAGCTTGCGACATTCCTACTTACACGAGAAGACCGGGCACAAACATAGGTCGCATACTTCCAGTAACCGATTGCTTCACCTTTTTTTACCCTATCCAAAGTTTGTTCAAGCCGTGAAATAATGCCCTGAACCGTATATGATTTGTAACTGTATGTTGTACTTTCTGATGTTCCCAGAGTTATGCTATGGTTTGTACTCGATGTTTTAGTATCAGCGTGTGCTTTTGTATTTGTTTTCCCCCAACTATATCCATATCCTGCAGATCCACCAGCTGAACCACCGCTTGTATGCCCTACATTAAGACCTATTCCAGGAATTCCAAGGCTTGCCCCTATTGAATTACTGGCAAACCTTGAGCCATTAATGCCGATATTGACGGAATGAGTTTTTGTAATTGATTCGCTTGTGCTGTCCGTCTGAGAAAGAGATTGCATCTCTCCCTGTGTTTCAGCATTGTTTTCGCCCATCTGAAACTGATGCTGTTGAAAAGGAAAAATATCTGATGCAAGTTCCTCAAGGCCTTCTCTGAGTAAATGAATACGATCGGGCGTATATGATTCGGCAAAAATAATCACTGAATACCAGTCATCGTCAGATTCCGGTACAATACTGTTAAAAAGTTTCTCCAAGTTTTGAGAAAGATACTCTTTGGATTTTGCAGACGGTATATTACATATAGCAGCAATAGAATCTATTCTCTCGCCAAACATGCCGTCCAAGGGTGCTTCCACTTCTTTTCTCAGCAAATCTTCCTCAGCTTCAGTGAGAGTTACATCTGCTGCCAACTTATCCATCTCTTCGTCATATTTTTTTAACGCATCTTTGTAAGTGATGATATCACTATCGCATACGAATAACGCTTTGGTATCGTAGCCATCATGTTTTCACTTATTACAGATAGACTTGATCCAGAAAAGTTTCCCTGCAATGAGGCTTTGAGGAGGTCGATATTTTCTTTACTTTCCTCGTTTTTCCCCTGGCCATCATTTCTCACAACAGCATAAACATCTGTTCGGCTCTTGAACCTATTCAGTACAAATGCAATCGTGTTACCAGTATTCGAGAATATACTGATGGCATTTTCAAAGCAATCAGTAAAACTTTCATTTTGGTCATATACTATCCTGCCGATTTTTAATGCGCGGACGTTGGATAAATACGAATTAATCGGTATTCGCTTTCCCTTTCCTAAATCTTCAGAGTTGTAATACTCATCATATGGCAGGACGTAGTAATCCCTATCTAATCGAGAAAAATACTCTTTATCAAGGGTGTATGCTATTTTCCCAAGATTCTGTTTGAGTACTTCTTCGTCTGGAGTGCGGTCCTGAGGACCTGTTTTTTTATCCGCCATAATCATCCACCTTACTTATTTGAATTGACTGCGAAGTATACTATGCAGCCCACAACAACCACAGCAACAACAAGTACAACTGACCAGAATTTCATTAAAAACCTTGATGTTTCTTTCCCGGCATCTTGGCTGTTTACATACTCTGAAACATCAGCAAGATAATACAAATAATCCTCATTAAATGCTTCTGCAACCGTTGCGTTCGGTAACTTATTAAGATATGTCTTAGTCCACATATCCTGGCTTACTTTCTTGGAATAATTCTGTCCAATGAATGCCTTCTGATTATCAGGATTAGAAACGAGTGCTTTAATATCCTCGCGTTTTAGGACTCCATCACGTATATCCGCAGCGATTTCTTCCCGTGAGACACGACCATTTGAAATGTAATTTTTCATTATTCCTTTACCTCCCAAATACCTGAGTCAAGTGTTTTTTGGCAGCGCCGCAGTTCAGCAACCGCAGCAAGAATCTTATCTTTCAGTTTCTCCATAGCATCTTTGTCTTCGAGCTTTGCTCTGAGTGAAAGAGAGTACTGTTCCATATTGACAGTAAACTCACTTTCTACCTTCTTAAGCATACT
>OIWN01002685.1_pt1 | contig 11576 bp, 9 predicted proteins | sample 1587591 | NCBI WGS metagenome assembly OIWN01 (sample SAMEA3888901, study PRJEB22519) | human gut metagenome | biome: human gut; feature: human-associated habitat; material: faeces | place: Denmark | collected 2010 | reverse complement strand
AGGAGAATATTGCGGACGAACATATATGCTGTGCCTTTTCGGATAAGAAATGCAAAGATAGTTATGAGTTAAAAAAAGCATGGCTGAAAAAAGAGTTTGATAATGGTTATGTTTTCAGACGTATTGACGAACGGGCGAAAGTGTTCATCGAATATGGTCCTGCTGAAAAGGCGTGGGTTCCTGTCAGTGCTCCTAATTATCTGATGATAAATTGTTTCTGGGTGTCGGGTAAATATAAAGGATGCGGGCATGGTAAGGCTTTGCTGCAGTCTGCTATTGATGATGCGAAATTGCAGGGAAAAGATGGTTTAGTTACCGTAGTGGGCACTTCTAAATTTCATTTTATGAGTGATACAAAATGGCTGCTGCGACAAGGTTTCCAAACTATAGAAAAACTTCCTTACGGATTCAGTTTGTTGGCTTTGAAAATAAATCCGGCTGCTCCCGATCCTTCATTCAACGACAGTGTCTTGACAGGTGAGTGTCCTGACCGGGATGGAATAGTAGTGTATTATACTCATCGTTGTCCGTTTACTGAATTCCATGTTCGCGGTTCTTTGGTCAATGCAGCCAAGAGTAAGGATCTCCCATTAAAAATAATAGAATTAGAAACCATGGAACAGGCACAAAATGCGCCTACTCCAGCCACTATCTTTACTCTTTTTTATAATGGTAAGTTTGTTACGACCGATTTGAGCGTGTGTATTGAAGCCCGGTTGGGAAAGGCTTTAGGCTTGTGATTCTGTGAGATGAAGATTTATCAGAAACTAGGATTGGGATAAGAAGATAGCTAATGTTTCTTATTTTAATTTTGCAAAATTAAGATGTACCTTGCACTTTTTATGGAAAATACATATCTTTGGATGTTGAATGATTAAAATACGGTAAGAACTTATGCGTTTTTTTGTATGTATTTTGGTGCTTTTATTTGTACATAATCAATTTTCGAGGGCTGATAAAACTTTAACAGATGATTCTCTGTATACGGAGAAATATATCAGGGATATTTATATTCCCGAACCTAGGCGTGCTCTGCAATTACTGGACGAAGCGGAGAACAGGAAAACGATTCCTTTGCGGGTTGTAAATGAATTGCGTAGTTTATCATATAGTAATATGTATATGAATAAATGGCATTTATGTATGCAAGGAAAGCTTATTTGCTTGATTCCATATATCAAAAAGATCCGAAACACATGCTGAAAATGACAGTACATTTGGCTGAGTTTTCGGCAATGATGAGTAAATATAATGAAAGTATGCGTTATGCATTAGATGGAATCAGGCAGGCGCAAGAATTAGGGAACAGGGAAGCCAAAGCCAGGTTATTTTTCTGTATGGGGGAGAATAATTGGAGATTATCTTTTAAAGATAAAGCATACGATTATTTTAACCGGACTATTGAGCTTTTGCGGGGCTCAAAGGAGATGCGGGAAATGATGCTGCTCTCTTATTACTATGGAGCAGAAATGAGCTTTTTAATGAATGATTCTCGAATTGATGAGGCATTGAAAGTGGGTTTTGAGCGTGAAAAGCAGATTAAACGGCTTAAGGAAGTACCTCAAATCTCTGAAGATTATGTAGATGGTCAATATAGTTATTTATATGCCAAATTAGCCTACATCTATTGCATGGAGAAGAAATATGAGAAGGCGGAGCAATATTATCAGAAATACTTATCAAAGAAAGAGTCTCATACTCCCGACGGAAAAATGTACTCGGTTCCTTATTTGGCGCTTTCCGGACAATATGAAAAGGTTATTGATAATTGCAGGGGGTTCAAAGAATTGATGAGAACCCAGCAGGATACTTTGAATGAACAGTATCTGACTGTCCTTCGACAGGAAGTGAAGGCATATTTGGGTATGCATAAATACAAAGAAGCTGCCGAGATACGTGAAACGATTTTAACTATAACAGATAGTATCAATACCCGGGATAGAAACAATGCTGCATTGGAATTGAATGCAATGTACGGCGCTTCTGAAAAAGAAGAATATATTGCCGAACAGGCTTTTCAATTAAAAATAAGAAATATTACCCTCTGTTTTCTTGCGTGTATTGTTGTGTTGACTCTGTTTATCGTTTGGCGTTTGTGGCATTTCAATCATATAGTCGAGTATAAGAACAGGATGCTTGCCAGGCTTATAAACGAGAAATTTGCTAATAGAAAAGATGGGAACCAGTTATCGGAAGTATACGAACAACTGGCTGTTGTGTCGGAGGTTGAACCGGAACGTATTTCACCCGAAGAACTGGAAGAACTTGCTAACGATACAGATAAAGAAAGTGGGGAAGAAGAAGAGAATAAGAAGATATTTCAGGAACTGAATGATATCGTTATTCAGAAACAGTTATATCTTTCTTCAGAATTGTCGAGAGAAGATCTGGCACAAATCGTACATCTGAATAACGCACGTTTTGCGAGGATGATAAGAGAATGTACCGGAACCAATTTTAATGGATATATCAATGAATTGCGCATTAATTATGCCATTGAACTGATGAAAAAGCATCCTAATTATACGATACGTGCCATTGCGGATGAGGCCGGATTTAATAGCACCCCGATTTTATACAATCTTTTTAAGAAAAAGACGGGAATGACTCCTTACGAATTTAAAAAAGCACAGGATTCGTTATAGAATTGAGTGGATTCTGCTAAACAATTTTCGCATTTTCCGGTTTATCTATTTATAATTAACTATTAATAGAGATGATACAGGTAAGGATAAAGCGGGTTTACGACGATTTTTCAGAAACAGATGGCTACCGGGTACTGGTAGATAAATTATGGCCACGTGGAATGAAGAAAGAATGGCTGAAGTACGATTATTGGGCAAAAGACATCACACCGTCTTCCACATTGCGTAGATGGTTTCACGAAGATATTCCCGGACACTGGGAAGATTTTGTCGTACAGTATCAGAAAGAACTTGACGCTTCTTCCTCAACGGCTGATTTTCTGACTCTTATCAAGCCGCATCCGGTGATAACATTGCTTTACGCTTCCAAAGAACCGGTGTATAATCATGCCCGTATCCTCCGCGATTATCTGGAAATGCGTTTGAAAGATTGAAATTAAAGTAATTTTTATCTGTTTACGCTTTCTGTCGTTCACTCAATTTCCTACCTTTGTAATCTAAATCAAAATCGTGTAATCATGAAGTATAAATTATTGGTTCTTGATGTAGACGGAACACTCCTCAATGATGCGAAAGAAATTAGTAAGCGTACATTGGCTGCCCTGTTGAAGGTTCAGCAAATGGGAGTACGTATTGTGCTGGCATCCGGCAGACCTACTTATGGCCTGATGCCGCTGGCCAAGATGCTTGAACTTGGAAACTATGGAGGTTTTATCCTTTCCTATAATGGCTGTCAGATTATCAATGCACAAAACGGGGAAATTCTGTTTGAACGTCGGATTAATCCCGAAATGTTGCCGTATCTGGAAAAGAAAGCCCGTAAAAACGGTTTTGCCTTATTCACTTATCATGATGATACGATCATAACGGATTCTCCTGAAAATGAACATATCCAAAATGAAGCCCGGTTGAATAACCTGCAAATAATCAAAGAAGAAGAATTTTCTGCTGCCGTTGATTTTGCTCCTTGTAAGTGTATGCTGGTGAGCGATGACGAAGAAGCACTGGTTGGTCTGGAAGATCACTGGAAGAGACGATTGAACGGAGCGTTGGACGTATTCCGTTCGGAACCATATTTTCTGGAAGTAGTTCCCTGCGCTATCGACAAAGCCAACTCTTTGGGTGCTTTGCTGGAGGTACTGGATGTGAAGCGTGAGGAAGTGATTGCTGTGGGCGACGGTGTGTGTGACGTAACAATGATTCAGTTGGCCGGACTGGGTGTAGCTATGGGACATTCACAAGACTCGGTCAAAGCCTGTGCCGACTATGTGACTGCTTCGAATGAGGAAGACGGAGTGGCCGTTGCAGTGGAGAAAGCTATCATAGCCGAAGTGCGTGCAGCCGAAATTCCCCTTGACCAACTGAATGCGCAGGCACGCCATGCATTAATGGGAAACTTGGGAATTCAATATACATACGCCGACGAAGATCGTGTGGAAGCAACGATGCCGGTAGACCATCGTACCCGTCAGCCTTTCGGCATTTTGCATGGGGGAGCTACTCTTGCACTGGCAGAAACAGTTGCCGGACTCGGTTCGATGATTCTTTGCCAGCCGGACGAGATTGTAGTAGGAATGCAGGTCAGCGGAAACCATATATCTTCTGCACATGAAGGAGATACCGTGCGTGCAGTAGGAACAGTTGTACATAAAGGACGTTCCTCCCACGTATGGAATGTAGACGTGTTTACTTCAACAAACAAACTGGTGTCTTCCATACGGGTAGTCAACAGTGTGATGAAAAAGAGATGACCGACGAAGAAATAAGTAACTTGACAACTATTGATGCATTTATTCAGCGGAAGCAGCCGTTTGCTGTTTACCGTATTCCCGGAGAGAAAGTTCCCCGTCTGTTGACGCAGGCGGAAGGAGCGGTCCGTTTGATATACGATTTGAAAGAACTGAATGGACAGAGAGGATTTGTAATTGCTCCGTTTCAGGTGAGTGAGTCATGTCCGGTTGTGTTGATTCAACCCGATCAGTGGGGGCAGCCTTTACCGGTGGATGATGATACGGAAGAGGACCGGGAGATAGCCTTGCGCCTGCAAGGGCAAGAATCATTTCTGACTTCTTCCACGGAAGAATATACGGCATGCTTTCATACCTTTATAAATGCGTTACGTGACAGGACTTTTGATAAACTAGTGCTTTCCCGTCATCTTACAGTTGATAAAGTAGCTGATTTCTCTCCTTCGTCCATCTTTCGGGCGGCTTGTAAACGTTATATTCATTCGTATATATACTTATGTTATACTCCGCAGACAGGGATCTGGCTGGGAAGCACTCCCGAAATCATTTTATCGGGTGAGAAAGACGAATGGCATACGGTTGCGCTGGCCGGAACACAGCCTTTGCAAGATGGCAGACTGCCGCAAGTATGGGATGAAAAGAACCGGAAGGAACAGGATTATGTATCTTCTTATATCCGTCGTCAGCTTCTTTCACTGGATATCCATGCTACGGAAAACGGGCCATATCCTGCTTATGCCGGTGCTTTGTCACATTTAAAAACCGATTTCCGGTTCGCTTTGAAAGATAATAAAGGTTTGGGAGACCTTCTGAAAGTTTTGCATCCGACCCCTGCCGTATGCGGCTTGCCGAAGGAAGAAGCCTATCAGTTTATTTTGCAGAACGAAGGTTACGACCGCCGCTATTACTCCGGTTTTATCGGATGGCTCGATCCGGAAGGGCGAACAGACTTGTATGTAAACCTGCGCTGTATGCATATCGAAGATAAACAACTCACTCTTTATGCCGGCGGTGGATTATTGGCCTCTTCGGAACTGAATGACGAATGGCTGGAAACGGAGAAAAAGTTGCAAACCATCAAACGGCTGATTGCAGTGCCTCCTTTAAAATCATAAACTACTAATAATTATCATCATGTATACAGACAAGAAGAACATACTCCAGTTGGTTGCGTTGCTTGAGGCGCATGGGATTACTAAGGTTGTGTTGTGTCCGGGTAGTCGTAACACCCCCATAGTGCATACTTTGTCTAACCATCCGAATTTTACCTGCTATCCGGTGACGGATGAACGGAGTGCCGGCTATTTTGCCATCGGTCTTGCGTTGAATGGTGGTAAGCCTGCTGCTGTCTGCTGCACTTCCGGTACTGCATTATTAAACCTTCATCCGGCTGTGGCAGAAGCATTTTATCAAAATGTTCCTCTGGTCATTATTTCTGCAGACCGTCCCGCTGCCTGGATCGGACAAATGGACGGACAGACTGTACCACAACCAGGCGTATTTCAGACGCTGGTCAAGAAGTCGGTAAACCTTCCGGAGATTCATACGGAAGAAGATGAATGGTATTGCAATCGTCTGGTGAATGAAGCATTGCTGGAGACGAACCATCATGGAAAAGGACCGGTACATATCAATATCCCTATTTCTGAACCATTGTTCCAGTTTACGGTCGATTCGCTTCCAGAAGTGCGTGTCATAACCCGTTATCAGGGGTTGAACGTCTACGATCGTGATTATAACGATTTGGTCGACCGGATGAATAAATACCAGAAGCGTATGATTATCATCGGTCAGATGAATCTTATCTATCTGTTTGAAAAAAGATATATCAAGTTATTATATAAACATTTTGCCTGGTTGACGGAACATATCGGCAACCAGACAGTTCCCGGTATTCCGGTAAAGAACTTCGATGCGGCGCTTTATGCCATGCCCGAAGAGAAGGTAGATCAGATGGTTCCGGAGCTGCTGATTACTTATGGAGGACATGTCGTTTCCAAACGATTGAAGAAGTTGCTCCGTCAGCATCCGCCTAAAGAACATTGGCACGTATCGCCGGACGGTGAGGTGGTCGATTTGTATGGCTCATTAACTACGGTGATCGAAATGGACCCGTTCGAGTTTCTGGAGAAGATAGCCAGTTTGCTGGGCAATCGGACTCCTGAATATCCCCGTGTGTGGGAAAACTATTGCAAGATCATTCCTGAACCGGAGTTTGCTTATTCGGAAATGTCTGCTGTCGGTACGTTGTTGAAAGCCTTGCCGGAGTCATGTGCGTTGCATCTGGCTAACAGTTCGGTGGTGCGCTATGCGCAATTATACTCCATTCCTTCTACGATTGAAGTTTGTTGCAACCGGGGAACAAACGGCATTGAAGGCTCGCTGTCTACGGCTGTCGGTTATGCGGCAGCTTCCGACAAACTGAACTTTATAGCTATCGGAGATTTGAGCTTCTTCTATGATATGAATGCGTTGTGGAACGTCAATGTTCGCTCCAATCTGCGTGTTCTTCTGTTAAATAATGGAGGAGGAGAGATTTTCCATACCTTGCCGGGATTGGATATGTCGGGTACCTCACATAAATTTATTGCGGCAGTTCATAAAACATCGGCCAAAGGTTGGGCAGAAGAGCGTGGGTTTCTCTATCTGCAAGCGCAAAATGACGAAGAACTGGCTGAAGCGATGAAAACTTTCACTCAACCGGAAGCTATGGAGCAGCCTGTGCTCTTGGAGGTGTTTACCAACAAAAACAAGGACGCGCGCATGTTGAAGAATTATTATCATCAATTAAAACAAAAATAGATTATGTCAACACAAAGAGAGTGGACAACCATTAGAGAATACGACGATATTCTTTTTGATTATTATAATGGAATTGCCCGTATCACGATCAACCGTGAGCGCTATCGGAATGCGTTTACTCCGACAACTACTGCTGAAATGAGTGACGCATTGCGCATCTGCCGTGAAGAAGCGGATATTGATGTGATTGTGATTACCGGAGCCGGTGATAAGGCGTTTTGTTCGGGTGGCGACCAGAATGTGAAAGGACGTGGCGGATATATCGGAAAAGACGGTGTGCCTCGTCTAAGCGTATTGGATGTGCAAAAGCAGATTCGCAGCATCCCGAAACCGGTGATTGCTGCCGTGAATGGTTTTGCTATTGGTGGCGGACATGTGCTTCATGTGGTATGTGATTTGTCCATTGCGTCGGAAAATGCTATTTTCGGTCAGACGGGTCCTCGTGTCGGTAGCTTTGATGCCGGATTCGGTGCGTCTTATCTGGCACGTGTAGTGGGGCAGAAGAAAGCGCGCGAAATCTGGTTCCTCTGCCGGAAGTATAATGCACAAGAAGCATTGGACATGGGATTAGTGAATAAAGTAGTTCCTTTGGAGCAGTTGGAGGACGAATATGTACAGTGGGCGGAAGAAATGATGTTGCTTAGTCCGTTGGCTTTGCGCATGATTAAAGCAGGATTGAATGCCGAACTGGATGGTCAGGCAGGTATTCAGGAATTGGCAGGTGACGCAACGTTGCTCTATTACCTGACTGATGAAGCACAGGAAGGCAAGAATGCGTTTCTGGAGAAACGTAAACCGAACTTCAAACAATATCCGAAATTCCCTTAAAATCGGCTTTGCCACAGAGTACCACAGAGTTTGCTTTTCCTGCGTTTAAGCCCGATTTTCTGCAAAGCAAGACTGTGGAGGAGAGAATGGTAGGAGAACTGCAAGAGATATAACTTATTAAAACTTCGTGAGGCTCTGTGTTATTCTGTGGTGAATTGAAAAATTATTCACGATGAATTGTAAAATAGAAATTATTCCCCGATTGCTCCATTTCAAGCAACCTGCCGGGACTTCCAGAGGAACATATACTACGCGTAAAGTTTGGTATCTTCATTTTACCTCTCCTGACTTCCCTGGCAGAGTGGGAATAGGGGAGTGTGCACCTTTGCCCGCTTTAAGTTGTGACGATCTTCCTGATTACGAAGATATATTAGTGAAAGTCTGCCGGAAAGTAGAGAGGGAACAAGGCAGATTGGATATGGATGGCTTGTGTGACTATCCTTCAATTTTATTTGGTCTGGAAACGGCCATCCGGCATTTCTTTGCAGGAAACTGGGCTTTATGTGATACGGCTTTCTCACGTGGAGAAGTTGGTATTCCGATTAACGGCCTTATTTGGATGGGAGATTTTCAGAACATGTTATCCCAGATTGAGAAAAAGATGGAAGCCGGATTTCGTTGTATCAAGTTAAAGATAGGTGCCATCAATTTCGAAGAAGAACTGACATTGTTGCGCCATATTCGTACGCATTTCTCTTCTAAAGAAATAGAGTTGCGTGTAGATGCAAATGGTGCTTTCTCACCCGTGGACGCAATGGAAAAACTGAAACGTCTGTCCGAGTTTGATTTACATTCTATCGAACAGCCAATCTGTGCCGGACAATGGGAGGAAATGGCTCGGCTTGCTGCCGAATCTCCATTAGCGATTGCTTTGGATGAAGAACTGATAGGATGCAATACGCTGGAAAGGAAACAGGAGCTGCTTTCAACAATTCGTCCGCAATATATCGTTATTAAACCTTCTCTTCATGGAGGAATATGCGGAGGAGACGAATGGATTACCGAAGCTGAAAAACAACAGATCGGCTGGTGGATAACTTCCGCTCTGGAATCAAACATTGGGCTAAACGCCATTGCCCAGTGGTGTGCAACATTCAGCAATCCGTTGCCACAGGGACTGGGAACAGGGGCGCTCTTTACAGACAACGTGGAAGTGCCTCTTGAAATAAGAAAAGATTGTTTATGGTTTTGTAAATGATAGTATTTAAAGGATATTCCGATGATATTCGATCGAAAACAACAACGCTTGTTACTGGAAGGAAAAGAATATACTTTTGAGGATATAAGCCAACTGATAGCAGGAGGAGCAGAAGCTCATTCTTCTGCTTATTGGAATTTATATCTTTTCCTGAACGAATGGTTTAATGATTCTCCTGTTATTACAGTTCATACATCGGGCTCCACGGGTATACCTAAAGAACTGATGGTACGCAAGGATCAAATGATGCAAAGTGCGCGTCTGACTTGTGAATTTCTGAATTTGAAGAAAGGTGAGTCGGCATTATTATGCATGAATCTTCGTTATATCGGTGCAATGATGGTGGTCGTACGTTCATTGGTTGTAGGTTTGAATTTGATTGTACGTCCTGCTTCCGGTCATCCTTTAGCGGATATAAAAGAGCCTTTGAGATTTGTGGCAATGGTTCCCCTGCAAGTTTATAATACGTTGCAAGTTCCCGAAGAGAAAGAACGATTAAAGCAAACGGATATTCTGATTATAGGAGGCGGAGCCGTTGATGAGGCTCTGGAAACGGAGATAAAATATCTTCCGACTGCCGTTTATTCCACTTATGGCATGACTGAAACCTTGTCGCATATTGCCCTTCGTCGTCTGAATGGAGCATCGGCTTCAGAACATTATTATCCATTTCCTTCAGTAAAACTGTCTTTATCCGTAGAGAACACATTGGTGATTGATGCCCCCCTTGTCTGTGATGAGATTTTGCAAACCAATGACATTGCACGTATCTATCCCGATGGAAGTTTTATGATTCTAGGCCGGAAAGATAATGTGATTAACAGTGGAGGAATTAAGATTCAAGCAGAAGAGATGGAGAAGTTACTTCGCCCGTTTATTCCTGCGTCCTTTGTCATTACTTCAGTTCCGGATCAGCGCTTAGGGCAGGCTGTCACTTTATTGATAGTGGGACAATTGGATACGAGAGAGCTAGAAAATAAGTTGCAGACAACATTGGAACCATACTATCGTCCCAAACATATTTTTATTACAGAATCTATTCCACAGACGGAAAACGGCAAAATAGACCGGGTCGGCTGCCGCACTTTGGCAGCATCATACCTTTCCCATTCGCAGCAGTTCCCATCCATAGAACTACATGATGATGCAAAATGTAGTTGAGGTTCCCGGTAAAACTAGTGAACTTGTAAATTGAGGAACTTAGGGAGCCTCCTCCCCCCCAGAGTGATTTGGCAATTCTATTTCTCATATTCTCATGAATATAAGTCAACCTGTTGAAACATAATGTAATAGAATATGAGAAATACTTTTAAAAGTTGGCATTTCTCATATTTTTCCTGTGCTCTGTCCCTAAAAACAGGCATTTCTCATACTCATTCTTGTTATTTCTCATAGCAGTTGTATAACAATCTACTGCTATTTTACGCTTGAATCATTAATAGTAAAGTTATGCTTCATTATAGGTAAACTTGTTTTGGGTTAATAGTAAACTTGTGTTTCGCCTATTATAAACTATAATTGTAAGCTTTGATTATATAATTGCAAGTTTTATTTTTATAAATGCAACCTTTGATTATAAAAACGAAGCTTGCATTTATAGTTTATGATTAGTCAAAAGTAACTTTATATATAAAGGATTGGAAGTTTGCTATTAGTCAAAAGCAACTTTACTATTAATATTTTTCAGACGGAAAAGTAATAGTTTGTATGTGATGATAAGGAGAGACTGTTATGTGCGATAGAATAACAAAAGTAACAATGGCAGATAGTCTTTCAGTTCATTGCGCAAAAGTTCCATTGTCTTTTGCTTGTAACGGTTGATGGATTTCACACTGAGATTCATCTCTTCTGCAATTTCTACATGCGTTTTGCCTTCAAAGAAACTTTTCATAAATACTGTACGATAGTTCTCCGGAAGTTTGTCTAATGTTTCATACAACATTTTATACAGTTCGTCAAGAGTATATACACTATCCGGTTCCGTTTCATAAACTGGAGCTTTCTTCTTAATATTTTCCGCATAGCTCCATTCATATTCCTGATGTTTCAAGAAATTCAGGCAGTTATTTTTCACACACATTTTAATGTAAGCTAATGCAGTGTTCGATTGAAGATCAAAAGAGTCAGTATCCAGTTTATCCCATAATGAAGTGAATACATCCGAAACGATGTCCTCACGTGTTTCTTTATCGTCAACAAACCTTTTGGCATACAAACAAAATGGGGCATAATATTCCTCATAAAGTTGCTTGAAAGCCCGTTCTTTAGTCTGTTTGGAAAAAGAAATTTTCATTATTTAGGGATTCTGTGTTTTTTCATTTTGCTACAAATATATAATACAATAATTGATTAACC
>OIWN01002684.1_pt1 | contig 11578 bp, 8 predicted proteins | sample 1587591 | NCBI WGS metagenome assembly OIWN01 (sample SAMEA3888901, study PRJEB22519) | human gut metagenome | biome: human gut; feature: human-associated habitat; material: faeces | place: Denmark | collected 2010 | reverse complement strand
CGCAGGAGGAGCGGATCGCTTGGGCGGTGTGGTTGTGCCGTCTGGAGGAACTGCTCGACCGGCACCCTTACGACCTGTCCGGCGGCGAACAGCAGCGGGCGGCTCTGGCAAAGGTGCTCCTGCTGGGACCGGAAATCCTGTTGCTGGACGAGCCCACCAAGGGGCTGGACGCGGAATTTAAGCAGACATTCGCTGAGATTTTGCAGACACTCCTGCGACAGGAGGTTGCCCTGCTCATGGTCAGCCACGACATTGAGTTCTGCGCCCGGTATGCCCACCGCTGCGCCCTGTTTTTCGACGGCTCCATCGTCACGGAGGCCCCGCCGCGGGCTTTTTTCTCCGGCAACAGCTTCTACACGACCTCGGCCAACCGCATGGCCCGTGGCCTGCTCCCGGAGGCAGTGACAGCGGAGGACGTCATACTGGCCTGCGGCGGGACGCTCCCGCCTGTGCCGGAACTCCCGGATCGCAGGGAGCCGCTCCCGGAGCCGGAGGAGGCCGGCGCGTACTCCAAACCAAAACCGCTGACCTGGTGGCGCAAGCTGGGCGCGGCGCTGACAGGAGCTATGGCCTTCCTCCTGTTCCTGTCCTTCATGAACATCACAGATTTGACCAAATTGATCACCGCAGGCGGTATGACAGAGCTGGCAAACCATCAAATGTTTCTGTATGCGCTCTTTATTCTCTCGTTGTTCCTGTTTGCTGCCTGCATTACGCGCCGGTCACACCGGAAGGATTATGTCCTCCAGGTGCCCAGAGCCAAGCGGAAGCTGGCTAAGCGGACCATTGTGGCAGCCGTGCTGATTTTACTGCTAATCCCGCTGACCCTATATATCGGAGTGTTCTATTTGGGGAATAAAAAATACTATTTCATCTCTCTGATGGTGCTGTTGGAGTGTATGCTGCCGTTTTTCCTGATCTTTGAGGGGAGAAAGCCGCAGGCCAGGGAACTGGTGATCATAGCGGTCCTGTGTGCCATTGGCATTGCAGGACGGGCGGCGTTTTTCATGCTGCCGCAATTTAAGCCGGTGATGGCGTTAACGATTATTGCTGGTGTTGCCTTCGGGGGAGAGACGGGGTTTCTGGTGGGCGCAATGACCATGCTTGCCTCCAATGTGCTCTTTGGACAGGGCCCGCTGACTCCCTGGCAAATGTTCGCCATGGGCATTATTGGCTTCCTGGCAGGCCTCCTGTTCCGAAAGGGACTCCTGCGCAGAAACCGGGGCGCGCTATGCGTGTTTGGCGCGCTGGCCGCCATACTGATCTACGGCGGAATTATGAATCCGGCATCCGCCCTCACCTGGGTGGGAGAGCTCAATGAAAAGGTCCTGCTGACCTACTACATCTCCGGACTCCCCTTCGACTGTATCCAGGCGGCTGCCACTTGGCTTTTTCTCTGGTTTGGGGCAGAGCCCATGCTGGAGAAGCTGGACCGCATTAAGGTCAAGTATGGAATGGTAGAGGTATAATACTTGCTTGGAATCGACTTTGCTGCCTTTTGTCAAAGGTAGGATGATATGCCTGGATGGAGAAATAGAACATAGGCGGAGAAAAGGCTGAAAACATGCGGCGCTCAACCGAGCGCCGCATGTTTTTTCTTGCCGCTTTGATTTGTCCTTACTGTTTAAACGTCAAACCGCCATAGGGCCCGCCTGTATCTCAGGCGGGTCCTATGGCCAAAAGTGTTTTCGGCAAAATAAAAATTGTAGCAAAGGCTACCCAAAATGTGAGCGCCCTAATGGCGAATTAAAATGAGCCATTGTCAGCATCTGAAATAAACGCTACCTCTTAGGTGGGATAACCATAAGGGGGGGTAGCAGAAAGGCGTTACGAATGGCTCAAATCCAGTATATCAAATTTCCCCAGATCTAACTACGGAGTATCGTAAGCATTCCAGCCCCAAAACCAAGAGTGCCTGCGGATAGGCATGAAGCGGATTTTTGAGTACATTGGGGGTATTCCCATCAGACTGCGCTTTGACAATATGACCACGGCTGTTGCTCAGGTATTGAAAGACGGTGAGCGTGTTCTGACAGACGGCTTTACCCGATTTATGCTCCACTGCATTTTCCGGGCTGATTTTTGCAATCCGGCTTCCGGCAACGAAAAGGGCAATGTAGAGAAGAAGGTTGGTTACAGCCGCCGCAATGCCTCTGCTTCGGTTCCGTCATTACCTCGTTTGAGGAATTTAATAAATGGTTTTGGGAGTGGTACGAAAAGGACGCCGACCGGCTCCACTACAAATACAAGGTCCGCGCGGTTGTTGAGCCAGGAGCTGGCCGTGATCTGCGCCCTGGAGACATACGGCCCGGACCCGGCAGGGCAGGTACAGTCAACACTTGCCCAGCAAAAGGGAGTGACAACGCCCGGGTATGGGACACATCTAAACGGGCGATCCAGATTGTCCTCAACAACCTGAAGGGCATCTTCTTCCGGGACGATGATTTGGAGCAAATGACCTTTTCGGGGACGGGGCGGCGGGGGGGAAACAGGTATCACGATCCTCCGCATCTCAGCTTTTCAAGAAGTCGGCGACTACGACTTGGCACCAGCCTTTCCGCCAGCGATTTTGCTATACATAAAGATAGTGTCATTGATTTTTATATGTTACCTTGCTACAATAATATTATTTTAGCGGGACCCTGGGATATGGGGCCGTGGGGACATCAAGAAAGGAGTTTACGATCTTGACGAGTCAACGATTAATCCAAGAGGCAAAGAATTTCCTGCGCAGCGGTACTCCTATCCCGGACGAGGCGGTACGGCCGGAGATCCTACGGTCGTGGAAACGTTGCTGGGGGTCCCATGTGCCCATGGAGCACGGGAATAAGGAGATCCTGCCACTGGATGCCGTGGAGGAGCGGATCGCCCGGCGGAACAGTCTGTGTCAGGTGGCTTTCCCCTATCTGGATGGGCTGTACGATTTCATACGGGGCTCGGAGTTTCTGCTGCTATTCAGTGACGAGGAGGGCTATATTCTCTACGCCCGGGGGGACGAGGACATCTCCCGGACCGCCCGGGAGAACGGGCTGGTCAAGGGGGCCTGCCGCAGCGAATCCCGGCTGGGCACCAACGGGATCGGCACGGTCTTGGTGGACCGGATCCCCCTCCAAGTCTTTGGGGCGGAGCACTACTACGAGGTACATGCCAACTGGGCCTGCTCCGGCGCATCGGTCTTTCTGCCCGATGGAGACATCGGCGGCGTGGTCTGCCTGTCCGGCATGGCGGAGCATGTGAACGATCACACTCTGGGCATGGTGGTGGCCGCAGCAGATGCCATTTCTCGGCAGCTGAAGCTGAAAGATGCCTACGACCAGCTGTCCAAGAGCTACCGCAACTTGTCCGCTATCATCGAGACGGTGCCCACGGCCATGTGTCTGCTGGACGAGTCCCTCCATGTGGTAGCCTTTAATACACAGGCCACTCGGCAGCTGGCCCTCGCTCCGGCTGAGCTAAGCGGAGCTGACTTTCTGGAGGTGCTGGGATGTGGGGCGGTCACGGCGGAGGATATCAAGACCTCCCTATCCAACCGCACCATCTCCTTCGAGCGGGGAGAGGGCAAGCACACCATCTCCCTGTCGGTGGAGAGCACCGGCCACCAGGAGTATGTGGCGCAGATTGAGCAGTTGTCCAGCCTTCACAAGCGGGTCAACAACATTATGGGCAACGAAGCCCATTTCAGATTCCAGGACATCATCGGCATCTCTCCGGCCATGGGGGAGGCAGTGCGCATGGCCAAGATTGCCGCCCAGAACGACGCCTCGGTTTTCCTGTCCGGAGAGAGCGGCACGGGCAAGGAGCTCTTTGCCCAGGCCATACATAACGCCAGCTCCCGTCGCCGGGGGCCCTTCATCGCAGTCAACTGCGGTGCACTGCCTAAGAGCCTGATCGAGGCCGAGCTGTTCGGCTATGAGGGCGGGAGTTTCACTGGGGCCCGGCGGGACGGCTGTGCGGGCAAGTTCGAACTGGCCAACGGCGGGACGATCTTCCTGGACGAGATCGGGGATATGCCGGTGGATGTTCAGATCACCCTGCTGCGGGTGCTCCAAAACCGAGAAGTCCGCCGGATCGGGGCCTCCAAGGCGCTGAGAATCGACGTGCGGGTGATAACTGCCACCAACCGGGATCTGGAGCAGCTGGTGGACAGCAAAGTCTTCCGGGAGGATTTGTTTTACCGGATCAATGTCTTTCGGATCAATATCCCGTCTCTGCGGGAGAGGACGGGAGACGTGAGGCAGTTGGCGGGCTTCTTCCTGGCCAAGTACAGTGACATCCGTCCTGGCGGAAGGGTGGAGGGCTTCACGGCCGAGGCCCTGGCCATGATGGAGGCATACCCCTGGCCGGGGAACGTGCGCCAACTGGAGAACAGCGTGGAGCGGGCGGTCTACCTGGCCGAGGGGGAACTGGTCACCGCCGCCGAGCTCCCGCCGGAGGTCCGGGCCTTCCAGGGATCGGCGCCCTCGCCGGCTGTGCCCGCGGCGGAGGGAGAGTCCCCCTCTGGGGGCGAGGGGGAGGACGAGGCGGCGCGGATCCAGGACATGCTCCACCGCACCCACGGGAACGTCATGGAGGCGGCCCGCTTGCTGGGCATCAGCCGAAGAACTTTATATCGAAAGCTCCAACGGTATCACATCGACTACAGCTCGCATCGGATCTGATATACCGTATGACACAAATGAAACTGTGACACAACTGTGCGCCATGTGCGGCTGTGTCACAGTTTTTGTCACATATGTGGCACACTCCCGTGGCGCACTGGGGCAGAGAAGTCCCGGTTTGCCTTGGTTTTTCAAGGGTTTGCGGAGGGGAAGAGTTGGCATGGCATTTGCGTGTTTATCAAAACAAGACCGGGTGCGGTACGCAGATGACCGTCCCCGTTTGCTGGCGGAGCAGGACCCACGGGGACAAATCGAAAGAATGGGAGGCGATCACGATGAAGTATGCCGTTTTGAGCGGCAACGAGCGGTTCGAGATCCGGGAAGGAGAGCTGAAAAGCAATGGATGCGCGGTGCTCCAGGTGACCCATGTTGGCGTCTGTGGCACGGATACCTCTTACTGGCACGAGGGCGAGCGATACCGTGGGGTGGTCATCGGACACGAGTACTCAGGCGTCGTAGTGGCCCCAGGCACCAACCGGGCCCTCAAGCCGGGCGACCGGGTGGCCGGGTACACCCAAAACGTATTTCAGGAGCCCTGCGGCCACTGTGAGGCATGCCTGGCTGGCGACTGGGACCACTGCACCAACCGCAGGGTCTTCACCTGGAAGGGCGGCGAGCTGGGCCATCCCGGCGCTTACAGCCAGTACACCACCTGGTTCCCCCACAGTCTGGTCAAGCTTCCGGATAATGTGACCAACGAGGAGGGAGCCATGGCCGAGCCCTTCGCGGTGGGCCTTCATGCCATCCAGGTCAGTCAGGTGAAGCCCAACGACAGGGTGCTCATCCTGGGCGGCGGGATCATTGGCATGAGCTGCGCGGAGTGGGCCAGAACCTTCGGCGCCAGTGAGATCACCGTCTCAGAGCTCAACCCCCAGAAGCGGGAGATCATCCGGGGCTATCAGGTGGCTGACCATGTGGTGGCTGCCGACGCCCCCGACCTGGAGCAGCAGCTGCTGGATATCTCGGGGGGCGGCTATGACCTGCTGATTGACTGCGTGGGGGTGCCCAGCGCCTTCAACACCAGCTTGCGCGCCCTCAAGCCGGAGTTCTATATGCGGGCCACCGCCGTGGGCCTGCCCCATGCTCAGTTCCCTCTGGACTATGAGCGGCTGGTGCTCAAGCAGGTGCTCCTCCGTGGCAGCAAGGGCCACAACTTCGATGAATTCAAGACCGTCATCAACGCCATGGCCTCTGGCCGGATCTCCGTGAAGAAATACATCTCTCGCCGCATCAAACTGGAGGAGGTCCAGGCGGGTTTTGAGGCCATGAAGGCCGCCCGCGGCCTGGACACCAAGGTAATCATCGAGACGCAGTGACCCCGAAACAGATCAAAACAAGTCTGCAAATAAAGAGGGAGGAGAATCATGGACATTATCTCCATACTGGGCCTGGTCCTGGGGCTGGCAGTCCTGATCATGATGGGCTTTAAAGGCTGGGGCATGATCCCCACGTCCATCGTGGGCGCGCTGGTTGTCGTCATCACCAACCGCATGGACCTTTGGGAGGCGCTGAGCACCCACTACGGGACCTTTATGAAGAACTATGCGGGCGACTACTTCCTGATGTTTTTCCTGGGCACGCTGTTCGGCGCACTGATGGGGAGCAGCGGTGCGGCCAAATCCATCGCCTGTAAAATCGTGGATCTGATGGGCAGCAAGCGGGCCCTGCTGATTGTGGTTATCACCTCTGCCGTCCTCTCCTATGGCGGCGTCAGCTTTGCCGTGGTGGTGTTCACCCTGTACCCGATCGCCCTGGTTCTGTTCAAGGAGGGCAACGTCTCCAAGCGGCTGTTCCCTGCGGCGCTGTTCGCCGGCTGTGCCTCCTTCACCATGGTGGGCCTGCCGGGCAGCCCACAGATCCAGAATATCATGCCCACTGAGGTACTGGGAACCACGGCCTACGCTGCTCCCCTCAACGGTATCGTTGTTTCCTGCATCATCTTCGCTCTGAGCATGGTATGGCTGGAGTGGAACGACAAGCGGTTGAAGGCGGCCGGCATCGGCTTCGTCCCCGGACGAAAAGACGATCTGGAGGCCATCGATATCTCCGACCGCACCGGGATGCTGCCCTTCGGTCTGGCTGTCATTCCTATCTTATTCGTGGTGCTGTATATCTTTGTGATGCAGCAGGTGCTGAAGGACGCTGTCACCTGGAGCACCAACTACATCGTCATTCAGTCCCTGGCCCTGGGCTGCCTGCTGGCCTTTGCCCTGTTCCACAAGCGGATCCACGCCTTCCGCGATTCGGTCAATGATGCGGCCACCAACAGCCTGATCGCCCTGATGAACACCGCCGTGGTCACCGGCTTCGGCGGCGTAGTCCAGGGATCCCATGGCTTCGAGCTGGTCAAGGAATTCGCACTGAGCCTGGATATGAACCCGCTGATCTCTGCCTGCGTGGCCACCGCCATCGTGGCTGCGGCCTGCGGCTCCTGCTCCGGCGGCCTGTCCGTGTTCCTGGCGGCCCTTGGTCCCCAGTATGTGCAGCTGTGTCAGGCGCAGGGAATCGATCCGCAGATCCTCCACCGCTCCATCACCTGGGCGGGCGCCGGCCTGGACTCCCTACCCCACTCCGGCGGCTATGTGACGGCCAACATCTACACCGACCAGACCCCCAAGGAGACCTATCCCTATTTCTTCGTCACTAACATCGGCCTGACGACGCTGGGCTGTGTGCTGACGGTGGCCCTGTATATGCTCTTCGGCCTGGTGTGACCAGGCGGAGAGGCTGGAGAAATCCGATCACGCTCTGAAATCGAGAAAGGAACATTGCTATGCTGGAAATGATCTGGAAGCCGACTCTGTACGGCTTCGACACCTGCAAAGAGTTTGCCGAGGCGTTCCGCCTCAACAGAGACGACCTGATCCTCAGCAACGCCTATATCTATGAGCCCTACTTCGGCTGTATGGAGAACCTGAACTGCTATGTGATCTTCCAGGAGAAGTATGGCGCCGGGGAGCCCACCGACGTGATGGTGGATGCGATCCTGGCCGACGCGGCCAAGACCAGCTGTAAGCGGGTGATCGCCATCGGCGGCGGCACGGTGATCGACATCGCCAAGGTGCTGGCGGTCTCCGACAGCGAGGGCGTGGACGAGCTGTACGACAAAGCCCCCAATCTGGAGAAGAAGCGGGAGTTGGTCATCATCCCCACCACCTGCGGCACCGGCAGCGAGGTGACCAACATCTCCATCATGGCCCGCACCCGCCTGGGCACCAAGCTGGGCCTGGTGAGTCCGTCCATGTACGCCGACCATGCGGTGCTCATTCCAGAGCTGCTGGAGGGCCTGCCCTTCAGTGTCTTTGCCACCAGTTCCATTGACGCTCTGGTTCATGCGGTGGAGTCCTCCCTGTCTCCCAAGGCCACACCCTACACCAAGCTGTTCGGCTACAAGGCCATCGAGATGATCATCAAGGGCTACCAGCGGATTGCGACCGAAGGACGGGAGGCCCTGCTCTCGCTGCTGGAGGACTTCCTGGTGGCATCCAACTTTGCGGGCATCGCCTTCGGAACTGCCGGCTGCGCCGCCGTCCACGCTTTGAGCTATCCTCTGGGTGGCAAGTATCATGTGGCCCACGGCGAGAGCAACTACGCCATGTTCACCGGCGTGTTGAAGAACTACATGGAGATCAAACAGGATGGAGAGATCGCTGTGATGAACCGCTATCTGGCGGATCTCCTGGGCTGTGATGTCTCCGTGGTATATGACGAGCTGGAGAAGCTGCTGGACCAGATCCTGCCCAAGCGGCCCCTCCGCGAGTACGGCGTGACCAGGGAGGATCTGCCCGTCTTCGCCCACAGCGTGGTCACCGAGCAGGGCCGCCTGATGGCCAACAACTTCGTCCCTCTGGACGAGGCGCGGGTGCTGAAGATCTATCAGGAGCTGTTTTAAGACCGCTCCAGTCCCGGTTGCCTGTCCCCGCCTTAGAGGGCGGGGATCGCCGGGGGGAATCCCTCTGACCGGGGGAGCGGGACTGGGCGCAATGATAAAAGGAGGAGATTCTCATGGCGCTTATGAGCAAGGCAGCGATCGTGACCGGGGCAGCCCAGGGCATCGGCAAGGCCATCGCCGCACGGCTGGTGAAGGATGGAATGCGGGTGGCCATCGTGGACATCAACCAGGAGGCCGCCGTCGCAGCCGCCGAGGAGCTGGCCGGGCAGTATGGCGCGGACACCATGGCCGTGCAGTGCGACGTCTCCCAGGAGGAACAGGTCAACATCGCCGTGCAAAAGGTGCTGGAACGGTTCGGTACGGTGGACGTGCTGGTCAACAACGCCGGCATCCTGTCCCTGAAAAAGCCCTTTGTGGAGTACACCAAGGCCGACTGGGACAAAATCTTCGGCATCAACTTCATGGGCGATGTGTTCTTCTGCAAGGCGGTGATCCCCACCATGAAGGAGAAAAAGGCCGGGCGGATCATCAATATGGCCTCCCAGTCCGCCGAGACGGGCGGTCTGGCCGCCTCGCCGATTTACGCCGCCAGCAAAGCTGCAGTCTGGTGCATGACAAAGTCACTGGCCGGGGAGATGGGGCCCTATCAGGTGACCGTCAATGCGGTGGCCCCCGGCTACATCATGACCGAGATGACCCGCAACGCCGGTTATCGGGACGACATGGTCCCCATGAAGCGCCTGGGTACCCCTGAAGACGTGGCCGACGTGGTGGGCTTCCTGGCGAGCGAGGACAGCCGCTATGTCACTGGCATGATCGTGGATATCAACGGCGGCACGGTGATGCGCTGACTTTGTCTGAACGAGTGCGGGTCATCAACTAACATTGGGAGGTAAAATATATGAGCACGAAAAAGGAACCGAAGGAGCTGGCAAAGCAGTTCTATACCGTAATGTACCGGATGCGCCGCTTCGAGGAGGAGGTCTTTGAGTTCTATAAGCGGGGCCTGATGCCAGGCCTGGCGCACCTGTATCTGGGGGAGGAGGCGGTGGCCGCCGGGGCGTGTGTCGCTCTGCGTGAGGACGACTACATCGGCTCCACCCACCGCGGCCACGGCCACCTGGTGGCCAGAGGCGCCGATCTGGACCGGATGATGGCCGAGATCCTGGGAAAAAAGACCGGCTACTCCAAGGGCAAGGGCGGCTCCATGCACATTATGGCCATGGACAAGGGCATCCTGGGCGCCAACGGCATTGTGGGCGGCGAAATCCCCATCGCCACTGGCGCGGCCTACTCCGCCAAGCTCCGGGGCACCGAGCAGGTCACCCTGGCCTTTTTCGGCGACTCCGCGTCCAACGAGGGGACCTTCCATGAGTCCATCAACATGGCTGCCGCCTGGAACCTGCCCATCGTCTATATCATTGAGAACAATCTCTTCGGCATTTCGGTGGATATCCGCCGGGTGACAAAGGAGCACGACCTCTATAAGCGGGCCGAGGGCTATGGGATTCCGGGCGAGGCTGTGGACGGCAACGACGTCTATGCGGTGTACGAGGCCGTCTCCAGGGCGGTTGAGCGGGCCCGCAAGGGCGAGGGGCCCACCCTCATCGAGTGCAAGACCTACCGCTGGCAGGGCCACCACGTGGGCGACCCCGGCGAGTACCGCGCCCCTGAAGAGCTGGCCGCATGGAAGGCCCGCGAGCCCTTGGTGGTGCTGCAGGAGAAGGGACTGCTGAGCGACGGCGAGATTGAAGAGATCCGCGCCTCTGTGGAGAAGGAGATCGCCCAGGCCTGTAAGTTCGCCGAGGAGAGCGATTATCCCGACGTGTCCGAGGCCTACAAGGATGTGTTTGTAGATATCGCCGCATCTGTTTGATAATAAGGGAGGTTCAGATCATGAGAGAATTGATGGTGAGAGACGCCATCCGGGAGGCCCTGGACGAGGAGATGGCGCGGGATAATACCGTATTCCAGATGGGCGAGGACATCGGCGTCATCGGCGGCAACTTCAAGTGCACCGTGGGTTTGCGGGACAAGTATGGTGATCTGCGTGTAAAGGATACCCCCATCTCTGAGCAGGGGTTCGTGGGCATGGGCGTTGGCGCGGCCCTGACCGGCCTGCGCCCGGTGGTGGAGCTGATGTTCGCCGACTTCATGATGGTCTGCGGCGACCAGCTCTTCAACCAGATGGCCAAGATCACTTACATGTCCGGCGGCCAGTGCAACGTGCCCATGGTGGTGCGCCTGCCCCTGGGTGGCGGACGCTCCTCCGCGGCTCAGCACTCCCAGTCCATCCATGCCTGGGCCGCCCACATCCCCGGCGTCAAGGTGGTGGTCCCCTCCACCGCCGGCGAGTGCAAGGGGTTGCTCAAGACCGCCATCCGGGACAACGACCCCGTTATGTTCTTTGAGCACAAGATGCTCTACACCACCAAGTTCAACGATGTCCCGGAGGTGGAGGAGGATGTGTGCATCCCCTTCGGCCAGGCCCGCATCGTCACGGAGGGCGCCGATATCACCGTGGTCACCAACTCCATGATGACCATCAAGGCGGAGAAGGCGGTCCGGCAGCTACAGAAGGAGGGCATCAGCGCCGAGCTGATCGACCTGCGCACCATCGTGCCCCTGGACACCGAGACAATCATCAGGTCGGTGAAAAAGACGGGCAAGCTGCTGATCGTAGACGAGGGCCACCTCAGCTTCGGCATCACCGGCGAGATCGCCTCCCGGATCATGCCCGACGTGTTCTACGATCTGGACGCCCCCATCCAGCGGATGGGCACCGCCGACGTGCCCCTGCCCTTCAGCCCCGCGCTGGAGTTCCCGCTGATTCCCGACGAGAAGAAGATCGCGGCCAAGATCCGCGAGATGGTGTAAGGAGGCATCGCAATGGCTGAAGTCGTCATCATGCCTAAGCTGGGCTTCAACATGGACGAGGGCCAGCTGGTCAAGTGGCACAAGCAGGTGGGCGAGACGGTAAAGAAGGGCGAGGTGCTCTTTGAGATTAACACCGACAAGACCACCATGC
>OIWN01002683.1_pt1 | contig 11578 bp, 10 predicted proteins | sample 1587591 | NCBI WGS metagenome assembly OIWN01 (sample SAMEA3888901, study PRJEB22519) | human gut metagenome | biome: human gut; feature: human-associated habitat; material: faeces | place: Denmark | collected 2010 | reverse complement strand
GGAATTCATTTCGGTAATGTTGATGCCGGCGTCCTTCAGAAAGCCGCCGTCAATGCCGATCTCGCCGAACTCGTTTTCGATCAGCACCACCTGCTCGCCTTTGTAGGCCTCTTCCAGCAGTTTTTTGATCAGCGTGGTTTTACCTGCGCCCAAAAAGCCGGAAATAATATCAATTTTTGTCATACTCAGGTCCCTTCTTTTGCAAAAATTATTATATGCCGCGGCAGGAGACAACCCCGCCGTTCCATTTTACTTTATATTGTAGCCGATTAGGGAAAAAATGCAAGCACTGGCGCAAAAAATTGCGCTGGAGCCTGATGCAACTTCGATGCAGGATTTTTAGAAAATAACTTGTCAGTGGGACGCGGATTCGTTATAATGAAACAATTAATATCACAATAACAGCACTTGGATGGGAGACCTTGAAACCATGCCGCAGGATATGAGAAGAAACAGAAACAGAAGAAACAGTAAAGCCATGGCGGCAAAGCGACGCCGGCTGCGGAGACAGCGCCGCATCGTATTGCTGCTGGTGGTGGTTATTTTTTGCCTGGCCGGCCTGATCGTTGTGTCCGACGGGTTGATCAAAAAACCTCAAATCGAAGACCAACCGCAGATGCAGCAGCTGGAGGGAGAAACCAACACGGTTTCCCGCCGCAAGGATGGGTTCTACACCGTGCTGCTGTGCGGAACGGACGACGGCAACGGCGGATCGGATACGATTATGCTGGCTGCAGTGGACACGGAAAACAAGGAGATCAACGTTCTCAGTATTCCGCGGGATACGCTGGTGAACGAGGACTGGACCGTGAAGAAAATCAACAGCGCCTACAACCGCGGCGGCATCGATGCCGTGCAGGAGCAGGTGGAAAAAATTGTGGGCTTTCCGGTGGATTTTTATGTTGCGGTGGATCTGAACGGTTTTATCGAACTGGTGAACGCGATTGACGGCATTGATTTTGAAGTGCCGATTAATATGAACTACGATGACCCCGCCCAAAATCTGCACATTCATTTCAGTGCCGGACAGCAGCATCTGGACGGCGAGGAGGCTATGGAGGTGGTGCGCTTCCGCCACAACAACGACGGCAGCGGCTATCCTATGCAGGATCTGGACCGCATCAAGACCCAGCAGGCATTTTTGAAGGCGGTGGCGGACAAGCTGTTCAGCCTGCAGAGCGTCATTAAAATTCCTGAATTTGCCCGTATTTTTTCGGAAAATGTTACCAGTAGCGACAATTTGTCCCTGGGCAACATGATATGGTTCGGAAATCAGGCGCTGAATATCGGCACAGAGAACATCCACTTTACCACGCTGCCCGGCGAGGCGAAAACAGTGTATGGCGGTTCGTACTTTGTGCTGGACGCTGATGCGTGCCTGACGCTGCTCAATGAGAGCTTCAACCCCTACAAAGCCGATCTCACCACATCGGATCTGGACATTAAGCGCGTCGGCTGAACACAGCAAAGGAGGATGCGCCATGCTGGAGCAATTCACCGCGCATATCACGCCTTTTGGGAAAGATCGTGTTGTGCGTGTCTGGCTGCCCGACGAGATTGAAACGGCTCGGACGGCTTACCCCGTACTGTATATGTTTGACGGGCATAACCTGTTTCGGGACGAATGGGCGACCTACGGTAAGTGCTGGGGCCTGGCAGACTTTTTGGCGCGCTGGGAAAAGCCCATCATCGTCGTGGCGCCCGAATGTGACAAAGAGGGGCACAACCGGCTGATTGAATATGCGCCCTACGATATGGAAATCCCACCCTGCGGTTTTATCCGGGGCCGCGGCGCGGAGTTGATGGACTGGACGCTGGGGGAATTGAAGCCCTATGTGGACCGCATTTACCCCACAATCCCCTTTCGGGAAGCTACTGGCGTGGGCGGCAGTTCCATGGGCGGGCTGATGGCACTGTTTACGGTGCTGCGCTATAACTGCTGGTTTTCCAAGGCGGCGTGCCTGTCTTCTTCTTTCCGGTTTTGTTTTGATCAGCTTCTGGAAGAGGCAGAGGGGACGGAGGTAAATGCTGACACTCGGGTATACCTGAGCTGGGGCAGTGCCGAATGCGCGACCAAAGCGTCCCTGGCCAGTGCTACGGACCTCAATCTGACGTTCAGCCGGATATTGACCCGGAAGGGTGCGCGCACCTATCCTTACCTCCATGTGGGTGGCGCCCACTGCGAGGCGGATTGGGAACAGGAGGTTCCCCGTTTCATGGACTACCTGTGGCGGGAATGAAGGTTTCAGGATGGCTCTGAAAGAGTGCAGCAGGAAGAGGGACAGGAACGTATTGTTCCAGTCCGAAAAAAACAGAACAGACCGGCGGGCGCAGAAAGGCCTGCCGGTCTTTTTTGCAGGACGGAGGCAGTGTCCGGCGGCGTGCCGGAGAACGGAATAGGAAGGTTCCGCCGGGAGAAGCGAAATGGGCTGATGTGCTGGGGCACAGCTCAGTGGAGACCACACGGCTCTATTTCATTGCCGCCGGAGCGGAACGTGCCCGGACAGCAGAGGGGCTGCATTTGGTGTCATCGGACAAAATAGTGATTTTGCCCGATTGCAGATGCATTGGCGTATACAGAACCCGGGCCGGTTCGGCGATTCGAGCTGGATTCAAAAAAAGCGACAGGGAAAGGCGTGTGAAAAGAAGGGCCGGCAAACATGGATTCCATTGACGCCTGCTTAATTCGTGTAAAAAACAGGAAAAATATTGATTTACAACGACACTCGTGCTAATATTATACTGTTTTAGAATGCGTTTATTGTGACAGAATCACTATTTTGTCCCTGTATGGCAACAGGGCGGCAAACAGGCGGCGAGGGAAGGTTTTTGCTGGCATATCTGCTGCAGGAATTGCTATATTAACATTAATGATACGATCCGTGGATCAAAGGCAGTTGAGGGGGATTTGCTGTGTACCGTGTTGTAGTTGTCGATGATGAAGTCCTGATCCGTATGTATATCCGGGAGATCCTTGAAAATAACGGTTATGAAGTGGTTGGAGAGGCCGAGGACGGCCTGGATGCGATCAATGTGTGCCGCGAGCAAAGGCCCGACTTTGTGATTATGGATATCAGCATGCCGGTTCTGAGTGGTCTGGAAGCGGCCAAGGTGATCAATGAAGAAAAGTTGGCGGGATTCATTATTATTTTGACCGCTTATCGGGACAAGGACATTGCAAAACAGGCGGTGGATATCGATGTGATGGGTTATATCGTCAAACCGGTGGACGAGGATGTGCTGATCCCCGCAATCGAAATCGCGCTCAATAAATACCGCCAGATCAAAAAGATGGAGAAAGAATTCGATAAAACCAAAGAGGCGCTGGATGACCGGAAGTATGTTGACCGGGCCAAGGGTTTGCTGATGGAGCGGCGTAAGATGACGGAGAAAGAGGCTTATGTCTACATCCGTAAACTGGCTATGGATAAAGGCAATTCTATGGTAGAGATCGCTAAGACGCTGCTGAAAGCATACGGTGGCTGAGGGTGGTAAGCAGAAGAGGGTTTCCTGCGAAACCGTGGGAGGAGGAGTTTTGAATGGCGGAGGATCTAACGCCGGAGGCAAGAGATAAATTGCTGGTGGATCTGGTCCGTTCCTGCACGGATCTGGATGATAACGATATCTGCATCCTTCTGGAAGCGTCCCATTCGTTGCCTTATATCAGCAACCTGGAAGGCGGAGACACCTATATTAATGTGCTGACCAAAAACGGGGAATCCATGGTGGTTGCCCAGTACCGGCACCCGTACTGCGACCTGTACCAGCGCAATATCATCGGAGAGATTGAAACGAAGGTGGATGAGCCGGCGGTGTACCGGGCGCTGGAGTATGGCCTTTCCAGTCGCGGCCTGATCGGTATCATCGATAAGGGCAGCATCATGGTCCGCCATACGGTTACACCCATCCACAATGAACGGCGCAAGGTGATCGGTGCGCTGACCCATGAATATCCGAGCAGCCATAATGTGGATACGGAGCCGGTGCGCATTAAGGATACGCCGGGCGGAAAGTCTGTTTATCTGAACGGACAGATTGACAAGATTGTCTTTTATATGCAGGACGGACTTATGGTGTTCAACCAGGGCGGCACCTGCACCTTTGCCAACGCCCGGATGGAGGAAGTGTACCGTGAGCTCGGATACGGGGAGACAGTGGTCGGTCGAAAATACGATGAGCTGCAGTTGGTGGACACCTCTCTGAGCGATGTGGTCATGGGCCGCAGCGTGATTAGGGGTAAGGTCTGTCTGGGCGACTATATTTTTGAAGAAAGCCTCAGTACCCTCTGGGAAGATGGTATTTGCGAAGGTATTGTGGCTATCCTGCAGGATCAGACCAAGGTGCAGCAGATGGAGAACGAGATCGCTTACCGCATTGCTGCAGTCAATGAAGTACACCACCGCGTGAAGAACAATCTGCAGACGATCATCAGCCTGGTGGGGCTGGAAGCTGCACAGACGAAAAACGAAGAGGTTAAGACGTTTTCCAAAACCATTATCAGTCGTGTCCGAAGCATCAGCGTAACCCATGATTTGCTGGCCCATACCGGAACCGACAGCGTAAACCTGAAAACGATGCTCATGCGTGTGGTGGACGGCTCGCTGGAGACCAACAGCGTGGGCCAGTGCCATATCCGGGCCGACATCAGCGGGGATGATCTGGAACTGACCGCCAGCGTGGCCACCACGGTGGCGCTGATTGTGAACGAATTGGTTCAAAACAGCATAAAATATGCTTTCGGCGGCTGCGAAGAGGGTGAGATTGCTCTGGATATTGAGAAAGGGGAGCAGTATTCCTGGATCACGGTGAAAGACAACGGCTGTGGTTTTGATCAGGAGTCTGTGAAAAAAGCGGGCGGCGGTTTGGGATTGAAACTGGTGAACAGCCTGGTGAAGTCGAGTCTGAAGGGTAATATTACCGTCACCAGCAGCAATCAGGGGACGTCCACGCGCTTCTCTTTCCGGAACGGGCTGAAAAAGTAAAGCGGGTCTGGCGCTGAAAATTTTCCGAGTCCACTAAACCGAAAACCATGATTTTATGAAAACTGCATAAAGTTTTTTTAACCCGTTGACAAGTTCATGGGAAATTGTTATCATTCATAATAACCAAAGGGAGAACATTTCCCGTCGGAAAAATGGAATAGCGGCTGGTATGCAATGGCGTATGCCAGCGATATGAGTGGCATCGAAGTCCAAAAACTTTTTTGAGTTTTTGGGCTTTTTTATATTCTGTCGCGGGGAAGTGTGTTTCTCTCTTGGTGAAGCGCCCTTTTTTATTGGCAGAAGGGATGTATGACTGGCAAACCAAATGGAAAAAACATGAGGAGGGCAAAGAAAGTACATGAACGAGACAATGATTGAGAAAGGCTTTACGGAACCGACAGACCGAGTGAAGCGGCTGAAAAAGATGATCGTGGAAGCGCGGCCGATGGTGGAAACGTATCGCGCACAGCTGGTAACACAGACGTACAAGGAAACGGAAGGCATGACGGCAATCATGCGCCGCGCAAAGGTGGATGAGAACCTGTTCAACAATCTGCCGATCGTGATCCGTGATGAAGAGCTGATCGTAGGCTCTCCGTGCGTGCATCCGCGTTCTTCGGACGTGGGTATCGAGTACTCTTATGCAGACCTGGCCAATGAGCTGGAGACGATGCAGACGAGAACGTGCGACCAGTTCGACATTTCCGAAGAGGACAAGGAAGTGGTGCGCCACTTTGATGACTACTGGAAGGGCCACACGATGAGCGATTATGCGTGGTCTCTGATGAGCCCTGAGTGCCAGGCATGCCAGACGCACGCAGTGTTCAACGCAGGCAACTACATGTATGCCGGCGTAGGCCATGTGTGCTGCTACTATGAGAAGGTACTGAAGATCGGTTTCCAGGGCATCATCAAGGAAGTTCTGGAAGCAATGAACAAGGTGGACCGCAAAAAGCCGGAAGCAATCAAGCAGCTGCAGTTCTACAAGGCACTGCTGATTACCTACACGGCGGCGATCAACCATGCACACCGCTACGGCAAGCTGGCGGCGGAGATGGCAGCGAAGGAAATGAACCCGCAGCGTAAGGCGGAGCTGGAGCAGATTTCGAAGAACTGCTACAAGGTTCCTGAGAAGCCCGCAGAGACGTGGTGGGAAGCGCTGCAGTCCTTCTGGTTCGTCCATAACCTGATCAACCTGGAGACGAACGCGCACAGCTATTCGCCCGGTCCGTTCGACCGTTACATGAACCCTTACTACATCAATGATAAGAGCATCACGAAGGAATTTGCCCAGGAACTGCTGGACTGCCTGTTCGTGAAGTTCAACGACAAGAACAAGGTGCGCGACGACATTTCCGCCCAGGCTTTCGCAGGCTACCAGATGTTCGAGCTGATCGCACTGGGCGGCACGGACGAAGAGGGCAACGACCTGACGAACGAAATGAGCTACATGTGCCTGGATGCACTGGCACACGTGGGTATGCCGATGCCTTCCGTGGGATCCCGTATCGGCAACCAGACGCCGGATGAGTTCCTGTATCGTAACATCGAGGTCATCCGCCTGGGTTACGGTATGCCGAACCTGTTCAACGATGAAGTTATCATCCCCGCGATGGTAAACCGCGGCATCCCGCTGCGTGTGGCACGTACCTACAACCCCTCCGGCTGCGTGGAGCCCGATATTGCGCACAAGTACGACGGCTGGCATGACGCCTGCGCGTTCAACGTGGCAAAGGTTATGGATATCACGCTGAACAACGGCCGTGCATTCGGCGACCAGATCGGACCGAAGACGGGCGAGATTACGGAGTTCACCTGCATCGAGGACTTCATCAACGCGTTCGAGAAGCAGATGGAATTCTTCGTGCGGAACATGGTGGAAGCAGACAACTGCATCGACACGGCGCATGGCGACCTGGTGCCTCTGCCCTTCGAGTCCGGCCTGATCGAAGGCTGCATCGAAAAGGGTAAGTCGGTACAGGAAGGCGGCGCAATCTGGAACTTCTCCGGCCCCCAGGGCGTCGGAATCATCGACGCGGGCGACTGCCTGTACTCGATCCAGAAGAACGTGTTCGAAGATCATAAGTTCACGCTGGCAGAGCTGAAGGAAGCGCTGGAGAACAACTTCGGCTATCCGATCCCTGCTATCGGTTCTCAGCCGATCTCCGCAGCAGCGGGCGATCCGAAGTACTCTGTGGGCAACATGTCCCTGGAGAGCATGAACCTGGTGAACGAGCCGAAGGCGGGCGGCGCCGGAGCAGTGGCAGACTGCGTGGCAGGCCGTTACAACAATACGGAAGACCAGATCTATGCAGCGGTGAAGGCACTGCTGAGCGGCGGCAGCGTGGACAATCTGGGCGAACTGTTGAAGACGGGCAGCAGCAATGCATGCCAGGGCCAGGGCCAGAGCCAGGGCGGCGGCTTCAAGCAGATCATTCCGAATGCCCGTTGGGAAGAGATGCTGACGATCATGCGCAATACGCCCGGTTTCGGCAACGATATCGACGAGATCGACAAGTATGCAGTGCGCTGCGGCGAGATCTACTGCGAGCAGGTGGAGAAGTACACGAACGCGCGCGGCGGCAAGTTCCAGGCAGGTATGTATCCTGTTTCCGCGAACGTGCTGTATGGTAAGGACGTAATGGCACTGCCGACGGGCCGTCTGGCAAAGACGCCCATCGCGGACGGCGTGTCTCCCCGTGCCGGCTACGATACGCACGGCCCCACGGCGGCAGCAAACTCCGTGTCGAAGCTGGACCATGCACTGGCCAGTAACGGTACGCTGTACAACATGAAGTTCCTGCCCTCTGCACTGGCAGGCGACAAGGGTATCAAGAACATGGCGTCCCTGATCCGGAGCTACTTCGAGCGCAAGGGTATGCATGTTCAGTTCAACGTGGTGGATCGCAACACGCTGATCGATGCACAGAACAACCCCGACAAACACAAGGATCTGGTCATTCGCGTGGCCGGTTACAGCGCTCACTTCACGAAGCTGGCGAAAGAGACGCAGGACAACATTATCGCACGTACGGAGATGGAGTTCTGATCAGCGAAAAAAAGCGAAGGGAGCAGGAGGTAAAGTACCGTGGCAACTGTAAATTACCAGGAGAAGGGTGTCGTATTTGATATCCAGCGCTTTTCGGTAAATGACGGCCCGGGGATTCGATCGATCGTGTTCTTGAAGGGCTGTCCGCTCTCCTGCCTGTGGTGCTGCAATCCGGAATCGCAGCGGATCGAACCGGATGTGATGTATGACCAGAAGAAATGCATCGGGTGCGGGAAATGCATGAAGGCGTGCCAGCAGGGTGCAATTGGGCCGGAAAATCTGAGTTGGGTGGACCGGAGCAAGTGCATCGGGTGCGGAGAATGCGTGAACGTATGCCCGACGGGAGCACTGACGCTGAAAGGCGAAGTGATGAGCGTAAACGAGATCATCCAGGTGCTGCGGCGCGATGCGCATTATTTCCGGAAATCGGGCGGCGGAGTAACGCTGTCAGGAGGAGAACCGCTGACACAGTGGCGGTTTGCCCGGGAATTGCTGAAAGCGTGCAAGGCGCAGGGTTGGGATACAGCGATTGAAACGACGGCGTATGGAACGGATGAGGCGATTGAGGCTGTGATCCCGTATGTGGATCTGGTGCTGATGGACTGCAAGTCCACAGATCCGGAGGTGCACAAGCGGGTAACCGGCGTGAGCAATGAGAAGATCCGGAAGAACGCGGCGAAGATCGTGAAGATAGCCAACCGGGTGATTATTCGTGTGCCGACAATCCCGACGGTGAATGCATTTGAAGAGGAATTCCACCGGATAGCAGAATTTGCGAAATCCCTTGGGGTGGATACGGTGCATGTGCTGCCGTACCACACGTTGGGAGAAAGTAAGTATGAGATGCTGGGCAAGGCATACACGATGGGTTATGAGATCAAGTCTCTCCCACGGGACGAGGCGGAGGTTTTCCGGCAGGTGGTTCTGAGCCATGGGCTGAACTGCGTGGTCGGAGGCTGAGAGAAGCAAGCAAGCAAAACGAATATAAATGGAGGTAAAGAGCAATGACATCAGAAGCATTGGGAATGATCGAGACCAAAGGTCTGATCGGATCGATTGAAGCGGCGGATGCGATGGTCAAGGCGGCCAACGTAACGCTGATTGGAAAGGTGCACGTGGGCGGCGGCCTTGTGACGGTTATGGTACGCGGCGACGTGGGCGCAGTGAAGGCGGCAACGGATGCCGGCGCAGCAGCAGCTCAGCGCATTGGCGAACTGATTGGCGTCCATGTCATCCCCAGACCCCATGTTGAGGTCGAGAATATTTTGCCCAGCGTTGACAAAGAAGGCGTCAAATAAGGGGTATCTTGGCCTTGCAAAAGGTTGAATTTTGAACAGAGAGGTAGGATTTTTCCATATGGAAGGAACACAGAAACAATTTAAGCTGTACAAAAGACGGTGGGCGGTTCTTCTGTCTTTTGTCTGCGTGAACGCCGTTATGCAGTACGGCTGGGCGTTCTTCAGTGCTATTGTGACGGATGCTTGGAAGTTCTATGGTTTCCAGGATGCAGCTACCGGTGAAGCGGCCATCAGTGCGCTGACCATGATTATCATGGTTGCCATGATTACCCTGTCGATTCCCGCGAGCTGGGTGTTTGAGAAAATTGGCTGGTATAAAACCGTGTCAATTGCTGGTATTGTATTGATGATTTTCACGTTGCTGCGTGGTTTCATCGGTGGTACATCTTATACTGCGCTGGTGATTACCACCATAGGTATTGCAGTAACGCAGCCGTTTATTATCAACGCATTCGGCATTATCAGTGCAAAATGGTTCCCGCCGTCTGAGCGCGGCGTGGCCAACGGCTGGGGTATGATTTCTACTTACTTGGGCGTTGTGATGGCACAGTTCGGTGTACCTTGGCTCATGAGCACTTTTGGTATGGATATCCCTGGCGCACTGAAGGTATTTGGCTTCCTGTCCATCCCCATGATCCTGTGGTTCGTGATCGTTTCCAGAGAAGCGCCTCCTACGCCTCCTGCCAACGAAGAACTCATCGAGCGCGTCAGCTTTGCTGAGGGTGCTAAAATGCTGATCAAGAACAAGCAGTTCATCTGCGCGGTTCTGGTCTTCTGGCTGATGCAGGGTGTTTACTTCACTCTGACCACTCTGCTGGAGCCTGTCCTGCAGTTCTTTAACAACGGTGGCCTGGACAGCTTGTTCGTGGGTACGTTGGGTACCATCCTGACCATCACCGGTACGATCACCACTTTGGTTCTGCCCATCATCACCGATAAGTCCAAGAGCAAGAAGAGAAAGCCCATTGTTCTGGTCTGCCAGGCCGGTACGCTGGTTGGTCTGGCTCTGATCATCATGGGTCACTCTGTTGGTTTGATGATTGTCATGGCATGCTGCATGGGCGTATTCCTGACTGGTGTAACTCCTGTCCTGATGGTCATGGGTTACGAAACCGCATATCCTGTTTCTGAAGGTACGACCGAGAGCTTGATGCAGTTGGGTGCCAATGGCTGGGGCCTGATCTGCCTGCTGGCCGTGAACGGTATCTTCAGAGGTAACCACATGGGTACCCTCGCGTTCTTCATCGGTGGTACGGTTGTGGCTGTTATCCTGACGCTGATGATCAGAGAAGCTTCTCTGGAAGAGCGTCGCCTTGAGTGATGGAGTGTTCCTGAAAGTAATTCATTATTCTCAAACATTGGCTGCAGTTATGTGACGGCGGCCTGAGAAAAGTGAAAACGCCGCAAATCACAGTTCCGTGGTTTGCGGCGTTTTTTTATTGAAAGAACGTTGTATTGAGCAGTTTGGGGTAATCTGTGGCGCCGTGGGCGATATGGTAGATTACGATCGTATCGCCCAGCAGGCGGTATATAATTAAATATTTATGTGCAAGAATTGAGCGATAGCCTCCGGCGCTGAGCTGAGCGTCGCGCAGCGGCGGCCCGGACAGCGGGAACTGCTGAAGCTGCTTCATGGCGGAAAGAATTTCGTTGGTTACGCTGCGGGCGGATTGCGGCCCGGACAGGGCCATGTGCACCCGGGCGATTTCCTCCAGCTCTGCCTGGGCGGGGAGCAGGATTTCCAGTTTAACGGGATTGTCCATAGATGTCCTCCAGCCGCTGGCGGGATTCCTCGATGGAAAGCGTATTTTGTCTGGACAGCCGGGACTGTTCTGCTGCTTCGAGTTTGGCGCGCAGTTTCAGCACTTCTTCACGGCGCTCATAGGCGTCAATACTCATGATGACCAGATCTCCTTCGCCGTTTTTGGTGATGTAGATCGGGGCATCTTCTGCATGGGCCAGATCAGAAATTGCGCTGTAATCATTGCGCAGGGCAGTGGACGGTTTGATAATCATACAACAGCCTCCTTTTCTATTATTCTGATAGTATTCTATCATTATTATACAGGCCGTGCAAGCGTTTTATGCTGCTTGAAAAAGGAGTGAGACAAACTTGTATCAGTTGGTAATTGCGGAAAAGCCCTCGGTAGCCCAAAGTCTGGCCGCCGTGCTGGGGGCTGGACAGCGCCGGGAGGGGTATCTGGAAGGAAACGGCTGGCTGGTGAGCTGGTGTGTGGGGCATTTGGCGG
>OIWN01002676.1_pt1 | contig 11590 bp, 6 predicted proteins | sample 1587591 | NCBI WGS metagenome assembly OIWN01 (sample SAMEA3888901, study PRJEB22519) | human gut metagenome | biome: human gut; feature: human-associated habitat; material: faeces | place: Denmark | collected 2010 | reverse complement strand
TTATAATGGAAGATGTTACCAAAACGTATACATCTGGAGTTCCTGCTTTGAACGGAATTAATCTTCACGTTCAGAAAGGAGAATTCGTGTTTATAGTAGGTAAGAGTGGTTCAGGTAAGTCAACTCTTATAAAGCTTCTTCTTAAGGAACTTGACCCAACATCGGGTAAGATATACGTTAATAAAAAGTACCTTAATAAACTTACAAGAAAGAAGTTACCATATCTTAGAAGAGATATCGGTGTTGTATTTCAGGATTTCAGACTTTTACCAGATCGTAATATATACGATAATATTGCATTTGCACAGAAAGTTGTCGAAGCTCCTAATAAGAAGATTAAGAGCAGGGTTCTTGCTATGCTTTCAATGGTAGGACTTCTTGATAAGTATAAGTCATTTCCTAATGAGTTATCAGGTGGTGAACAGCAGAGAGTTGCCATAGCCAGAGCACTGGTTAATAAGCCAGCTATATTATTGTGCGATGAGCCTACAGGTAACCTTGACCCAGCTAATTCTAATGAGATTATGAAGATATTAGATCAGGTTAACAAGCAGGGAACAACAGTACTTGTTGTTACTCATAATATGGAGATAGTTCAGCAGATGAAGAAGAGAACTATTACTATGAGCGAAGGCAAGATTATCAGTGATTTGGAAAAAGGTGGTTATTTCTATGAAGATTAGATCGTTATTTTATCATATTAAAGACGGATTAAAGAACATCTATCGTAATAGATTGTTCTCTCTTGCGTCTATAGCAACAATTACAGCGTGTATATTCCTTTTTGGTGTATTCTATGCACTTGTATCCAATTTTCAGTATATGATTCATAAGGCTGAGAATGAAGTATGCGTAACAGTATTTTTCGATGAAGGACTTACAGACGCAGATATTAAGAAGCTTGGCGATACGATAAGCCAGCGTAATGAAGTGTCAAGAATTCATTATACATCAGCTGATGAAGCGTGGGAGAATTACAAGGCTGAGTATTTTAAAGATTACCCAGAACTTGCAGAGGGTTTCAAGGATGATAATCCTCTTGCTAATTCTTCATCATATGAGATATATCTTAATGAAGCTTCAAGTCAGGCTACACTTGTAACATACCTTGAAAATCTTGATGGTATAAGACAGGTTAACCGTTCAGAGGCAACAGCAAGTGGACTTGCTAGTGCCGCAAGACTTGTTAGTTACATAACAATAGCAATTATAGTTATTCTTCTTGCAGTATCTATATTCCTTATTACTAACACAATTGTAATAGGTATTACTGTCCGTAAAGAAGAGATTTCTATTATGAAGTATATAGGTGCTACAGATGCATTTGTTAATGCACCATTCTTCGTAGAAGGTATTGTAATTGGACTTGTTGGTTCAATTATTCCAATAGTTATTCTTAGATTTGTATATGAGAATATTATTAATTTTGTTATGAATAAGTTCTCGATACTTCAGAATATTCTTGCATTTATGCCGGTTAATGATGTATTCAGAATACTGGTTCCAGTAGGAATTCTTCTTGGTATCGGAATAGGTGCATTAGGAAGCTTCTTTGCCGTAAGAAAGCATGCTAATGTATAGCAGATAATATTAGCCAGACATAGGACTGCTACATTGAATTATATGATTATGTATTATATATGAAGATTATATTATGTGATTGTATATGATATGTGGAAGTCCTATTTAAAAATAAAAATGGTATCCTACAGTATAGATTGTTATGCTATTGTTAAGCGGCTGTTTGTATGCATTTTATAAATGGTTTGGCTGAATGGAGGAGTTGTATGAGGAGAGCATTAGCAAAAAGGCTTATTCCATTGTTGATTGTACTTGTGCTTGTAATACCATATTTTGCAGTGTCATATTATGATGTATATGGAGATGATAAGCAGAATCTCAATGATGCTAACAGCAAGAAAAAAGATTTGCAGAGCCAGTATGAACAGACAGAGAAAATAATTGAAGACTTAAAGGCACAGAACGATGATATGATAGCTTATATTGCCCAGCTTGATGCACAGATGTCCAGTGTTGATGGCGAGCTTAATGAGGTTAATGAGCAGGTTGAGCAGATAGAGGCTGAGATAGCGGATACAGAAGAAAAGCTTGCACAGGCAGAGATAGAGGCAGAAGAACAGTATAGTTCAATGAAGCTTAGAATTCAGTTTATGTATGAACATAATGATGAAACATATTTTGCATTGCTTATGAATTCCCAGAGTATGGGTGATATGCTTAATAAGGCGGAATATATTACAAAAATCTCACAGTATGACAGGGAAATGCTTGAAAAATATAATGCTACTGTTACTTATATAACTGTCGCCAAAGCACAGTTAGAAACGGACAGGGAGACACTTGTAACCAAGCAGGAGGAGCTTGAAGATAAGAGAGATTCACTTTCACTGCTTGAGTCAACCAAGAAGAGTGAAATGGCTTCATTACAGAAGAATAAGCAGCAGCAGGAGAATTATAAAGCTAAGATAGAAGCTGATATAAAGGCTCAGGACGAATATATTGCCAAGATAGAGGCAGAGATTAAGGCCAAGGAGAATAGTGGAAGTGCCAATGTTGTAAAATATGATGGTGGAAAGTTCAAGTGGCCTACAGAGTCAACAAGGATAACCTCACCTTATGGTGATACAGAGGGCAGAAGCTCTCCGCATAAGGGAATTGATATCGGTGCACTTAACAGAGGCGTTGCGGGTGATGCTATATATGCGGCGTATGATGGTGATGTGGTAATTGCGACATTTAGTTCATCAGCGGGTAATTATATTATGATTAATCATGGTGGTGGATTGTATACAAGATATCTGCATGCTTCAAAGCTTCTTGTCAGTGCAGGAACACATGTAACTAAGGGACAGAAGATAGCACTTATGGGAACAACTGGTGATTCTGACGGAGTTCATCTACATTTTGATGTAAGATATAACGGAAGTTATGTTTCACCTTGGAACTACTTAAGCAAATAAAAATTTAATAAATGCAGAGGCATATAGGTATGGACAATCAAAATAACAACATTTATTCAAATGATAATGTCAATAGTGATGATTTTAATGCTGGTGATAACATTAATGCAATTAATAATGTTAATGCAGATAATGACATCAATGCCGGTAACAGAATTAATAATAGTGCTTCGGATAATCGTGGAAATATTGGTGATTTGTATGGAATGAATGATTTAAGAAGAAATGCACAGCCGCCAAGAAAGAAGAAATCACAAGGCTTTGCAAGCGGAATGATTATCGGTGCTGTATCAGCATTTATGGCTGTTATACTTCTAATATTAAGTGTGGCAGCAGTGTGTATAGCCAAAGGCTACATTCATATAGGTGTTAATGGAGATGTATATATACAATCTGATGCAGTCACAGATTCAGACGGAATTGGAAGTGAGGTAGAAGGCAAGCTTAATGCAATTGATTCTGTGCTTGAATCCTTTTATTTTGGTGATGTAGATGATGAAACCGCCAAAGATAACATTTACAAGGCGTATCTTAGTTCATATGGTGACAAGTATACCATGTATTATACAGCGGATGAATATAAAGCCTTAAAGGAGTCAACAAATGGCAAGTTCTATGGCATAGGAGCAGTCTGCCAGCTTAGCGGTGAAGGTGGTGTTCTTCTTGTAGATGTATATGATAATGGGGCAGGTTATCAGGCTGGACTCAGGAGTGGCGACAGGGTTGTAAATGTTGATGGCAGGGACATAACAGATATGGAGCTTTCATCAGCCGTTGCACTTATTAAAGGCGACAAGGGTACATCTGTCACGCTGGAGGTCATTCGTGGAACTGAGCGACTGACATTTTCTGCGGTAAGAGATGCTGTTGAAGCAAAGACAGTGTCATATACACTTCTTGATAATAATATAGGTTATCTTTCGATATCACAGTTTGAGGAGGTAACAACAAAGCAGTTCAAGGCGGCTGTTGAAGATTTGCAGTCACAGGGTATGAAAGGACTTGTAATTGATATAAGAAACAATCCAGGTGGATTGCTTGATACGGTTGTAGGTATGCTTAAATATATGCTTCCTGACGGACTTATTGTGTATACAGAGGATAAGCAGGGCAATAGAAAAGAGTATAAAGGTCAGGATAATGATGAGTTCAATCTGCCACTGGCAGTCATTGTAAATGGCAATAGTGCCAGTGCCTCAGAGATATTTGCAGGTGCTATACAGGATTATGGCAAAGGAACGATAATTGGAACCCAGACATATGGCAAAGGAATTGTGCAGACAGTTAAACCACTTACAGATGGAAGTGCAATAAAGTTCACAATTGCCAAGTATTTTACACCAAAGGGTCAGGATATACACGGAAAAGGTGTTACTCCAGATATGGTAGTGGAATATGATACTGATGCAGATGTTGATACCCAGCTTGATGCGGCAATTAAGAATGTGGAAGCACAGATTAATTAAATATATGCAAATGGAAAATATATAAATTACAGTAAGCCTGATGGCTGATATGCAGATTGGCAGTTTGTTGAAATCTGTTGTGTATCAGCAGTCAGGTGATTTTTGTTATAAAATAAAACAAATGTTCTGTTTTGATAGACAAAGGCATTTATTTGTAGTAAAATCAATATATAAGGTAAATACTATTAAATAATATTGTTGTTGACTATTTTACTATAGATTAACGAAGGGAGAATTGTTATGGAATTCAAGTTACACGCTCCTTATAAACCGACAGGAGATCAGCCCCGTGCAATAGAGAAGCTTGTGCAGGGATTTGAAGAGGGTAATCAGTTCGAGACACTTGTCGGTGTTACAGGCTCTGGTAAGACATTTACTATGGCAAACATTATCCAGCATGTACAGAAGCCTACTCTTATAATCAGTCATAATAAAACATTAGCAGCACAGCTGTACTCTGAGATGAAAGAGTTCTTTCCTGAGAATGCAGTAGAGTATTTTGTTTCTTATTATGATTATTATCAGCCGGAGGCTTATGTGCCACAGAGCGATACTTATATAGCCAAGGATTCTTCGATTAATGACGAGATAGATAAGTTAAGACATTCAGCAACAGCGGCACTGTCTGAAAGAAATGATGTAATCATAGTTGCTTCAGTTTCATGTATATATGGATTAGGTGCACCTATTGATTATAAGAATATGGTTATCTCACTTCGTCCAGGTATGGAAAAAGACAGGGATGAAATGATAAGAAAGCTTATAGATATACAGTATATGCGCAATGACCAGGATTTTAAGCGAGGAACATTCAGGGTAAGGGGAGATGTTGTAGAGATATATCCGTCAGCTTCCAGTGGAGATGCTGTGAGAGTAGAGTTTTTTGGTGATGAGATAGACAGGATAAGCGAGATTGATTCTCTTACCGGTGAGGTTAAATGTAACCTTGACCATGTTGCTATATTTCCTAATTCACATTATGTTGTTGAAAAAGAGAAGATGGAAAAGGCGATTGAGAATATAAAGAAAGAGCTTGCAGAGAGAATAGAGTATTTTAAGAGTGAGGATAAGCTTCTTGAGGCACAGAGAATAGAAGAACGAACGAACTTTGATATAGAGATGATGCAGGAAACAGGCTTCTGTTCAGGTATTGAGAATTATTCAAGACATTTAGCAGGGCTTCCGGCAGGTTGTCCACCATATACGCTTATGGACTATTTTCCAGATGATTTTATGATTATTGTCGATGAGTCACATATTACTATTCCACAGATAAGGGGAATGTATGCAGGCGATCAGGCAAGAAAGACGACACTTGTAGACTATGGCTTCAGGCTTCCTTCAGCGAAGGATAACAGACCGCTTAATTTTCAGGAGTTTGAGAGCAAGATATCACAGATGCTTTTTGTATCTGCTACGCCTAGCAGGTATGAGGAAGAACACGAACTTATGAGGGCAGAGCAGATTATAAGGCCTACAGGACTTCTTGATCCAGAGATAACAGTAAGACCAATAGAGGGTCAGATAGATGATCTTATAAGTGAGATTAATAAGGAAGTTGAGAAAAAGAACAAGATACTTGTAACTACACTTACCAAGCGTATGGCAGAGGATCTCACAGATTATCTTAAGGAAGTCGGCATAAGAGTCAAGTATCTTCATGCTGATATTGATACACTAGAGCGACAGAAGATTATAAGGGATATGCGACTTGACGGATTCGATGTGCTTGTTGGTATCAATCTGCTTAGAGAGGGACTTGATATTCCAGAGATAAGTCTTGTGGCTATTCTTGATGCTGATAAAGAGGGCTTCTTAAGAACAGAGACTTCACTTATCCAGACGATAGGACGAGCTGCCAGAAATGCAGAGGGACACGTTATTATGTATGCAGATACTATAACAGAGTCTATGGAAAAGGCTATATCTGAGACGGAAAGACGTAGAAAGATACAGCAGGAGTACAATGAGGTACACGGAATAACTCCTCAGACTATAAAGAAGGCAGTAAGAGATCTTATAAGTATATCTAAGGCAGCAGAAGCAGATAATTCAAATGGAAGGCTTGATGTAGATTATGAATCTATGAGCATTAAAGATCTTGAAAAGGTTAAGAAGCAGATTGAGAAAAATATGCGTAAGGCTGCAGCAGAGCTTGACTTTGAACAGGCGGCTATGCTTCGTGATAAGATGATCGAGATTAATAAGTATATTTATGAGGATAAGAAGTCAGGCAGATAGAATTATATGATGTATGTGTCATAATTATAAAAAGCAGTTGCTGTTTACAGAAAAAGCATTATGTAATTGAGATGATTAAGGATTAAGAAAGAAGAAATAACGGAGAAAATAGAATATGGAAAAAGGCGATTACAGGAATTATATAAGAATAAGAGGTGCAAGCGAGCATAATCTTAAAAATATTGATGTAGATATACCAAGGGACAGTCTTGTAGTACTTACGGGTCTGTCTGGTTCTGGTAAGTCAAGTCTTGCCTTTGACACTATATATGCAGAAGGCCAGAGAAGATATATGGAGTCATTATCTTCATATGCAAGGCAATTCTTAGGACAGATGGAAAAGCCGGCGGTAGAGAGCATAGAAGGACTTTCACCAGCTATTTCCATAGACCAGAAGTCAACTAACAGAAATCCACGTTCAACAGTTGGAACTGTCACAGAGATATATGATTATTTCAGATTATTATATGCAAGAATAGGTACACCACATTGTCCTAAGTGTGGCAAAGTAATCAACAAGCAGACTGTAGACCAGATGGTTGATACTATTATGGAGCTTCCAGAAAGAACAAAGATACAGATATTAGCTCCAGTTGTAAGAGGAAGAAAAGGTGAACATAAGAAGCTTTTTGAACAGGCTAAAAAGAGTGGTTATGTAAGAGTTATTGCTGATGGCAATATGTATGAGTTTACAGATGAGATAAATCTTGATAAGAACAAGAAGCATAATATAGAAATTGTTGTTGACCGTCTTGTAGTTAAAGATGGAATTAACAAAAGACTTACAGACTCAATAGAAACAGCACTTAAGCTTGCAGAGGGACTTATGACAGTTGATGTTATAGATGGTGAGCCGATTAACTTTTCACAGAGCTTTTCGTGTCCGGATTGTGGCATAAGCATAGATGAGATAGAGCCAAGAAGCTTTTCGTTCAACAATCCATTTGGTGCGTGTCCTGATTGTTACGGACTTGGTTATACAATGAATTTTGATGCAGAGCTTCTTATACCAGATGATTCATTAAGCATCGATGAGGGAGCTATAGTTGGTATGGGATGGCAGTCTGTAAAGGATGAGGGCAGCTTTTCAAGGGCTATTATGAGTGCACTTGCAAAGGAATATAAATTCAGTTTATCAACACCATTTAAGGATTATCCAGATGATATTAAGGATATGATTATAAATGGTACTAAGGGCAGAAGTGTTAAAGTGCATTACAAAGGCCAGAGAGGCGTTGGAGAATACGATATAGCATTTGAAGGCCTTATCCATAATATGGAGAAAAGATATAGGGAAACTTACTCAGACAGTGCAAAGCAGCAGTATGAGGAATTCATGCGCATAAGACCTTGTAAGTCCTGCCACGGACAGAGATTAAAGCCATCATCTCTTGCAGTTACGATAGCAGATAAGAATATATATCAGATTACAGATATGTCTATTGTTAAGTTAAAGAAGTTTTTAGATGAGCTTGAGCTTACAGACAGACAGAAGTTTATCGGTGCAGAGATACTTAAGGAGATTAAGGCAAGAATACAGTTTCTTATGGATGTAGGACTTGATTATCTTTCATTATCAAGAGCTACAGGTACGCTTTCAGGAGGAGAGGCACAGAGAATAAGACTTGCGACACAGATAGGTTCAGGACTTGTTGGTGTGGCTTATATACTTGATGAGCCAAGTATCGGACTTCATCAGAGAGATAATGACAAGCTGCTTGGGACACTTATACATTTGCGTGACCTTGGTAACTCAGTTATTGTGGTTGAACACGATGAAGATACTATGCGTGCCGCAGATTATATTGTTGATATAGGACCGGGTGCCGGACGTAATGGTGGAGAAGTCGTTGCGACAGGAACAGCAGCTGATATTATGGCATGCAAGGATTCGCTTACAGGTGCATATCTTAGCGGAAGAATCAAGATCCCAGTGCCGGCGAAGAGAAGAAAGCCGACAGGCTGGATAACTGTTAAGGGTGCAAGGGAGAATAATCTTAAAAATATTGATGTTGATATACCACTTGGAGTATTTACATGTGTAACAGGTGTATCGGGTTCAGGAAAGAGTTCCCTAGTGAATGAAATTCTGTATAAGCACCTTGCTAAGTCTTTAAACCGTGCAAGATGTATCGCTGGTGACCATGATGATATTACAGGAATCGAGCAGCTTGATAAGGTTATAGATATTGACCAGTCGCCAATAGGAAGAACTCCACGTTCTAATCCTGCGACATATACGGGTGTATTTGATATGATAAGGGATCTTTTTGCTTCAACAACAGATGCTAAGGAAAGAGGTTATAACAAAGGACGTTTCAGCTTTAATGTAAAGGGAGGACGTTGTGAGGCTTGTTCCGGAGATGGTATTATCAAGATAGAAATGCATTTCCTGCCTGATGTATATGTTCCTTGTGAAGTGTGTGACGGAAAGCGTTATAACAGGGAAACACTTGAAGTTAAGTATAAGGGAAAGAGCATATATGATGTACTTGATATGACAGTTGAGGATGCAGTTGATTTCTTTGAAAATGTGCCATCAGTCAGAAGAAAAATAGAAACTCTTAATGACGTTGGACTTTCATACATTAAGTTAGGACAGCCATCTACAGAGCTTTCAGGTGGAGAGGCACAGAGAATAAAGCTTGCTACAGAGCTTTCAAAAAGAAGTACAGGAAAGACTATATACATTCTTGATGAGCCTACAACAGGACTTCATTTTGCAGACGTCCACAAGCTTGTTGATATACTTCATAAGCTTGCGGAGGGCGGTAACACTGTTGTTGTTATCGAGCATAATCTTGATGTTATCAAAACAGCCGATTATATTATAGATATGGGACCAGAAGGCGGCGACAGAGGTGGTACAGTTATTGCAAAGGGTACACCAGAAGAGGTTGCCAAGGTTAAGAAGTCTTATACGGGACAGTATGTTAAGAAGTATTTATAAGGATGGTGCAGATGACGGCATTGTGGATGAAAGTTCAATGATAGAAGATGTTTAAAGTCTCTAAATTGGCAAATTTGAAAATTGCAGGTGCTGGTCAGCGTTATAAATTATAAAAACATATCTTTTATAGTTACTTTAAATAATATAAAGTGTAAAAATACGATATTTGATTGCTAGGAGAAGAAAAATGGTATCAGGCATTATATTTGATATGGATGGCGTTCTTATAGATTCAGAAAGACAGTCTAATGAGGGCTGGCTATGGGCGGCAGGGCAGCTTGGAGTGGATATGCCAATGTGGCTTATAGACAGCTTTAAGGGTGCTCCGGCAGAGCTTTGCTGCAAGTTCTTTGATGCTTATTACAAGGGTGTGATAGATTATTGGGAAGCGAAGGAGCTTAGAACACAGCATGTATACAAGATAAGGGAAACAGAAGGTATTCCTGTTAAAAAGGGCGTAAAGGACATATTTGAATATATAAGAAATAATGGACTAAAGTGTGCAGTTGCTACATCAACAAGGCGTGAAAGTGCTGAGAAAACACTTCACGAAATAGGAGTGTGGGATTATCTTGATGCGGTTGTATATGGAGATGAAGTCGAACGTGGAAAGCCAGAACCGGATATATTTCTTCGTGCTGCTAAGGCAATAGGCGTAAATCCGTCAGAGGCAGTAGTAGTTGAGGACAGCATTAATGGCATTAAGGCTGGATATGCGGCAGATATGAGAGTTGTTCATATTCCTGATACAATAGCAATAGATGATGATATCAGGAAACTTACATATATGGTATGTGCTGACCTTAATGGACTTATTGATGTTGTGGAAAGTATTAACAAACCAGTTATTAACAGGAAAAATGTTATCAATGCATTTGCAGAGTATGTAAGAAATTACGACCCATCAGATGAAAAGATAAAGCTTAAGATAGATCATACCTACAGAGTAGCAGGACTGTGTCAAAGAATTGCAGAATCATTAGGCTTAAGTGAACCGGATGTAGATATTGCATGGCTTCTTGGAATGTTACACGATATAGGAAGATTTGAGCAGATAAGGCGTTTCGGTACATTTAATGATGCCCAGTCAGTAGACCACGCAGAATTTGGGGCAGACCTGCTGTTTAAGGAAGGCCTTATAAGGAAGTTTGCAGAAGGGTATTATGAAGAATGTGAGCTTGCGGAGCCTGAAAATCAAGAAGATGAGCAGATAATAAAAAATAATGAGCACCATAATAAAGATACAGGACTTCTTGAAATGGAAATAAGACAGCATAATAAGTATCGTGTAAAAGAAGACCTTACCGAAAGACAGCGTATGTTTTGTGATATACTGCGTGATGCGGATAAGGTTGACATATTTAAGGTGAATGCAGATATTCCTATGGAGATTATATATGATGTAACAACAGAGGAGCTTAAGAATGGAATTATAACCAAAGAGGTACTTGAGAGCTTTTATAAGAAGGAAACAGTACTTAAAAGTGTAAGAAGGAGTGCAGTTGACCATATAGTAGGGCATATATCACTGCTTTTTGAACTTGTGTATAAAGAAAGTTATAGACAGGCCAAGGAACAAGGTTATGTATATAAACTGCTGGATTTTAAGTCTGATGTACCTGAGGTTAATGCAGAATTTGACGATATGAGGAAATATGTAGACGAGTTCCTTATGGAAATATAAAGCTGTATAAATCTGAAATTAAGCGGTATAAGCATACAACAGATTAATAATAGGAGGTTGTGTTGTATGGATTGTAATAAAGATTGAAGAATATGCTTGTCATTATACCGCTTGTTTACTATAATAAATGTATATATGAGTTGTAGATGTGTTATATATACTGATATATACTTTGAAAGTAATAGGAGAAAATATAAGACAATAAAAGCAGTAAATTGCTATACATAAATTGTTATGTAAAATATCCAATTAATATATGTGTGTTATA
>OIWN01002667.1_pt1 | contig 11618 bp, 5 predicted proteins | sample 1587591 | NCBI WGS metagenome assembly OIWN01 (sample SAMEA3888901, study PRJEB22519) | human gut metagenome | biome: human gut; feature: human-associated habitat; material: faeces | place: Denmark | collected 2010 | reverse complement strand
TATATTACAGCGCAACTCAAATGTCCAGATAAAAATGACTTAATATCATAAATAGTTATCAAAAGAAAGCGATCTTTGGTCACCTATGCGCGCGATAAACCGGATTCATCTAAACTGTCAATTTTGTCTATTTTATAAGAATAAAACAGTTCACATTCCCAAGTATATCTATTATAATAAAAGCGACACCAGCTCGGAGGAATCGATATGCCAAAAATATTTTCAGATATCGAAAAAGATACACAACGAAATACATTATTCGAAAAAGGATTGCAAATGATTGTTGAGCGAAGCTATAAGAATGTAACCGTAGATGATCTGGTGAATTTGATTGGTTCATCTAAGGGATATTTTTATCGTCTGTTTGAGTCGAAAGAAGATTTCTTTTTGCAGGCAATCAGTTGGCAGATGACAAAGAACTTGGAAGTCCTTTCTGAGGCACATAAAGATGGTTCTTCACTTGAAGAACTCAGCCAGCTTTATAAAAAACTTTTTTTACAAGCCAGTACAACGAACTATATGGATTTATTTTATATCTACTCTAAAGTAAGTGAAGAACAGTGGAAACGGTTTCGTGATTTTGAAGAAGCACACTATATTAAGGTGGTTAAACTTCTTGGGAAAGATCCAGCCGTCTGTAATCCCAAAGTCCTCAGTAACCTGTCCACTATGATCTATCTCTCTTACGGAATGACACAATACGCGCCTTATTTGTTTGAGGAAAAGAATGACGCTGTTCTAGATATTCTGCTTGCCACCATGCACCGCTATGTAATTGAACATTGAGTCAGTCTATACTGTCATACTATAATATAAAACAGCTCCATGCCAATCATGGCACGGAGCTGTTTTATCACTTAAAATGGATACGCCTTCAAAGCAGCCTTGAATTTCCCTCATCTGCATCTTAGGATATGCTTCATTCAAAGGGACATGTTCCTACTTTTCCAGAACCTATCACATATTCCGAAGTAGTGATTACAATGGTATCACATCTTTGCAGATTTTGGTTTCCAATACAGTAAGTGCAGGAAGCCATTCTTGCCAGCCCCTTATCAGTACAAACAATTCTATTACTTCAATTTGATCCACCGCTCATGAACCCCATCTGCCTTCCGCTCAAATGTATGACCATTGGTGGCCTCCTGGATGGTCAGATAATACCATGCACTGGGGTCTGCATTGTCCGGCCAAGTCTTCATACCGGGAAGCAGATCCTTTTCGCTCTCCGGCAGCCGGCCCAAAACACGGTTAATCATTGCCATCGCTTCTGCACGGGTGATTGTGGCATTAGGGCAGAACGTGCCATCCATATAGCCATTGACCCAGCCCAGTGCAGCGGCACGCTCAACGAATTTCTCCGCCCAATGCCCATGGATGTCGGAGAAGCTTTCAGTGCTTTCTACCTTGGAATGGTCAAAGCGAGCACATATTGTTGCAAATTCAGCACGAGTGATTGGCGCATTGGGGTCAAAGATCTCTGTGGAGCGCCCCTTCACAATGTCCAATCTGGCAATTGTTGAAACTGCGGTATTAAACCACATACCATCGGTCACATCTGAGAAAGCGTTGCTATCGTTTTCATTTGCTACGCGTGCATCTTCGTCCAGCAGCCGATAGAAAATCATCGCTACTTCTGCCCGCGTAATCTTAGCGTTTGGACGGACTGTACCATCCGTATACCCGGCCACATAGGCAAAATGGTCATCCCCATTGAGCATATCCGGGATATGGAGTGCAGGGGCATTCTTTTCCCAGCCCGCATACACAGTTTTATTCCCGGTCATCTTAATGCGACTGATCTCATCTGTGAGTTTCTTGTCTGCGTACCAGCCGGTAAAGAGATAGCCTTCGCGTACGGGCGTTTTATTGAGCTTCACCGTAGTACCGGAATCATACCGCTCAGCTTTATATTCTGTGCCGCCATTGGACACATAGGTGAGGGTATAACGTGTGCTCCCACTGTGGCCGTCATGTCCTCCGTGGCCACTGTCTCTGCGGAACGAGTAGTTATAAAATAAGTTGCCAGTCACGGCATCCGCAGTGGTATCGGGCTGTCGATCCCATGTGCCGCCGGTATAGCCGCTGTTAGCTTTCATACCGGTGGGTATGCTGGCAGCATCCAGCGTACCCTTACCCTCGTGTAGAAGGATGAGTATTTTCTTATCTGCCGTAGAGCCATCTGCCCAAGTACCGTTAGTGATTCGGAACGTAATCGTTGCGGTCTGTTCCAGCACATCCGCTGTCCCATTGCCGTTTTCATCATAGCCCCACAGCGCATACACCGTCTCATCCTTATTGGAGATGGTAACCGTGGTCAACAAATGCGAGGGATCAAAAGAGGCTGCCCCTCTTTCGTAAATGGTAGTATCCTGTTCCGCGGTCCAGCCGATCCATACAACAGCTTTTCCATCGACTGAAGCATGGGTCGGTTTGGTGGTGCTTAAGGGATAGGTGTCCGGAAGCAGCCCGGATTGGGCGGTGGGACCGTCCGCATTTCCACCGTTCGTATCGTAAGCCAACGTGTACGTTTTCCGAATATTCAACATAATGTTGGACAGATTTTTGTCTACACGGATAGGGCTTTGAACAGCCTTATCATTGACCAAAAGCTCATAGGTGTAGCCCTCCGGCAGATTATCTACCATAATGGGATAATCTCCCTCAGAGAACTCGGAATCCGGATAATTCGTAAACCGTATGGTGAGTGGAAAACCCGCAGCCCCCACTGTATCAACCTCGAAAGAGCGTTCGACTGTTCCCAGTGTAACAGTAATTGGACGGAACATCTCCGGAAGGTTTATATTGGAGCCGTTAGGACCCTCTGCTGGCACGTCGATTCTCTGTCCCTCGATCATAATTCCCATTGTTGGGAAAAATACTTTTGGGGCGGCCTCAAAGCGCCATCCACCAACCTCCAGAATATTCCCTGTAATCGTGGCAGATGTGCCGCCCGGCCAGCCAGCGAACACCCAAGTGCCATCGGTTACAGAAACGCTCGTTTTGTCCAAAAGCGGATAGGTAACTGTATCGTTCCGCTTCAGGCCGGTGATCGAAGCCGGAAGCAGATCCTGTACCGCCCGAGGCAGTTCTTTCGGTTGTCCATTCTCGTCCTTGGTCAAACTAACAAACTTGAACATGACTCGATATGTCATCCCAGGTTTGTTTGGTTTAAACGAATAGGTATAGACCACATCGCCTGTGACCGTATCGGGTGAGGTGCTCGGCTGTACGTCCCACACACCGCCGATATAGCCACTGTTGGCCTTCATACCAGTGGGAATGCTAGCGGCATCCAGCGTGCCCTTACCACTGATAAGGGGTACCATGACGTGTTTGTCTGCAGTTGTTCCGTCTACCCAGGTGCCGTTAGCGATTCGGAAGGTCACCATAGCAGTTGTAGCAACATCCTTTGTCCAAATGCCCTTCAATACAACATCGGTATTGGGCATAGTCAGGATGCCCTTGTCGATCACTGCACCTGCGGTGTCCGTTGTCCAGCCGGAGAACACATAACCTGCCAGTGTGGGGACCTCTGCAATCGGGACATTGGCTCCATACCAGGAGTCCACCTTTGCCGGTACAGTTGGAGCCCCATCCGGGACGGTTCCCTCATACTGGTATGTTACTGTATGCGGAGCCCGTTTATAGTAAGCGCGGAGCGGCGTCTGCTTTCCGGCATTTTCGGCCATATCAGACAATCTATTCTGCACGTGGTCCGCGTCAAATACAAATTCTACACCTAAAGTATCTCCCCAGGCGGTTTTTTGACCATCAAACGCCGTCAAGTTGATCCGCACCGTAGTATTTGGTTGGGCAAAGCCGCCATGGCCATAATTCCAGCGGCTAAAGGTGCCGTCCGGGTTTTGCAGATAGATTTCCTGATACCACAGGACTTTGCCGCCGGTGTTTTTTGTATACTGCGCGGTATAGGTGCCGCCTGTCACGGTTTCTGCCGCTCCCGGCAGTTGGGGATTCCACAGCTCCGCGCCGGACTTGGCGGTATAACCAGGCTTCGCCGTCACCGCAGGAACTGCTACCTTCGCCCAGGTCTGGCCGGCCTTTACATCGTAGGCCACCTTTACCTTGTCCTGACCACCGGCATAGGTCCCGAAGGTTCCGTGTTCACCGGACTCAAAGATGACGCGCACGAATCCCTGCGGGGTTTTCTGGCTGTTGTTCCCGTCATCCGCATTCTCCGGGTTGAAGGGCTGGTCCGGGTCCTTCGGGGTCACTTCGATGATCTCCCGGCTGTCCGCAAAGGATGCCGTCAACTGCTCATCTGCGGTGAACTGTCCATTCTCAGGGAATCCATCCCATTTGCTGAAGATGTGGTCAGCCGGGGCCTCCAGGTTATCCGTCACCGCCTGGAAATCTGCCGGGGTGACCTCCACATCCTTCTGTACGTAGTAGCTGCTGGGCGTGGTGCCGTCTTTCCAGCTTCCCTGGCCGGGGTCGAATGTCACTGTCACATATCCGTCCGGCACGGTACCGGGATGATTCGGGTCTACCGGAATTACCTTATCCAGATGCAGCACTTGAAGCGGAACACCCATTGCCGGGTTTTTACCATTGGGGCTGTAACTAACCAGGACTACTTTTTCTCCTGCCACTGCAGTAAGCGCATCCTTGGCCAAATCAATACGAAAATTTCCGGCCTGCAGCTGGTCAAAAGGAATGACGGCACTGCCATAAATGACATCTGTAAAGGTATTTGTGGTATCGTCATATCCCTGCAGCTTCACAAGCGCATTGCCTGCCTGCTGGGAGGTGACCGGGACCTCAATGACCTTATCCCCTGGATCTTGATAGACGAGCTTTGGCGCGGTTCCTTCGATGGTATTCTCTATCCCACCATAAAGGACAGTGCTGTCTGTCTGCGGTGCTGCAGCCTTATAGTCTGCTGCATCGACCGGATCGGTGCTGTCATCCAGCAGCTCACTGCCATCCGGTACACCATCGCCATCCGTGTCTACCAGATTCATGTTAGAGCCAACCTGATTTTCAATGAAATCCCACAAGCCATCCTTATCACTGTCGTTCATTGGAATATAAGCATTCGCATAGCTGTCTGTCAGATGCTTATAGGGTGCGCCATGATCCAACGTGCCCGCATAGACAAGGCCGTATCCATCCTTTTCATTTGGATAATCAGATTCCAGCCAGGAATCAAACAGCAGCTGATTATCATGCTCCGTAATGTACTGGTTCAGAAAAATGGCAAAATCACGGACCGAAACATTTTCTCGCAGGGGGTACTGGATGGTAAAATTCGCGTTTTGACCAGTCGCTACGGAGAAAACTGACTTTTCCAGTCTGTTACGGGCCGCGTTCAACGCATCACGGGTGTCACTCTGTGCAATGCTGATCGCACTGACACGGCTCGTATCGACTAATCCATTGGAGTCAATATCAATGGTGACTGGCGTATCTGTTCGGAACTCCGATCCCGGCTTGTCGCCCCGACCGTCCTCATTCGTAGCCCCAAGCCGAATATTCGCCGTATCAATATAAGGCAGCAGCTCCTTGGGTATCTGTTCCTTGATGTACACCACCCAATACAGATCCGTGGTGCTCATTTTTACATTTGGCTTGAAACTGTGGATCGACTTGATTACCATCTGTCCTGTGAGTTGGTTATAATCCAGACTGATCCGGTTGCTCATGGGGCCGGTTAGAAATCCGGTTTTCTGTTCGTCCTTTCTGTTTTGGTTATTCGCCAGAATAAAACCTTGATCCCAGCTTCTGTTGACCATCATGCTGCTCCCACCAGGATTGCCGGAGCCGGTCACAGCAAATGTCTCAAAGCTGATCGGCGTATTTTCCAACTGAAGGCTTTCCAGCGTCTGCCCATTTTTTAGCGTAATACGGATCTGTGAATTCGTCACTACTCCAATTTTACCAGAAGCCCATGTCCGGGTATTGATGGGAACGGTCCACAATGCACCGTTTGCTTCTTTATCGAACTCAGTCACATTGTTCCCACTCACGATGGAAACATTTTGGATCTGCTCATAAAACTCAACTCTGTGGAAATTAAGCAGAAATCTCCCTGCATAGGGTTCTGTATTACTCAGGCCCCACTGGTTGGAACGGTCGGCAAATTTACTGCCGTTCAGCAGGATACTGCCGTCCGTATCAACCTCATCATACTCCATTGACCAATAGCGCACACCGGCATCAATGGCCCCATTCACTTGATAATGTACCTCATTATCAATCGACTTGTCCCCCGTGCTGATAGCCATAGCGGTCGCCGGCAGTATACTGAGCAACAGCGCGAAGGTCAGTATAACTGCTGAAAGCCGCTCCCATTTTTTCTGGCTTGTTCTCATTCAATCACTTCCTCATTTCAATTTTTATTATATAAACAGAGCCCACAAATACAGTGCTCTGAGTATTTGATCATCAGATACGCTTCTTATGTGGCTTGTGGAGACACAAGTATTTAGAAACCTACGAATAAACCAAGAAATTTGAACCATTTTTGCAACCGTTTTTGTTAAACAATTTCTTCTGCTCAGGTAATCTATATGCGGCATACTTGTGGCGTCTTTGCCTCTATAAATGACTATTGTATTAAATCGGTCATATTTCAAGCAAATTAAATGGTCACTTTTATGTGACCTTTTTCCATTAATAGTCATTATAGCGCATGCACTTTCCAATGTCCAGAAGAATGGTTAAAATAGTAGTCATTTCCACCAAGAAAGCCAGTGCTTTCCTTTCCCAAGAAAAACTATCCTGTTTCAGAAAAATAGAATGGATTCTTGAGAAACCACGAATTCTATGTAATCCCTACTTTTATAAATATTTTCTCATTGTTTTATCGATAGGCTCATATGTACATACAGGGATACGAACTTCTGTTTGGATAAAATTTACATAACATGACCAGTAGAACAATATAAACGCCAAAACAGAACAACATTCGTGCCAATTGCTGGCGCGCACGTTGTTTGCTGACTCGTTTTCAGCATCTTATAAAATCAATTACCTTTTCTGATACCCACACTTTGGGCAAGCACCGTTTTCGTTCAGTGCAACACCGCACAGCGGGCAACGATTAATTTCCAAATGAGACATATATTCCTGAGACGCTTTGTTCACGCCACTGGAAAACGTCAGCTTAACGATGTTCAACTTGTCTTTCAAGAGGTCATGGACAATTTTGATCATGCCCTCTACCGTCATTGTCTCCTTTGTGACCACCAAGCGGCACTCAGGGTACGCCGTGGCTAACTCTGTCTGAAACGCAGGGCCAGTCATTGTATTATTTGGAGTTCCCCCCTTGATACCCTGCTTTTCATACACATCCAGAATTGCGGGCAGCAGCGGATCATCTGCACGAAGCACCAAGGCGTGGTCAAAATTCTTCAAAACATTCCAAGCCGTTTTTAGGATTTCGTTGCAGGGGAAAATCATGTTTACACCGACATTGATCGTGTCTTCCACCTCAATGGTCAAAACACCTGTATGTCCGTGCAGATACTGGGCTTCCCCTTGAAATCCATAAAACCGATGCGCATATTGCAGTTCAAGTTGTGTGATACTTCTCATTCTGAACTTCTCCTTTGATTTATATTTACAGGTATGATGCGCCTGTGTCCGCACTGAGTTAATTGGCTGTTACAAAAATTATTCACAGTCTCTTGGTATATATAACTTCATTGTGACCAATTATGTATATAAGTCATTTTAGCACAAAAAGAATCGGGTGTCCACCCTATATATGTACAGCCAGTTTCTGCGATTGCTCCCAGTATTCACCCAGACGCTTCCAAAAGAGCGCTTTGAATAGTGCAATTCAACACTAGAAGTGACTTTTGACTATTAAATCCTGCGCCTTTGTTGTCCACACGGTCTAACTGCTCTGGGTCGAGATAGATGAAACAAATATAGCGAGAAATCTGTTCAGCACTTTTTTCAACTTCTTCTGTAAAAATATCTCTTGATTTATCGATTATAAGCGAAGACTTTTCCGGAGGAATTAGCCCCCCATTGTAGGTTGCTGTCCACCATGAGCAGGATGGCAGTGTCATCGTCCATAGCCCGCACGATCGGAGGAACCTCAGTTTTACCCGCCAGTAGGCGACATAATGGCGGTGGTACCCGGACACGATTTGAAAATTGCCCTCATTTTGAGGGCGCACCAGAATGAGAACTAATAGTAAGCAGAAATGATTCCGGTAAAAAGTGCCCAAAGAGTTTGCCGAGCCAGCATATAGACGAAAAAATGCGGTTCACACTTTCATGTGAACCGCATTTCTGTTACTGCGTATCTTTTGTTCTGATTTTCGCTTGTTTTAATGGCTTTGCACCATTATCACAGCGTATCTCAGCACGGATAATGGGCTTTTGATTAAGCGAAGTAACGCTCCAGCAGGCCCTTGAGAGCCTTGCCGTGGCGCGCCTCGTCGCGGGCCATCTCGTGGACGGTGTCGTGGATGGCGTCCAGACCGTTCTTCTTGGCGCAGCCAGCCAAATCCGTCTTACCCTGGGTGGCGCCGAATTCACAGTCCACACGCCAAGCCAGATTGCTCTTGGTATCGGCCTTCATATTCGGCTCCAGATCCTCGCCCAGCAGCTCAGCGAACTTGGCGGCGTGCTCAGCCTCTTCATAAGCAGCCTTCTCCCAATACAGGCCGATTTCAGGATAACCTTCGCGGTGCGCAATGCGGGCCATGCACAGATACATACCCACCTCGGAGCACTCGCCCTGGAAGTTGGCCATGAGCTGATCGAAAATGTACTTCTTATCTTCATCACTGATGTCGGGGTTATTCTTGACCGTCTTGGCATAGATGCCGTACTCATGCTCTGCTGCAAGCTTCATTTCACCCTGCACCTCAGTAAACTTGGATGCCGGAACGCCGCACACAGGGCACTTCTCAGGGGGATTCTCGCCTTCATACACATAACCGCAAACAGAGCAGACCCATTTTTTCATAATTGTTTCCTCCTTAAAAATTCTGTTTCAAAATCCATTGTCAAAGAAATAAGTATATAATATTCAGAGCCGCAGCCAAATGCTGCCACTCAAATATCCTTGTTTTTACAGCGTGCACAAACGCCGCGGAAAAGCATTTCGCTACGTTGGACGGTACAGCCATACTGCTGCTCCAACTAAAACAAGGCCGGACAGCACATATAAGTGCTGCCAGGCCAGAATAAAACTGATTCCATAACAAATAAGATAAACTGCCATTAACCTGTAATCTTCTCCACAAACTTTCTCATGTAGTCTTCTACTTCTGCTGTTGTTGCAAAGCTCATAGCCTTGTCAGCTACTGCCTGAAGTTCTTCTACACTGTATTCTGTTACCATCTTTCTTGCGCGCAGGATGGCGGATGCGCTCATGCTGAATTCATTTAAACCAAAAGCAAGCAGCAGCGGGATCATCATTGGATCACTGGCTGCTTCCCCACACATACCTACCATAATGCCGGCTTCACGTCCACATGCAATAATATGGCGGATAATTCTTAACACTGCCGGGTTAAAAGTAGAATACAGATAAGAAACCTTCTTGTTTCCTCTGTCAACTGACATGGTATACTGTGTCAGGTCATTGGTTCCAATACTAAAGAAATCCACCTCTTTTGCTAGATCATCTGCGATCATAACTGCTGCAGGAGTCTCGATCATAACTCCAAATTCAACTTCTTTATATGGCAATCCCTCTGTTGACAATTCCGTTTTCACTTCCTCCATGATTTCTTTTACTTTTTTCACTTCCCATACAGATGCGATCATAGGAACCATAATGGAAATATTGCCAAACATGCTTGCACGCAGCAACGCTCTTAACTGTGTTTTAAAAATTTCCGGCCGGTTCAGGCAGATTCTTACTGCACGATATCCCAATGCCGGATTATCCTCACGATCAAGCCCAAAATAATCTATCTGCTTGTCTGCTCCGATATCTAATGTGCGGATGATCACCTTTTTTCCAGCCATCACTTCTGCAACCGTTTTATAGGCCTGGAACTGTTCTTCCTCTGTTGGAAAATGATCACTCTGCAAATATAAAAACTCACTTCTGAAAAGTCCGATTCCGGCTGCATCATTCTGTAAAACAGCTCCTAAATCTTTTACCTCACCAATATTAGCATAGAGTTTGATCTCTTTTCCATCTTTTGTAACAGTCGGTTTTCCCTTTAACTGCTGTAATAATTCCTGACGTTTCTTCTCATTCTGCTGTTTTTTCTCGTATTCTTTTAATATTTCTTCCTCTGGATCAAGGATCAAAATACCCTTAAATCCATCTATAATTGCATACTTTCCATTCACTTCTTTTGGAATTGCCGCTGATACCAATGCCGGAATATTCATCGTTCTGGCAAGAATGGCTGTATGAGAATTGGTAGAGCCTTGTCTTGTCACAAATGCAAGCACTCTCTCCCGTTCTAACTGAATTGTCTCGCTCGGAGCAAGGTCGTCCGCTGCTATAATATATTTTTCTTCATCGGCCGCATGCACAGTTTCTTCCTTCCGGGATAAAATACGGATCACACGTTCAGAAATATCTTTTACATCTGCTGCACGTTCTTTCATATAATCATCATCCATATCCGCAAACATCCTTGCAAAATTATCTCCCGTCGTCGCTACAGCAAATTCTGCGTTCACAGACTGCGCTACTATGATATTACGAATAGAATCCAGATAATCTTCATCCTCTAACATCATCTGATGTACTTCAAAAATTGCTGCATTTGCTTCACCAACTTCTTTGACTGCCTTGTCATAAAGTGCCTTTAATTCTTCTGTTGCCTGATTTTTGGCTGCTCTAAAACGTGAAATTTCTGCCTGTGTGTCATCAATTTTCACACGTCTTACCACATTGTTTTCTTTAAAAACTTCTTTGATTTTTCCAATCGCAATTCCTCCGAATGCAATCTTTCCATTAATTTGCTGCATTTGTTTCCCCCCTCTAAACAACAAGTCACATTACTCCACCACATCTGCATTCAAAATCAAAAAAACCGAAAAAGCACACGCAATCATAAGCGTCTTACTTTTTCGGTTTAGTACATTTGCATGTGAACTACCCTCTATATGTATTTTTATTATACGTTTTTACCCTGTTTTTGTCAATACACAATTTCGTATTATGCTAATTATATACTTTGTATACAATTATGATATAATTTTCGACATATTTTCACAGATATATCTTATCTATCGGACCGCCTGCTATCTGTTCCATGCTCCAGTTATAATCCTGTAACCAAAAGTTTATTTTATCACCAGCTTCTGACTTACAAAAAGCCCGAAAAGGCTTATACCTTTCCGGGCTTTGGAAATTTACATCAATTCAGACAAGATCTGCAGCTTATTTGTAAAGCTCAACCAGTCTCTGTAAGTGCTCATAACGAGCCTTTGCAGCTTCCTCAGATGCAGCAAAGAGTTTCTGTGCTCTCTCTGGGAAGGATCTTGTCAGACGGCTGTAACGTGTTTCGTTGTTCAGGAAATCCTGGTAAGAACCATCACCTGGCTTAGATGTCAATGTAAATGGGTTCTTTCCTTCTGCTTTGAGTGCAGGATTGAAGGAGAATAAGTTCCAGTAACCAGCAGCTACTGCTTTCTTCATCTCATCCTGGCAGTGGTTCATT
>OIWN01002656.1_pt1 | contig 11645 bp, 11 predicted proteins | sample 1587591 | NCBI WGS metagenome assembly OIWN01 (sample SAMEA3888901, study PRJEB22519) | human gut metagenome | biome: human gut; feature: human-associated habitat; material: faeces | place: Denmark | collected 2010 | reverse complement strand
TGGGTGTGCGTCCCGTTTCCCCGGGCAAAGTGATTGCAAAAAGTAATTTTTCCTCATTTTTTAATAATTTGTAATTTTCCATTTGGAGCAAATGAAAACGCGCATTTCGACCTGCGCATCATTTTCCGCCACCGGATCGGCTCCATTTGGATTTTCCGCGGAATCCCTTGCAGCGCAAGGCATTTTCTCCACTACTTCCGTTTGATCCCGTTTTGACACAAAGGAGGCCCTCTATGGCAGGCAACAATAAAGCACGCGGTTTCTTCGGCGAGTTCCAAGCTTTCATCGCCCGGGGCAACGTACTGGATCTGGCCGTTGGTGTGATCATCGGCGGCGCATTCAGCGCCATTACCACTTCGCTGGTCAACGATATCATCAATCCCATTCTCGGCATCTTTACCGGCGGCGGCAAAGCTTTGTCCGCCCTGGCCATCGGCCTGCCCGGCGGCGGCGCCTTGATGCTGGGCAATTTTATCAATGCCGTTTTGAATTTTCTCATTATGGCTTTTGTCGTGTTCTGCATCGTCAAAGGCTTCAATGCCCTGCGCGACCGGGCCGAAGCGCTGAAGCGGGCCGAAGCGTCTTCTGCCGCGCCGGTGCCGGAAGCTACGCCCGCCCCTTCCAATGAGGAAGTGCTCCTGGGCGAAATCCGTGATCTGCTCAAGGCCCGCACGGAGCACGAGTGAGATGCGGGAAATTATTCGCCAAGGCCTGATTGATCTGGGCCTCGAAAGCTGTGTCCGGGCGGGAGCATCGGAGCATCTCACCCGCTACGGCCAGATGCTCCTGGAAAAAAACACCGTGATGAATCTGACCGCCATCACCGAAGCCGACGACGTAGCACGACTGCACATGCTGGACTGCGCGGCGCTTCTGAACTGCGCAGATTTCGCAGGCCGACGCCTGCTGGACGTAGGTACCGGCGCAGGCTTTCCCGGCGTGGTGCTGAAAATCCTTGTCCCCTCTCTGGATGTGACCCTGCTGGACAGCTTGAACAAGCGCCTGGAATGGCTGGAGGAAGTGTCCACCGTGCTGGCTCTGCGGGACATCCGCACCGTTCATGCCCGGGCCGAGGAACAGGCCGCCCAAACCGACTTCCGGGAGAGCTTTGACTTCGTCACTTCCCGGGCAGTCGCCGACCTGCGCATGCTGTGCGAGCTGTGCCTGCCCTTTGTCAAAGTGGGCGGGCAAATGCTGGCCATGAAGAGCGCACAAAGCGCGGAAGAAACCAACGACGCGGCACGGGCCGTATCGATCCTGGGCGGACGGCTGCTGCCGGCTTACGACTATACCATTCCCGGCACGTCCATCACCCACCGGGTGGTGCGGGTGGAAAAAACCGCTCCCACGCCCTCCCGGTATCCCCGGCGCTTTGCCCAAATCAAAAAGAAGCCGCTGTAAAGGCGAAAAGGAGCTGACACTTTTGGGAACTGCATATGTGGTGGCCTCCGGCAAAGGGGGCACCGGAAAAACCTCCCTGGTGGCGGGCGTCGGCGCGGCCCTGGCCGCCGCCGGACATCGAACGCTGTGCATCGACGCCGATATCGGTCTGCGCAACCTTGATATTGTATTGGGCATGACCGACCGGGTACTGATGAACTTTGCCGATGTGATCGAGGGACGCTGCACGCTGGAAAAGGCGGCAGCGCAGCACCCTCAGCTCCAGCAGCTCTATCTGCTCACTGCGCCCATGTCCCTCTCCCCGGGCCAAATCCAGGCCGAGCAGATGCGCACCCTGCTCCAAAAAGTGCGGGAACAGTTTGCCTTCTGCCTTCTGGACGCACCGGCGGGCATCGGTTCCGGCTTCCGTCTTTCCGCCAGCAGCGCAGACCGAGCCATTATCGTCACCACCACCGATTCCTCCTCCCTGCGCGACGCACAGCGGGCCGTGATGGAGCTTTCGGAATATCCGCAGCTGCGTTCAAAGCATCTGGTGGTGAACCGGGTGGAAAAGCGGCTGCTGCGCAAGCTGCACCGCAACATTGACGACGCCATCGACACCGCGGGCCTCCCCCTGATCGGCGTGGTGCCCGAAGATGAAAAGGTGCGCCTGGCCACCAACCGGGAAGTGCCTGTAATTTTGACCGAGAGCGGCGGCGCCGCCCGAGCCTATACCAACATCGCCGCACGGCTGTGCGGCCGCCGCGTGCCGCTGATGCGGCTGTGATTTCCGCTCTGCGCGGAAAAAATTAAAAAAAGAAAGGGGACGATTCCCAATGAACATCGCCCTGATGGCAGAGGACAGCAAAAAAGAACTGATGGTTCAGTTCTGCATCGCCTACTGCGGCATCCTTGCCCACCATACCATTTGTGCCACGGACTCTACCGGCCGCCTGGTGGCCGAAGCCACAGGACTGCCTGTGCACCGCTATCTCTCCCACGCCCACGGCGGTATCCAGCAGATCGGCGCCCGACTGGATCTGAATGAGATCGATATGGTCCTGTTTTTCAAGGACCCCGGCAGCGACAGCCTGCTCGACGATGTCAACTACATTTCCTGCCTGTGCGACGCCAACAATATCCCCTTCGCCAGCAACATTGCCACCGCTGAAGTGCTCATTCAGGGCCTCAAATACGGCGACCTGGACTGGCGCGACATCGTAAATCCCAAAACCAAGAAAATCTGAGCGTCTGCCGTGCCGGAACGAACCGGCGCACCGCGCTTTTTGAAAGGAATCGCAGCGATATGGAAAAAGTGAGACCCCACACTCTGTCGGGCTTCATGGAGTTGCTCCCCGCCCCCCAGGCGCAGATGGAGCGCATCATGGAGATCCTGCGCAAAACCTATTCTCTCTACGGCTTCACACCTTTGGACACCCCTGCGCTGGAAGCGGCCGACGTGCTGCTGGCCAAAGGCGGCGGCGAAACCGAAAAGCAGATCTACCGCTTTCAGAAGGGCGACAGCGATCTGGCGCTGCGCTTTGACCTGACGGTGCCTCTGGCCAAATATGTGGCCCTGCACTATGGCGAGCTGTCTTTCCCCTTCAAGCGCTATCAGATCGGCAAGGTCTACCGCGGTGAGCGCGCTCAGAGAGGGCGTTTCCGCGAATTCTATCAGGCCGATATTGATGTGATCGGCGACGGACAGCTCTCTATCCTCAACGAGGCAGAGATCCCCTCCATTATCTACCGTACCTTCACCGCCCTGGGCCTGCAGCGCTTCCAGATCCGCGTGAACAACCGCAAAATTCTCAACGGCTTCTACGCCATGCAGGGCCTTTCCGAGCAGTCCTCCGACGTGATGCGCACCGTGGACAAGCTGGACAAGATTGGTGCAGACAAAGTGCGCGCCATCCTGGTGGACGATTTTGGCGTCAGTTCCAAAGCGGCGGACGCCGTGCTCTCTTTCATTGCTATTGGGGGAAGCAGCGCCGAAGTGCTTGCCGCCCTGGAAGGCTACCGCGGGAAAAACGAACTCTTTGACCAGGGCCTGGAGGAGCTTGGAACCGTGGTAAAGGCCGTGGCGGACTTCGGCGTGCCGGAGGATCATTTCACCGTGGATCTGACCATCGCCCGGGGCCTCGACTATTACACCGGCACCGTGTATGAAACCACCATGCTGGACCATCCTGAGATCGGTAGCATCTGTTCCGGCGGCCGCTATGATAACCTGGCGGAATATTATACCGAAAAACAACTCCCCGGCGTGGGAATTTCCATTGGTTTAACCCGCCTGTTCTACGTTCTGGGTGAACAGGGATATCTGGACCCGGCACTGAACACCGCCCCCGCCGACGTGCTGATCCTGCCCATGAGCAACGATCTGAGCGCGGCCATCGCTCTGGCCACCAAACTGCGCGGCGCAGGCATCCGTACCCAGTTGTATGCCGAGCAGAAAAAGATGAAGGCTAAAATGAACTATGCCGCCAAACTGGGAATCCCCTTCACCGTTTTCCTGGGCGAAGACGAAATTGCCGCGGGCACAGCCACCGTCAAAAACATGAACATGGCCAACGATTTCAGCGAAGAAGAGCTGCAGCGCCTGGCCGCGGAAGGGTGCCACAAGCAAATCACTTTGCCCGCAGACGAGGCCGTGACCTATATCAAAAAGCATTTGGACACAGCCGCACAGCCCACGCCAATCTGCGACCGCGCCGCCATCGCAGCACGGTACGGCTTGGAAAGTCCCGGAAAATAAAATACAAAACCGAATTCTTTTTGGTTTTTTCACAAATTGTATTCACAGAAGCAATACAATTCCAAATTTTTTAACAAGATATTACAAATAGGAGTTGATCTTTCTATGGAGCAAAGCACCTCTTACCGCAGCCACACTTGCGGAGAGCTGCGCATGGAACACGCCGGCCAGCGCGTGAAGCTGGCCGGGTTTCTCGATAACGTGCGCGAGGTCAGCGCCAGTCTGGCCTTTGCCGTGCTGCGCGATTTTTACGGCGTCACCCAGCTGGTGGTGGAGGACGAAGCCCTGCTGACCCAGCTCAAGGAGCTGAATAAGGAGTCCACTCTGTGCGTCACCGGCACGGTGCGCGAGCGGGCCAGCAAGAATCCCAAGCTGCCCACCGGAGACATCGAGGTGGTGCCCGAGACCATCGAGGTGCTGGGCCGCTGCCGTCACAACGAGCTGCCTTTCCCCATCGCCCGCAGCCGCGAAGCTGATGAAAGCGCCCGCCTGAAATACCGCTATCTCGACCTGCGCAACGAAGCGGTAAAACACAATATCGTTCTGCGCTGCCAGGTGGTGGCCGCCCTGCGCGCGGCTATGATCGAAAAAGGCTTCCTGGAGATCACCACTCCCATCCTGACCGCCTCCTCCCCCGAAGGCGCACGGGATTACCTGGTGCCCAGCCGCAAGCACCCCGGCAAATTCTACGCCCTGCCCCAGGCTCCCCAACAGTTCAAGCAGCTGCTGATGGCTTCGGGCTTCGACAAGTATTTCCAGATTGCCCCGTGCTTCCGCGACGAGGATGCCCGCGGCGACCGCAGCCCCGGCGAGTTTTATCAGCTGGATATGGAAATGGCCTTCGCCGGCCAGGAAGATGTGTTCCCCGTGCTGGAGGACGTGCTGCCCCCCATCTTCGCCCAATACGGCAAGTATGGCACCGCCTCCTCCGCCCCCTTCCGCCGCATTCCTTATTTGGAGGCCATGGAGACCTACGGCTCGGACAAACCCGACCTGCGCATCGACCTGACCATTTCCGACGCTACAGAACTGCTCTCCGGCTGCGGCTTCGGTCCTTTCGAGGGCCAGAGTGTAAAAGCCGTACCCGTCACGGATTGTTCCGCCACCCGCAAGCAGATCGACAAGCTCTGCGCCGACGTGGAGGTACAGTCCGGTGAAAAGGTATACTGGTTCCGCATGGACGAAAAAGGCGAGATCGTGGGCGGTATCGCCAAATTCATCCAGTCTATCCGCGAGCAGGTGATTTCCGCCCTGCACCTGACGCCCAACACTTTCGTGGGCCTGACAGCGGGCAAATTGCTCACCGCCCAGAAAACCGCCGGCGTGCTCATCAAGCTGCTGCCCGCCCTGGCGCCCCAGCACATGGACCGGGAGCGCTATGAGTTCTGCTGGATCGTGGATTTCCCCATGTATGAAATCGGCGAGGAGAGCGGCAAGCTGGAATTCTGCCATAACCCCTTCTCCATGCCCTCCGGCGGGCTGGAAGCCCTTTTGAAAGCCGAACAGGGCGAGTTGGATCCCCTCACCCTCACCGCCGACCAGTACGACCTGGTATGCAACGGCGTGGAGCTGTCCTCCGGCGCAGTGCGCAACCACGATCCGGAAATCATGGTGAAGGCCTTTGAACTGGTGGGGCTGGGCGAGGAAGATGTGAAGTCCAAATTCCCCGCCATGTACAACGCCTTCACCTACGGCGCGCCGCCCCACGCGGGTATCGCTCCGGGCGTGGACCGCATGGTCATGCTGCTTTCCGGCGAAGAGTCCATCCGCGAGGTCATCCCCTTCCCCATGAACAAAAACGCCCAGGATCTGATGATGGGCGCCCCCGGCGAAGTGACCCCGGCCCAGCTGGAGGAGCTGAACATCGCCGTGACCCGGCGCGAAGAGGACTAAAGCATGGACTTCCACCGCGTGACGGCAACCGCCGACCCCCTCTACGCCCCGGCCATGGCATTGTACCGTGCCAGTTTTCCATCCCATGAGCAGCGTCAAACAGCCTCTCAGGAGGCGATCCTTTCCCATCCGGATTATCATTTCCTGGTGCTGACCGAGCACGGCGCTCCCGTCGGTATTCTGCTCAACTGGGATACGCCGCACTTTCGCTATATCGAACACTTTGCAATCTCCCCTGCCCTGCGGGGCCGCTCGTTCGGCAGCCGCGCCCTGCAAGCTTGGGCCGACCGCGCGGACACGCCGGTGATCCTTGAGATCGACCCTTTGACAACCGACATTGCCGTGCGCCGCAAACGCTTTTATGAACGCTTGGGCTTCATGCTCAACCCCTTCCCCCATGTGCATCCGCCCTATCACGACGGCCTGACCGGACATGCGCTGCTGGTGCTGTCCCGGCCGGAGGCGCTGGAGGAAGACGTTTATCAGGCCTTCGCGCAGTATCTGCACACCGTAGTCATGGCCTGACCCCATGCATCGCCATTCTTCCCGGCGAATACTCAAAAATGAAAAAACTGCCGCAGGAAATGGATTCCGCGGCAGTTTTTTGTCGTCTGAACGGAAAACAGCAGTCCTCCTGCACGGCACGCAATGCGTTTCCGGCCGGCTGAGCTTTCCCAACACCCTGGCTCAGAAATGGATCACAGTGACCGGGCGGAGGCACTGGGGCGGAAACCGTGCCTCCGCCCCTGCAGGCCGTCCTGACCGTTCCGTTTGCAGCAAAACAGCCCTTCCGTCCCCCCTGTTTGTTCCACGGCACGGACGGCTTTCGTACCCAAAGCGAGAAAAGCGCCCGGTTCCGGGCGCTTTTCTCATGCAATTGGGCCGATCAGGCGCAGCTTCTGCGTCCGCGTCAGACGCTTGATGGCCGCCTCCCGCCGCAGCGCGGCGCCTTTGTCCGCCGCTTCTTCCACATACACCAGCGCGCAGGGCCGCCGGGCGCGGGTGTATTTCGCCCCTCGGCCGGCGTTATGCGCCGCGAGCCGTTTTTCCACATCATTGGTGGAACCGGTGTACAGCGTTCCGTCTGCGCAGCGCAGAATATAGACCTGCCACATTACGCCTCCTGCAGCAGTCCCAGGCTCTGCTTCCATTCCAGCACCCGGCGCACGGAAGCGTCAATCTGAGCTTCATCGATCTCCCCGGCCGCCACAGCCTCCAGCACCGCGGCGATCTGGGTGGGATAATCGGTTGTCAGCACCATATCGTTGCCCGCCTGCAGGGCCAGCACCGCCGCCGCGCCGCCGGCAGTGTATTTCTTCAGCGCGTCCATGGCCAGATCATCGGTCAAAATCACGCCTTCAAATCCCAGCTCAGCGCGCAGGATTTCATGCACCGGCGCAGAAAGCGAAGCCGGATATGCTTCGTCCATGCATGCGACAATATTGTGCGACACCAGCACCGCCGGCGCACCGGCCCGGATCCCTGCTTTGAAAGGCAGAAAATCCGACTTCATAAAGCTCTCATAGGGCCGCTCATCCAGGGAAATGCCGGTGTGGGTGTTCAAATTATTCCCATAGCCCGGAAAATGCTTCAGCACGCCGCCAATGCCGGCACGGTTCATTTCTTCCACCACAGCGGACACATATTCCGCCGTCTCCTCCGCCGGCGCGCCCAGCGTGCGGGGATAGATATAATCCCCGGGGTCGGTGGAAACGTCGCACACCGGGGCAAAGTTGACGTTGACGCCCAGCCCCAGCAGGAAGGACGACTTTTCCGCCGCATCGCCGCGCAGAGCGGACAGACCCCCGGCAGCGTACAGCGCCTGGGGCGCGGGAAACTTGTCGGCGCGCAGATGGGGGTTCACGCTGGCCCGCACCACAGTGCCGCCCTCCTCATCCGCACCAATCAGCAGCGGAATGTCCGCAGACTGCTGCAATTCCTCCGTCAAGGCACGCACCTGGGCATAAGTTTTACCCTTAAAATCCCGGCCAAAAAGGATCATACCGCCCAAATGATACTGCGCCACATCCTCTGCCGCGTTCTCTTCGGGGCAGCGCACAAAAAACAGTTGCCCCACCTTTTCTTCCACTGTCATGGCAGCGATCTGCGCTGCAATGGGATCCTGCTCCTCCGCCGGGGGCGCCTCCTCTCGGGTGGAATCCATCGCCTGCGCGCCGGACGGCGGCGCTTCATCATCCGACAGCGGCGCGCCGCAGCCGCACAGCAGCGACAGCAGCAGAACCACAATCGAAAAAGTGAAAAAATACCGCTTCAAAAAAAGACCTCCTCCACGTTTTTTCACTTGTATCATGGCATAAACTAAGCCGGAAAACAAGCCCGCAGCAATATTATATTTTTATAAAAACACTGCCAAAACGGTTGCCGCACTCCCGGCGGTATGTTAAAATAAAATTAAGATAGTAACTATTACATTAATAAAATATAAAGCCCAGAAAGAAGGATGCAACGAAACGTCGCCGGGAAAAGGCGGATCACTTATGTATTGATCGAAACGATTACTGCAGGATAAGAGGTTCGTCCATGCTCGTTGCCGCAGCATGGCTTTTTTTGCATCTTTTCTCATAATTTACAGCAAAGGAGGAATGCATTTGCGTGCATTGATCGAAAAAACAAATGAATCCCTGTCATCCGTCATTCCCATCACCGCCATCGTGCTGCTGCTGAGCATCTCCATCGCTCCCCTGACGCCGGGCGCGCTGATTTTGTTCCTGTTCGGCGCGGTGCTTCTGGTGGCGGGCATGGGCCTGTTCACCCTGGGCGTTGACATGTCCATGCTGCCCATGGGCGAGGGCGTCGGCGTGGAACTGGCCAAGCGCAAGCGCATGGGCATCCCGCTGCTGGTGTGCTTCATCCTCGGCGTGGTGATCACCATTGCCGAGCCGGACCTGCAGGTGCTGGCCCACCAGATCCCCAGCATTCCCAACATGACGCTGATCCTGGCCGTGGCACTGGGCGTGGGCGTGTTCCTGTCCCTGGCCCTGATCCGCATCCGGCGGAAAATCCCCCTGTCCCGGGTGCTGCTGGTGTGCTACATCATTGTTTTCATTCTGGCCTTCTGCACGCCGGATACCTTTTTGTCCGTGGCTTTCGACTCCGGCGGCGTCACCACCGGGCCGATCACCGTGCCTTTCATCATGGCGCTGGGCATCGGCATGGCCTCCATGCGAAACGATAAAAACTCCGGTTCCGACAGCTTCGGCTTTGTCTCTCTCGGCTCCGTGGGACCCATTATCGCCGTTATGCTGCTGGGTATTTTTTACAAGCCCCAGGGCGGAAACTTTTCCATGGCTGAACTGGGCGACATCCAGCCCCCCCGGGATGCGGCCCGCGTGTTCCTCGAAGCCCTTCCCGCCTATGCCGAAGAGGTGCTGATCGCCATTGTGCCCATCGTGGTCGTGTTCCTGATCTTTCAGCTGATCACCCGGCGCTTTCAAAAGCACCAGCTGGGCAAAATGGCCATCGGCATCGTCTATGCCTATGTGGGGCTGGTCATGTTTCTGACCGGCGTGAACGTGGGCTTCATGCCCTCCGGTCAGATGATCGGCAGCGGCCTGGCCGGCAGCGCTGTCCCCTGGATTCTGGTACTGGTGGGCATGGTGGTGGGTTACTTCATCGTCCGCGCCGAACCGGCCGTGCAGATCCTCACCCGGCAGGTGGAGGATGTGTCCAACGGTTCTGTGACCCAGAAAGCCATGATGAACGCCCTGAGCATCGGCGTGGCCATTTCCGTGGGCCTTGCCATGCTGCGCATCCTGACGGGCCTGCCCATCATGGCCCTGATGATCCCCGGCTACATCGTGGCCCTGGGCCTCACCTTCCTGGTGCCCCAGCTGTACACCAGCATCGCCTTTGACTCCGGCGGCGTGGCCTCCGGCCCCATGACCACCACGTTCCTGCTGCCCCTGGCCACGGGCGCCTGCAGCGCCGTGGGCGGCAATATCATGACCGACGCTTTCGGCATCGTGGCCATGGTGGCCATGACGCCCCTGATCACCATTCAGATGATGGGCTACCTCGGCACGCGCAAGGAGCGCAGGCTCTCGGCCGCCCGCAGCGAAAGCACCCTGTCCGGCATCATGTACTTTGACAGCGACTATGAAGAGGAGGCCGCCGTATGAGCAGAAAACAGACACCGCTGTGCCTTTTGTGCACCATTGTGGAGCGCGGCGGCGGCCAGCGGGCATTCCGTACTTACGAAAAGCACGGCATCGCCCTGCACTACCGCATCAGCGGCGAGGGCACCGCATCTTCGGACCTGCTGGACCTGCTGGGCTTCGGCACTTCCGAACGCGACATCCTCATCAGCCCCGCCCGGCGCAGCGCCGTGGACGCGCTGGTGGAAGAAATCCACCGGGACGGCTCCCACATGCGGGCCAAGGGCATTTTGTTCGTGCTGCCGCTGACCGCGGCCAGCGCCAAGATTGCCGGCGCCCTGCTGGGCGCCCACATTTCCAATGCAGAGGAGGGAACTGCCATGGAGCAGAACGCCAAAAAACAGAGCATGATTCTGGTGGCCGTAAACCAGGGCTACACCGAAGCCGTGATGGCCACCGCCAAAGCCGCCGGCGCCCGGGGCGGCACCGTAATCCGCAGCCACATCCTGCGCAGCGAAGAACACGACTCCTTCGGCGGCCCCACGTTCGCCGGCGAACGCGAACTGCTGGTCATCGTGGCCTCCAGCCAGGGCGAGCGCAACGCCATCATGGAAAGCATCGACAAAGCCCACGGCGGCGAGTCGGCAGCCCATGCCATTCTCTACTCCATGCCCATCGAGCAGATGGTGCACATTTCCTGAAACAAAACGGCCAGGGGGGAACCAAAACGGTTCCCCCCTTTCCTGTTTTCCCTCCTTCCGCCGCCGCTTCGCGACGTAAAATCCCCTTCTCTTGTGAACTCTTGCCAAAAGGGCTCCATCCGATTTGTTGAAAACAGAGTGGGTAAAAACGCACAAAACCAGTTGACAGAACACCGGATTTATAGTATATTATAGACACAAAGAAGAAAGGGGTGAGTCCAAAGGACAGGTAAGAAAAGTCTTCTTCTGAATGAAGAAGCACACAGAGGCGCGAGACCCAGGCGAAGTTTTCAGCAAACCCTTAGACGTTCCAAACCGGCTTACGAGAAGCAACACGTGCAAGCGTAGAACCTGAAGCGATTTCTGTTCACCAGCACACATTGGTTTGTAGAGAAACAACAAGGAAGCGGGAAATGTTCCCAAGGATACGCGATTCTGACGAAAAGATTTGGGTTATAGATTTCTAAGAAAGAGTAGGTATCGTCCATTGGAGAATGTAGAACAGCAGTAGTCCCCCGGTCACGCTGGATGGCCGGGGGATTGTATTTTTACAAAGAGGCGGGGGCCTCTTCTTTTTTTTGCCCTTAACAAAAAATCAGAGTGGTTTTTGCCCTTCTTGGAAGAAGGGAGAACCTTTGCGCCCCGCAGCGGGGCGGGGGTTTGCTCCTCTTGGAAGAGGGGGGAACGGCTGCGCCCCACAACGGGGCGGGGTTTTTTCTCCTCTTGAAAGAGGGGGAGAACGGTTGCGCCCCACATTTCTTTTTCTCTTGCGAGAGAAAAAGAAACGTGCCGCGCCCG
>OIWN01002640.1_pt1 | contig 11686 bp, 2 predicted proteins | sample 1587591 | NCBI WGS metagenome assembly OIWN01 (sample SAMEA3888901, study PRJEB22519) | human gut metagenome | biome: human gut; feature: human-associated habitat; material: faeces | place: Denmark | collected 2010 | reverse complement strand
TCATCCTCATGTACGCCGCCAAGATTACGGCGTCCACGTCGCGCCTGTATGTATTTCTGCTCTGGGGCTTCTCCTTCTTCTTCCTCGTCCTGTTCCGGTACCTCCTGAAGCGGCTCTTCCTGAAGATGCACCTTGTGGGGGAACCGATCCTGCTCATGGGCGCCGGCAAGACGGCGGAAGTCGTGCTGCGCCATTTGCATAGCGAACATACAGGGTACTGGTTCGTGGGCTACCTGGAAGATAACGAGCCCAATCCGTACGTGGCGGGTCATCTGCGCCTCCTGGGACGGTTCCGGGATGCCCAGCGCGTCATCAACATCACGGGGGTCCAGCGCGTCCTCGTCATTGCCCCGGGCCTTTCCAAAGAAGCGACCCAGGACATCGTATACGACCTGCAGCCCCTGGTGAAGAGCATCGCCTTCATCCCCGACATGGGCAACATCCCCCTGGCGACGATGGACCTGGAGAGCCTCATCGACGGCCACATCGTCATGTTCCGTATGCGGAACAACCTCAAAAACCGCTGGAACCGGCTGCTGAAGTTCGTCTTCGACTGGGTGCTGACCTTTTTCGGCACCATCGCCATATCGCCCATTCTTTTAATCATCGCCCTGTGGATCTATCACGATTCGCCGGGGCCGGTCATCTTCAAGCACCGCCGCGTCGGCCGCGACGGCAAGGAATTCAACTGCTACAAGTTCCGCAGCATGTGTGTCGATGCCGATGTCAAGCTGAAGGAACTGCTGGAAAAGGACCCGGCGGCCCGCGAAGAGTGGAACCGGGACTTTAAGCTGAAGAACGACCCGCGCATCACGAAGAGCGGTCATTTCCTGCGCCGCACAAGCCTGGACGAACTGCCCCAGATCTTCAACGTCCTGAAAGGGGAAATGAGCCTCGTCGGCCCGCGGCCCATCGTACAAGCCGAAGTACCGCGGTACGGCAAATTCATTCAGGACTACTACATGGTGCGTCCGGGCATCACCGGCATGTGGCAGACCAGCGGCCGCAGCGACATCGACTATCCGGAGCGCGTCGCCATGGACTCGTGGTACGTGCGCAACTGGAACGTCTGGTTCGACGTGGTCCTGCTGTGGCGGACGTTCTCCGTCGTGTTCAGTAAAAAGGGAGCCTATTAAGGAGGCTGTATGTCCAGCAATCGTTTTTGGGAAATCTTCCGCTTCGTCCTCGTCGGCGGCACCTGTTTCCTGATTGAATACGGCCTGCTTTACGCCCTGACCGAATTCGCCGGCCTGCACTACCTGTGGTCCTCGGCCATCGCCTTCGTAGTGTCTCTGCTGATCAACTACTGGATGTGCGTGGCCATCGTCTTCCAAGGCGCCGGCAAACAGAGTTTTTCGCAGCGCCTCCTCTTCATCGGGTCCAGCATCGCCGGCCTCGGCATCAACCAGGCCTGCATGTGGTTCTTCGTCGACCGGTGCGGCATCTACTATATGGTTGCCAAGCTGATTACCTCGGCCATCGTCATGATTTGGAACTACATATTGAAGCGCAAAGCCGTGACGGGGACGATGTAGCTCCCCGCCGTTCCGCAAAAAAGGGACAGACAAAAAAAGACGGCGGGCGCCCCGGCAGCTGCCGGAGGGCTCGTCGTCCTTCCCGGAAATCCGGTCCGTACCGATGGGTACGGGCCGGGTTCTTTTTTTATTTTTCTTTGGAAACCACATTGCGGTGTTCCGGATAGTCCTTGTTCACGCGCACGCGCTCAATCGTGGGCTTGCCATTCTTGTCATGCGCCAGGGCGTCGACGCGGATACGCGACAGTTCCGGTTCAAATTCCGTAAACAGACGTTCCGCTACATCGGCCCCGCTCTGGATGGCGCGGTACACAATCATGGCGAACTCATAGCGGGTGAGGAGATGGTCGCCGCCGAACGTGCCGTCCGGATAACCTTCCACCAGGCCGCGCTTCGAAAGATCCATGACAGCCTCGTAGGCCCAATGGTTCTTGGCGATGTCGGGGAAGAGCTTCTCCGTCTGCACGCGGGTCACATTGGAACCTGCCATGCGGTTGATGACGCCCTTGAGTTCCTCGACCTGCAGGCGCAGATCCAGGATTTCCTTGCCCATGGCGACGCGGGAGCGGGACACGTGGTTGTTCTGGCCAAAGCGCATCGTCAGGCCGGCGTTGACCATATTTTCGCCGCCGCCCGTGCTGCCGCTGACGCTGACCATGGTGTCCTCGTTCGGATGATAGAAGGCACCTACCGCCACGGCGTTGGCACTGCGGTAATTGCCGTAGCCCGCCGCGAACTCCAGCTTGTCATCGGGATCGAAGTCCAGCGGATGCAGGCCTGCCAAAGCAGCGGCACCCGCGCCGACGCGGTCCAGACGGCTGTCCAGTTTGTTGATGGAGCCATCCATATTGGCGATGGCCTGGTTGGTCTGATACAGCTGGCTGCCATTTACAGCATCCTTCGAATCCGGCGCAACTCTGCCGTCCGCCACGTTCGTAATCTTGTTGCCGCCGACATCGACCTTGTCCCCGCCGATGGTTACATGCTTGCTGTTATCGGTGGTGCTGTTGAAGGTGATGCTGTTGACGCCGGTGATATCCTTGGCAAGTTCAATCTTCAGCGCGCCATTGTCATTGACAACGCCGATGTTCTTGCCGGTCGAAAGCTTGGATGTATCGGATTCGCCGCCTTTGATGGCAAGGGTTTCGTTCAGTTTCTTGGAAATCGTCTTTCCATCGTCGCCGACAAACTTCAGGCCGTCGTCGTGGGTAGCCACCGTGTGATCCGTACCATCCGCATCTTTGTAGACGATTCTGGTGATGCCATCCTTGCCATCGAGACCGGCTGCACCCTTTTCGCTGCGCATCGTAAGACCGTCAGTACCCGGCTTGCCGTCTTTGCCGTCCTTGCCGGCGAAAGTGATGCTGCCGCCGTCCTTACCATCTACGGTAACGCCGTCTTTGCCATCCTTGCCTTTGACGCCAATGGAACCGTCCTTGCCGTCCTTACCGCCGATATTGATGTTGTCTCCCAGTTTCAGGTCATAAGTCTTGGCTCCGTTTGCATCGGTGGTTTCTTTCAGTTTCAGGTTTTCGCCGGCATAGTCCGTCGTGCCGGCAGCCGTACCGCCTTCGACGGTCACCTTGGTATGGTGCTGTTCCACTTTGCTGATTTCATCTTTCAGCTGGGACACATTGACCGCGTCGGTATCCGCCGTGCCGGCCGTTACGTTATGAACCTGCTGGCCTCCCATGCTGATATTGTTATTCGTAATACTGATGGTCTTTCCGGCATCGCCGCTATTGGTGATGGTCATACCGTCTTTCGTAACCGTATTCGTGATGGTATTGCCGTCTGCATCCTTGCCGGAGAGGGTGTTGGCCGTACTCGTCATGCTGTTCGAGTTACCGGATTTATCGGTCGTCGTCACGCCATCGCCCTTCAGCGTGGTCGTATTTCCATCTTTATCGGTGGAGGTTACGCCGCTGCCGTTTTGAACGGTCGTATTGCCGTTTTCATCGGTCGTCGTCACGCTCTTGACGTTGAGGTCCTCAGAGAGCTTCACATCGTAGGTCTTCTTGCCGGTAGCAGCATCCTTTGTAACCTTCAGCTTGAGGTTGCCGTCCGTCGTGTAGGTGCCGTCCGTCGGGGCTTCTGTACCGCCGTTTACGGTCACATCGGTATGATGCGCTTCTACGGCTTCAATCTTTTTGTTCAGCTGGGATACATTGACCGCATCATTGTCATTGACACCGGCAGCCACATTGGTGATCTTGTTGCCGCCGACATTGACTTCATCACCGGAAATCACGACATGCTTGCTGCTATCGGTAGTGCTGTTAAAGGTAATCTTGTTGATATCCGTGATTTCCTTTGCAAGTTCAATCTTCAGTGCGCCATCATCATTGACCACGCCGATGTTCTTACCGGTAGAAAGCTTGTTGGCGTCAGATTCACCGCCCTTAATGGTGAGCTGTTCGTTCAGGTACTTCTTGACGACCTTTCCGTCATCGCCGACAAAGATAAGGCCATCGTCCATGGTCGCCACTTCGTGATTCTTGCCATCCTGGTCAGTGTAATGGATACGGGTAGCTACTTCATTTCCTGCAGCATCTTTGACGTTCTTATCAGGGTTCAAGGTAGCCGGTCCGTAATGAACGGAAATATCGCTGTAGGCGTTCTTTCCATCGCTGCCATCTGCACCTGCAGCACCCTTTTCTCCGTCGTTGCCTTTCAGTCCGATATGGCCTTCATTGCCGTCCTTGCCATCGATAGCAACTGCATCTTTGCCATTCTTTCCGTCAGTACCGTCTTTGCCGCGAACTCCGATATGGCCGTTGACGCCATCCTTGCCGTTCTTACCTGCGGTGACGCTGTCAGAAGTAATGTCCTTATCCATCAGGATGTTGATTGTCGTGTTTCCATCTGCATCCTGGGACACCGTAGTGGTCAGGTTGTCAGCCGTGTATTCATGGCCTTCCTTGGCCGTGCTGCCTACGATTTTGACCGTGCTATTAAGCTTATTGGCGACAGGATTCTTGCCCTCTGCAGCTGCGGCATTGGCACCGAACTTCAGGCCGTCATCCATAGTAGCCACTTGATGTTTTACAACGGTTTCGCCATCTTTGGTTTCATAGACGATGCGGGTTGTCGTGGTACCATCGGCACCATCTACGCCCGGCTTACCGTCGGCTCCTTTGATGGTGAGACCGTTTGCACCGTTTGCGCCATTCAGGCCGATGGAACCATCCTTGCCGTTGATGGTAACTGCGGAACCATCCTTGCCGTTCACGCCAATAGAGCCATCCGTACCCGGCGTACCATCAGCACCATCCTTGGCACCCACATTCAGGTTGTCCCCCAGTTTCAGGTCGTATACATTGGCACCTTTTGTATCGGTAGAAACATGGAGTTTCAGATTTTTGCCATTATACGCATTTTCCCCAGAAGCAGCTTCCGTGCCGCCTTCGACGGTGACCTTGGTGTGAGCGGAAGTCACAGCAGTACCAAGCTGTTTCAGCTGCGCCACGTTGACCGCGTCGGTATCCAGCGTACCGGCTGCCACATTCGAAATCTGACGGGTAATCTGAGGCAATAAATTTCCGGCAGTATCTCTGAATCCGGCTGCACGGCCGACAGAAACAGCCGCATTCGTCGAAGTCCAGGCAGCATCAGTCGTTTCATGAGCTGCCCCGGCCGGGTCGTATCCGGTCACATTCTTGTTTGCTGCAGAACGGGATCCGGAGCCAAGGACGATGGAATCTTTGATATCCGCTCTGGCGGCATCACCAACTACCACGGAAGAAGTGTTGGCAGCAGAACCAGTGCCGACAATCACCGCATTGTCACCATAGCCGTTTGTATTTTGGCCGATAGCGACAGTGTTTTTACCAGATACGTTAGCCTGCGATCCGATACCGATTGAACCGATGCCGCTAACACCAGCTTCTCGCCCAAAGGCAATAGTATCTTCACCAGATGCCTTGGCATTATATCCCAATGCTATGCTATTTTTTGTGGAAGCAGTGGCCTCGTTACCAATGGCGAGGGAATTGACATCTGCAGGGTTTCCATCTTTGTCTACTGCAGAGCCGGATGCATTAGCTTTATAACCGATGGCAACGCCCTTCCATGCGGATGTATTCGCACTTTGCCCAATAGCGACACCGTTGTTACCGTTTGTATTAGCATCATAGCCTACAGCCACAGAATATGTGCCAGTAGCATTTGCCTTATGACTTACTGCTGTCTGTCCTTCTCCTGAAGAACCCTGTCCTCCGCCACTCCCAGCGACGGAATTGGCACCGACAGCGACAGAATATTTACTAAAAGCTGAAGAAGTCGTACCGACAGCAGTAGTTTCTTCTCCGGATGCATTAGCAGATTTGCCGATGCCGGTTGCCTTCGTTCCATTTGCTGTAACACCATAGCCAAGGGATGTCGCATAATCTCCGGCCGAAGACAAGGTGCCCACGGCGGTACCATAACCATTATCAGAATTTTTATATGATGTGGCTTTATAGCCAATTGCCACGCTATAATCCTGAGCGGCTGCTTCGCCAATTGCTACGGCATAGTCACCAGAAACATGAGCATTCGCGCCAACCGCCGTGCCATAGTCCTTTTCAGCAGAAGCATTACTGCCGACAGCTGTGTTATAGCCTTTGCCGTTCTTATTCATGCCAGCATTGGCTCCAAGGCCTACAGCGGTACCGTTAATTCCCCAAGCATTAGCTCCCTTGCCTAAAGCAGAAGAATTTTCAGCCGCGCTGCTTTCTTCACCTACAGCCGTGCCATTTGTTCCATATGCATTGGCCTTATAGCCGAAAGCAGCAGCATTATTTCCTGCACCGGTTCCGGCACCTACGGCGGTGGCATTGGTACCCCAGGAATTGGCTTCATTGCCGATGCCAATGTTGTTTGCCTGCCATGCCTTGGCATCCAGCCCAATCGCAATGGATGCCGCGCCGGTTGCCTGAGCTCTCGGGCCCGCGGCAATGGCACCCTCGGCAGTTGCTCCGTCGTTCGTATAGTTTGTATTATCGTTACCGTCGGAAGCAGGAAGGACTTCCTTTACCGTACCATCCGCATTATAAATAGTTTTTGTCGAAGCCCCTTTGACGCTGTAGTAATGCGTCTCTGTCGCTTTCAGCTGCGCCACGTTCACCGCGTCGGTGTCCAGCGTGCCTGCTGCCACATTGTTAATCTGGCGGGTGATCTGGGACAATGTACCACCCTTGCCATCAGAAATTCCCGCTGCACGGCCTACGGAAACAGCCCCATTCGTTGCTGTCCAGGTAGCTTGATCTGCATCTTTAATTGTGGAAGGAGCGCCATAGCCTTTTCTTGCGTTTTTCTCCCGCCAAGCCGTTAAAGAACCGTTGCCGATGGCAATGGAATCACCAACCCAGGCATTCGTCCCGTTGCCGATAGCTATTGAATTTTCACCCGCATGGGAATTATAGCCGACAATCACCGCATTGGATCCCTGTGTATAGCTTCCAACGCCGACAATAGTGGAATATTTATAATCTTCTCCCGCATGAGAACCTGCGCCAATTACGGTACTGCGTTCAGAAGCACGAGCTTGATACCCTACTGCTGTCGCACCCTCGCCTAAGGCTGAAGCCTCGCTTCCGTATACGGAAGCATAATTATGGTTGGCGTTAGATTCAAAGCCTGCAGTGATGGCCTCCTTACCGGAAGCAGCGGCATATACGCCGGCTGCAAGGGCATGTTCTCCGGTTGCGCCGTCGTTATTGTAGTTGGATTGCTTATCCATAACGTCATCTTTTGTCGATTGAACGCTATAGTAATGCGCTTTAACCGCATTGAGCTGCGCTACGTTGACCGCGTCGGTATCATTGGTACCGGCGGCTACGTTCGCAATCTGACGGGTCACGACTTTGTCCGCCGTGGCGACTACAGGATTTCCATCTTCATCGCGCACGATATTCCCGTCAGTATCCAGTTCATAGCCTGTGCTGCTGCCCACGGAAACAGCAGCGTCCGTCGCGGTCCACACAGCAGAATCTTTCTGCCAGGAAGGAGCACCATAGCCCGTTCTGCCTTTCGGCGTATCCGTGACAGCATTCTGGCCGAGAGCTACACCGCCTTCTTCTGTAGCAGATGCCCCATTACCGATAGCAATGGCACCGGTATCAGATGCTGTGGCGCCGCCGATAGCGGTGGAGTTTTTGCCCCAGGCCTGAGTATTGGAACCGACAGCGACCGCATTATCCGCGGCGTGTGAATTATAGCCAAAGACAGAAGCTTGCGCGCCATTGGAGTAGCTGTGGGACCCAACGACCGTGGAATAGGTATCCGAGCTGTCCCTTGTGCCAGAACGGTCCCCGACAACAACGCTTCCATCATAAGCAGAAGCCTGGTTGCCGATGGCAATTCCGCCGCCGGGGCCGACTTCTTCCGTTGGCTTAATGCCTACTTTGGAAACGGCACCCGTGCCGATAGCAATGCCGGTTTCCCCTTCGGAAACAGCGTTTGTGCCCATGGCGATGGAATTTTTATTTGTTACGGTAAAGAATTTCAGATTATTATTGGCTGTGCTGAGTGTAAGGGTCGTTCCTTCTTTTTCACCCTCAAGGAGATTTGCACTAGCGTTAATGACAGTCCGGATTATATTTCCATTGGCATCAAGGATATTGTGGCGATAGTAAGTCTTGGTCCCATCCTGATACTCGTCAGCAGTCGGCATAGCCGTCCAAGTGCCGTTATCCACCTTGTAATAGAGGTGCTTGTCTCCCTTGATTCCAGCATTCGTACCGATGGCGATGGAGTTTTCCGAATCCGCCTTGGCACTGACGCCGGCCGCCAGGGCATTCGTACCGGTAGCGCCCTGGTTGTAGTAGTTCGTATCTGTAGAAGGTGTACTGGAGTTGACACTGTAGTCGTGCGTGACAGACGCTCTCAGCTGTGCCACGTTGACCGCGTCGGTGTCGTTCGTGCCGGCAGCCACACCAGTAATCTGGCGGGTCGTTGTGGTCCCATTGCCGACCGCAATGGCATTGGCATTAGCGACCCACGTAGTGGTCGTTTCCGTGCTGGCCTTACCCGTAACAGGATTGATGCCAGCCATTCCCTTTGCGCGATCTGCCACCGAGCCGGAGCCGAGGGCTACCGTATCGGAAACGGTGGCTTTGGCACCCTTGCCAATTGCAGCAGAATTAGCGGCATCCTTTTCTACGACGCCGCCCAGTGCAGCAAGGGAGTTTTCCGCTTCGGCGTCGGAACTTTCCCCAAAAGCAACGGAATTCTTACCAGCAGCCTTGGAGTCAGCGCCAAAGGCCGTAGCACTTTCCCCGGATGCAACTGTGCGTTCGCCAAAAGCAGTGGCATAAGTGCCGCTGGCTTCGGTACCCACTTTAGTCGTTGTACCATCGGCGTTTTGGGTTTCCTTATCCCCGCCGCCCCAGGCTGTTGCGTACAGACCGGAAGCGATGTTCTTATTGCCGAAGGCAGTTGCCCCAGTATTAGTTGCCTGAGAATAGTTGCCAAAGGCGGTAGAATCCATTCCCGTTGCAGTTGTATGTTCACCAAATGCCGTGCCTCTGGCACCGGTTACAGTGGTATATTCACCAAAAGCCGTGCCGTATTTGGCCTCGGTTTCTACAATTGTATCTTTTCCAAAGGCAGTGGAATCATTGCCCTTTGCCTGAGCATGTTCCCCATGGGCGAAGGAATTCGGACCGCTGGCAACATTGTGCATCTGATTTGTTGTCGTATCCGTCTTTTCATACCCGAATGCCACGGCATAGCGGCCGGACGCATCCGCATTTTCATTAATCGATACGCCCGCAAATCCGGTAGCCTCTGCGTTGTTGCCCAAAGCGATAGACTTGAACCCATTTGCTTTTGCCTTAGTGCCGATGGCAATGGAGTCGTTTTGCCCATCTTTGGTAGCAGCGGTCACACCAATCGCGATGGACCCTGCCGCAATCGCCTGGGAATCACGGCCCATGCTGATAGCCCCGTTTCCCTGTGCCACAGACCTTGTCCCCACGGCTACGTTGTCCGTGTCTATTGATTTAGCCGTATTCCCAATGGCAATGGCACCTGTATTTTTGGCATTTGCACCCGCGCCGATCGCCATAGCGTAATCCGAATTATTTCCCGTCTTTGCATTCACACCGATGGCAATGCTTTTGAAACCTTTGGCTTCGGTATATTCCGTTGCCACGTATTCATCGCTGGAACCAAGAGCGATCGCGTATTCACCGCGTGCCGTCGCCTTGTCGCCAATGGCAATGCCGCGGCCGTGCACATCGCCCTGGCTGCCGTTTGCATCACTATACGTCGGGTCAACATGGGTCGAGGCGTCTTTGCCGATGGCAATGCCGGACTCGCCTTCTGCAGAAGCATTGGTGCCGATAGAAATGGCATCGCTGTTGTTCAGGTTAATATCTTTGACTTCCGCTGCTGCCGGTGCGGAACCTTCCTTATCCCCCTCTTGGAAGGTGGAAGTTGTATTTACGATGACGGAACCGTCCGCCCGGACATGCGTATAAAGCTGCTCCGTCGTAGTTAAAAATTCCGTCGGAACTTTCGCCCATTGCTGATCCGTGATTTTATAGTATTTCTGCGTACTGCTGGCAACGGTCGCCCCTTTACCGATGACGATATCGTTATCCGCCCCTGCGGAAGCGTTCACGCCAATGGCAACGGCATCCTTTCCGGTTGCGCCGCCATTGTTATAGTTCGTATCGTTTGCGGAATCCGTCGAATTGATGCTCACATCATGCGGATCTGCCGCGAAAACACTGCCGGATGCCCCCGTCAGCAGCAGCGTGGTCGTCAGTACGGCTGCCACGCCGGCCGTTGCTTTTTGCACCAGGGCCTTGCGGCTCTGCGGCTTGCTGTGGCTCTTCGCCAGTTCGGACACGCATACGTAGCAATTGCGCACTTCGCTCCAGATGACCTTGTAAATTTTGTTTATATCCCCATTCTTCCTTTCCTATTTTATTAATTCCGTTTTTCCTGCTTTTTATATAAACGCAAAACGCCCACTGTACCGGGCCGGTGCAGTGGGGAACCGTTTATAAGGATTGACTTGAACAGCGACATAATATCACTAAATATATCCTGTTGCAATACTTTGCCTATGGCTAACCAACTACTCGATATAACCGTACCAACAACAAGAATAACAAACGCTAATTTGTTGTTACATTAACGACTGTTTCGTGTACGATGTCCCGTTTTTTCCTTTCGGAAAATCCCTCTTCCGTCCAAACAAAACGCGGCCGCCGGCCGGACCGTTTCCAATCCGGCAGGACAGCCGCGCTGTCGTTTCGTTGTGTTGTTTTCCGATGGCATTTTCCCGGCGTCCGGGACAGGACATCAGGCCATCACGTCCGGCACTTCTTCGTCCTCCGGCGTGAAGGGGAGCTGGTCCTTGAGGTCGTTTTGGGTCATGCTGCAGACGCACGAGTCGGACCACACGTTTTCGGCGGTCTCAATCATGTCGATGATCGTGTAGATCGGCAAAATGATGCCCATGAGGCCGATGGGGGCGCCGATGCCGCTCATCAGGGACAGGGTCAGAAAGTAGCAGCCCATGGGGACGCCGGCGTTGCCGATGGCCGACAGGACGGCCACGAAGAGCCAGGCGATCATGCTGCCCATGGTCAGCGGAATGCCCGCGTTCTGCATGACGAAGAGGCTCGTGACCAGGATGAAGGCGGCGCAGCCGTTCATGTTGATGGTGCAGCAGATCGGCAGCAGGAAGCGCGCGATGGACGGGTTGATGCGCATGTTCTGTTCCGCCGACGCGATGGTGACGGGCAGGGTCGCCGCCGAGGATTTGGTGAAGAGGGCGACGGCCAGGGCCGGGGACATGCGCTTGAAGACTTTGACGGGGTTCAGGCCGCGGGCCGCGAGGAAGAGCGGCAGCACGATGAAGAACTGGATGAAGTTGCCGCCGATGACGACCGCCGTGTATTTGCCCAGGGCGCCGACGATGACGCCGGCCGCCACCTGCGCGGACAGCTGGGCCGCAAAGGCCAGGATGCCCAGGGGCAGGACCCAGAGCAGGGCCCGGATCAGGGTGAAGAGGACTTCCTGCGCACCGTAGATGCCCTTGAGCAGGACATCGCGGTTTTCCGTCTTCGGCATAAAGGCCAGGGCCAGGCCGACGGCGGCGGCGCAGATTGTGGTCAGCAGGGTGTAGACCAGGGCGTGGCCGAAGATCTGGC